>OJRQ01000647.1_pt1 | contig 15149 bp, 12 predicted proteins | sample 1599271 | NCBI WGS metagenome assembly OJRQ01 (sample SAMN03922533, study PRJEB24848) | human gut metagenome | isolation source: stool sample | host: Homo sapiens | place: Germany | collected 2010-05 | reverse complement strand
CCCTTCTTAATTTTATTGATGTAATTAATTTGCCCATCGTCTAACATATATGCAACGGCCGCACGATCAACAGAAGTTGTATCAGCATCCAAAAACGAACTATGTTTCTTTGATTGCTTTGGAGTCTCTATCGCCGCTTTGGCTTGAGGAATAGTGTACTCTGGGGCAACTCTATTGATAATGTCTGGGATCAAATCCTCCGAAATGCAAGGATGTCCCTCATGCCCCCACAAAAAAGAATCTAAATAAGTTTTGTCCTTTTGTGCGTCTTTCCAAAAGTCTTTAAAAAGGCAAGCGTTGTCAACAAAATCCGTAAAACCATCCATTGTGGAAAACATAGCCAAATCAGGTTTTTCAATGTCCGGAAATAGATAAACTATTTTTTGAGGGAATATAACTTTCCCATTTCTCAAAAGATTTCTCTGATGAAGAAATCTCTCCTTTAGAATTTCATTTTCTTCTTTTCGCGCAGGAATACCTTCAAGAATTGCTTTGATTAACAAAGGTAATTCTTTACACTCAACTACCATATGAAATAGAGCAACACCCTTATCGGTAATAAGAACATGACCAATTCCTCCGTTGTTCTTTGTAGGATTACAGCAGAGCAAACACATAGCATCTTCCTTATATACGGATTTCAATAAGGCAATAAGTTGCTTATCATATTTATCGATAGAGAGTTCATCATATTTCTGCGGAAGAATTCTCATATGTGTTACCTTCTTTTTCCCTGAATTTTGCTCATGATTCCGTTGTAGATTATTTCAACCATCTCACGCGATAAATACTCTGATAATGTTTCAAAAACTAACCGAAGTATTTTCTTTTGTTTTTTGTCTATCTCAGATGAGATTTCGCTGTTGATTTTGTAATTTGTTGTTGTGTCAACTTTTTCCTGAACAGAAGCCAATCTGGTTGATGCGGCTCTCTTTTCCTCAGCCAATTGAGGAGACCTTTGAGAAATTCTTGTGAGTTTTTTTTCTGCATCGCGCAATTCTTCAGCCAGTTGCTCTTTATCCTTCTGAGAGTACAGGCCTTCATCAACCATTTTGTCTACTTTTTCTGTTACTCGAGTTACCTCTCTTAATAGGCGTGCATCGGGATTGTTTCTTGTTTTTGATGCTTCTCTAATCTCGCGAGTTATAACATCACCGACCTGATCCCTCAGTTTTTCTATCATCTGATAATAAACTTCATTCTGTTCGAAGTCATCTCTACGAGCATTAGGAATAAGTCCAGTGGTATTTACAAAAATCTCACCTTGGACCCAACCGTTAAAACGATGTTCTTTAAACATTACATCCATGGTACGTCTATCACCGATAAGGATATTGCCTAACCGCATTCGCATACCGAGCAATCCGTTATCTGATAATGTGCCATTCCAGTTACATCTTCCATACCAGCCGAGCAGAGATGAAGTCGAATCAAGGTCAATAGAAAATGTAACGACCTCGGTGATCACGTCCTCCGTTCGTTGATTTCTATCAGACCTAAAACGATATCTGTTGGGTTTAAGTACCTGTTTTAAATGATCCTCATCATATCCAATAAAAATGTTGAATTCCGTTAGCGTGTAGTCATGCTCAGCCAAAAACCTCTTTATTTCAGGCGCGACTACAAAGTGTTTCTCATCGTAGGGAACTGGGGCAACCTCTGACAAGTACTGCTTGATTTCATCAAGATCGAGCAATTCTGAGGAGCTATCTACTTCATCCATATCTACTCTAAAGAAGTGGTCACCTCTATTCGCATCAATCTCTTCTACCTCAGTAATGCGTTCTATTACACTCTGAAGATCGAGCTCTTCTTCATGGTCAGGACTTAAAAGACTTTTGAGGAGTTTGCAGTCGAAAACAATTTTAGTCGCAACATCTTCTCCTTGGGCAGAGGTGGTAAATGTCAAACGATCACAGTAAGATAAACCTCCAAGACGCCCAATTCCTCGAAAACCACGATTAGCATCTTGCCGTTTTGTGGATTTTCCAATACTCAACAATACATTAGTCGCTCGAGCAACTGATATTCCTTTTCCATTATCAACAATAGAGATGCAGCCATTTTCCGCGTCGACAAATACTTTTATTTTAGCTTCTTCGTTTAACATTACCCCTTCGGCAACAGCATTCTCAATTGAGTCAACAGAATTCTGAATATACTCTCTATACACAATGCGTGGATCTGAATACATGCCAGTTGTCAATGATTCTAATGTAAACTTTCCTACTTCAACCATTTCAAAATACTCCTTTATAACAGTTGCATCTTATTCGCTCACAGAGAAGTCTTCCATTTTACACTTAATATACCTTCCGCTTCTAACTCTTCCGTCTTTGGGCCTAATAGCATCTTCTGGGATTGCCCAATACGAACCTATTTTCACTGCACCTGGAATTCTCCCCTCAGAACAAAGATCGTTTATCCATCTAGCAGAGAGATTCCATTTTTCCGATGTTTGTCTAATTGATAAATAGCCCATACAGTTCTCCGTTCTTATTCGAAAAGATGATATACTTCGACAAAATAATTCTACTCTAAACCTCGCGGAAAATCAATCTATTTGTCATCCCCTGTTGCCCAATATTTTACGCACCTCACTAATTTGCAAGCAATGTTTCCTTGGCCAAGTCCTGCGAAAACGACGTTATCTCCAAACGGGACAACTTGCTTGTTGGGATATTCCCAAACCCTTATCGATCATCACTTTGTGATGGCTGCGCGTTTCTTCGAAACACTAAAAAAGCAAGGTCTGAGTAGCAGTACCATGACTGTTACCCAGACCTTTTGATTTGCCAGCCTTAATGACTTTGTTCATCCTTCCGGTATTTCTGATCTTCTTCCTTACGCTCTGCATCATAGAGAGAAGCGATATTCTGCTGGGCAATCAGAAGCTCCTGGGCATCATTTTTCGCCAGTCTGTATTCGGCATAGGCCTGTTTTTTTGCCGCCAGCACCTCAGCATATTCAATACTGAGATCCTTTACCCTTGGAAGCTTCTTTACGCCCAATTCACCGAAGGCCGCCTTTGCAGCTTTATGAATCGTAATCTCTTCCCAATGTGCCTCCAGAAACTTTTTGCTGTAACCGGCTTTGCGGTACTCCTCATAAGTGGCCCGCGTTTTGGAATAGTTGATGATATGCTTTTTCAGAGTGCCGATCTCCGCCAATCGCTTTTCCGATTGCTGAATAGAGGAGATCAGGGCATCTCTTTTGGCAGTCTGCTGCTGCACAAGCTGATCCATCTGCTCCATGCTTTCAATCTTATGATCCCGCAGAAACAGCAGCGTCTTCGACATCTGCTTCAGGTTATAAACCGATGCCCAGCGCTGATATCCGGCACCTTTGTTCTGCAGCTTGCTCTGGATATCAATGACAAGATTGAAGGGGCGGACATCTGTGTGGCGGTTACGTTTTTCTCTCGGCTTGTGTTCCTGCTGCCCGAGGAAATGAGCTCGCAGATCCGCCTCAGTATAACCTTCCTCCAGGGAGGACAGGCGGATGAAGCGGGCCTGATTTTTCCCTTTGACGGAAATATGCTTTCCGCGTTTTATCTCATAATCCAGTGCCTGCAGCTCCTGCAGAAATGCTTCAAAGGACGCCGGCTTCTTCTGTAGAACAGTATCGATATCCTCGCAGAGAACATCTCTGTTTTTCACTCTGCGAGGGTAGTCCGTTCGTTTTGCACGCTCTCTGTATGGCTTCGGAGTAATAACGGAAAGGCCGTTTTCCAGGCAGACCAGATCGCTGACTCGCTGCAGGGCAATGCTGGATAGCCAGAAGTTTTTGAACTTTCTGGTTCCATCAATGGAAGTGGAATTGAAGACGATGTGATTATGGACATGGGCCCGATCGGTATGAGTTGCCACAATGAAGGCATACTTGCCTTTGGTAAAACGGAGAGCCAGCTCCTGTCCCAATCGGTTCGCTTCCTCCGGTGTGATCTCGCCGGGTTTGAAGGACTGACGAATCTGGTAGGCAATCACTTCATGCCTCTGGCGGCGGCCGGTGATCTGCTCATACTGACGTTTGGACAGCATGAACTCTTCATCCACGGTCATGGGATCGCACTGATATCCGGTGACCAGTTCACCCTTGTCCGTCTTATCCGGATTCTTTGCATAATCCGTTCTGTCACCCAAGCTTTGGGCAATGGTTTTTCCCTTGTTCACATGCATGGGAATCAGTCTGGTTGCTGCCATGGGCATCCGCTCCTTTCTCAAATTTGTGCAAAAGAAAAGACCTGAGGCGTATCAATTCCTCAGGTCCGTTAAGTTATGATTCGTCATGAAAAGATAAATTTCGACAATTTCCCGGTCAATGCTTCCAGCCCAAGAGAGACTGCCTCAGCAAACATGATTGCCAGGAAAACCAAAACGGCAAATCCAAATAGAAGCGCCGCATAGATCCAGGCATGCTGAAAAAGAAGCATCACAATGCAGACGCCCAATACCAGATATACAAGTCCGGCGACTATCGCTGAAAGGTTCAAGGCCAGGGAGTAGAAGATAGAGAGTACGGCAACAATTGCCATGATCGGCAGTGCGAGTATTCGAAATGGGAGTTTGATCAGCCACATAAATGCGTCCTCCTTTGTTTTTTGAGTATAGTCTATAAAGCAATTTTTCCGAAGTCAAGGATGTCAACGCAGCGCTCCGGTGCTTCGTATGTATCCGGTGTGACAGCGATCTGCCACACCGTTTCTTTACTGGATCGTCGCCAGTCTTGCCAGAATCTCTTTCGCAATATCCCAGATTTCATTCTGCCTGTTCTGCAGATCCTGGATGTCCTCCGCATAGATAGAGCCGGTCTCATTGGCTCGTTTGGCATACTGATTCAGATTGTTGCTGCAATAGCGAAGGAGGGAGACCATTTCCTTCACATCATCCAACTCCAGATTGACGCAGTAGCCGTCCAGCGCCATCTTTCGAAGGTAGGAGCTCTTGTTGCGGATACCCAGTTCATCCATCTTTTGCTGCATGCGTTCCAGTTCTTCCTGAGACATTACGAAGTGGACCCATTTATCTCTTGTCTGCATGGGGCACCTCCTGATATTTATTTTTACTCACGAACTCTTTCCTCTGGACCACAGAAAATAAAAGGACGCTCCGGCCTGTGAGGCGGTTCATGCAGCTGCTGCTCCTTCAGCTTTGCAAGCACAGACTGCTTTGCCTCCTCATCGGCACATTTGCATGCCTGAAGCGTCGGATCCGGTTCCGGAAGGTTATTGATGATGCCGTCAAAGCTGTTATCGTTCTGCTCCACCGCGTCTTCCACAGCGCGAAGGGCAGCTCTTCCGGGATCTCTTTCCGGAAACCGTTCCGGATGAAGAATGATCTCCACGCGGTTCATCACCTGGGGATCATCGAAGACTACACCATTCAGCCACTCCTCGCATTCATGCCAGCCGCCCATGGTAATGACCTGACCGCCTTCGCCAAAGAAGCGGAGATTATCGTTTGTACTTTCAAGGCCGTCATAGGTATAACCGGCTGCTTCCATCGCTGCAATCAGCGGATCCTTATCTGCCGGAGTATCATGCATGGGCTCGGTAAATTCATCATGCCAATCACTCATTTTTCTCATCCTCCTCATACACGGTAAAGTCAATAGCAGCGAAGTCTGCGTCGGTCATGGCCGACATTTTCTTCAGCGTCTTCTCGCAGAGTTCCTTCAGTTCATGGTCCTCGATATTCGGGATACTGGTTTTTATGTCGAAAATCGCCATTCTTCGACAAGTGTGATTCATAGCCTGAATCAGATTCATTTCTTCTACAGTAAACATCATCGCGATTCCTCCTTTTTCTGTTTCTTTTGTTTCTTCCGAGCAGTCTTTGTTTTCGGTTTTGAAGACTTCTCCTTTTCAGATTCTTCTTTCTTTGCCTGCAGATCTGCAAGGGCAGAGGGAGGGGATAGTGCTGTTTCTTTCTGCTCCACAACCTCCCAGAATTTCTGGCACTGCTCTTGTGAAAGGCCAAGGTTTTCCGTCTCCATAAATCCGAAAGTAACTTCTTTTACAGCTTTCGCAGTCTCTGCTTTTTCAACTTGAGATGTCCAGTAGTGAAGCTCAGCCGTCGATGTCAGAACCGGTTCCAACTTTCGGAGCTCACTCTCCGTCATGGCATCCCAGACATCTTTTCCCTCAGAATGAATGGTAAAGCCTTCACCATCATCATGCTGGGATACCGTAAGCTTCAGCGTCATTGGTTCACCAACGATTTCACAGGAAAAGGTGTGCTCTGCCATACGGGAATGCGGCATATACTCTGAATCGATACATTCGATGTTCTTCACGTCATCTGCTGTCAGGTGAGCCCAGGCATATTCCTTCTGCAGTACCGCCAGACGCTCATCAATTTCCGTGATCATCTCCGAAGCAGTCTTACGGATCTTATCCAGGGAGGCCTTCAGCTCCGGAGTATCTTTCCCATGAGACCAGCCTGCTACATAGGCAAAGCTGTAATCTCCGGTATCAATTCCGTAATGCTGACATACGGTGAAGGCCACCGATTCCGCCTCCACCTCCTTGTGATTTCTGGTAAGCTTCGGCTCCAGAGGGTCCACCTTGATTGTGGGGTCAATGGAGTGAAGCTTCTGGTGGGTCATCTCGTGGATTGCTGTTTTCACAGTCTGCACCTGGCTCATGCCTTCCTGAATGGCGATGCGGTTCTCGACGGTGTGGAAATATCCCTTTGCTCCGCCTGTGATCTGCTCAAAATCCATCGGTACAGGACAGGCCTTCTTCAATGCTTCGAAGAACATTTCATACTGCGCTACATCGCCGGTCAGTTCATTTACACCGAGAGTGGGCAAAGGCTTTCCATCAGTCTGACTGACATCGAAAACATTGACCACTTTGAACGCAGGCATCAGGACTTCCTTCGTTTCCTTTACACTGGTCCCATCCGGATTTGTAAGGATCTCACCGGTGACAGGATCGGTTTTCTCAACCTCCATTTTCTTTTTGTAGGGAGTAGGGGCGAGAATGCGAATGCCGTTTTCGCCTTTCTGCACCTGACGCCCGAACTGCTTCTGCCAGGCGGTGTATCCGGCCACCAGCGTGGCATCCGGCTTCTGCATGGCAATCAGGATCGTATTGTTCAGGGAATAATCATGGAACTTAGAAAGCGTTTTCAGATACTGTTTGAATTTGTCGCTTTCAAAAAGTGCCTGTATTCCGGCCTCCAGCTGATCCGTGATCGCCTTTACCTTCTCGAATTGCGAAGGGTAGGTTTTCTGTTCTGTGCTCATAAGCATTCCTCCGACTTCTTCTTTTCAGAAACGAGCTTGAGGCGGGAATCCGTATCAGACGCCCTGACACCATTCGCCATGCGTTTTTCATGGAGCTGCTTCAGTACAGAGTTCAGTTTTTCCTCCGCGACATCAGCTGCTCGATCTTCAACCATGTCATAATCCATTTCGGCAAAGTTTTTATGCTGCCAACCGAGGTCCTGCAAAATCATATCTCTGCATTCCTGAATCGTGATGCTTGCCAGATCAATCTGACCGCCATCTACTTCAGCAAAGCTTTTGTCGTAGATTGAGTAGTCCCAGCCGTCATCCGTGGCGTGGATGGAGAGATACTCCCGGTGGCCAACCTGCCATGCAGCCTGATCCTTCAGCATTTCCGGTTCCGGGCTGGCTTTTCCGTCGCCTCGTTCCAGAATCTCAGCAAACTGACAGATGTGGTAAACCTCGCCGCCGATCCGGGTATGGTAATCGTCGATGTACTCACAGGGCGCAACGAAGCTTCGGTCCGGATAATCGATCTTTACCTTTCCGCCGTCAGGGATACGGAACAATTCATCATAGTTGCTGGTGATAAAGCGGATGCTGTGGTCATGAGGATCCTCCCGGTGCGCCTTTCGATAGGCTCGTCTGGCGTCCTTGATCTGATCCAGGGTGCGAAGAGCAACTCCGGAAACCACTTCCCCCTTGAAGCCAATCTCCTGAATCGCCATCACTCTGGCACAGGCAAGAGGATTTCGAATCGGATTCTCCAGCATATCCTCATAGGTGATCAGACCGGTGTACTGAGCAGCGCCGGTAGTCTTATCAAAGGCTTCATAGGCAAATCCCGTCTCCATTTCCTTCAAGTGAAGATAGGACTCATTGTCTACCAGATACAGTGCTTCCTTTTTATCGGAAATCATTTTTCTCCACCTCCCTTGATGCCGCTGCGGCTATTTTCAAATTCCAGATGGAAGTTGGCCCGTCCGTTCTCTTCCGTGGTGAGAAGCAAAGTGGCGTTGTAGTTCTTTCCGGATTTCTGACTCTTGCAGTCCTTCAGGCGAATCCGGCCATCCAAAAGCAGCTTCTCAACCATTCCGGAGGATAGATGCTTCCCGATACTCTTGAAAAAAGCATTGTCCTTCCAGAGAACAAAGCGACATTCCTTTTTGCTACAGAACCAGCCCTTCTGTTTTTCCAGCACATCCGCCTGACAGCAGGGACAGGCTCCGACTCGTTTGTGATCTGACATAAGTGTTTCTGCTCCTTTCACAGCTTCGTAGTTTTGAACCAGCCCGGAAATCATGTCCGTGATCTCCCGCATGAAGTCCCTGGCCTCATAATCACCACGCTCCATCCGGAGAAGCTTTTGCTCCCAGTCTGCCGTCATAGAAGCAGACTGAATCTGCTCCGGCATGACCGTAATCAGAGAATTGCCCTTATCGGTGGAAACAAGATAGCGTGTTTTCTTGTCGCTTTTGCGCTCCATGAAGCCCTTCTGAACCAGCTTTTCAATCGTGCCTGCGCGAGTGGCAGGGGTACCAAGGCCTTTTCGTTCAGCATCCTCCGGAATATCCTCGGCACCGGCGGTCTCCATGGCAGAGAGGAGGGTATCCTCAGTAAAACGCTTCGGCGCAGTTGTTTTCCCTTCTTTGATTTCTGCCTGGGATAAAGAAATAATGGCATCCGGCGAAAGGGTTGGACCGGTATAGGCTTCCTTTTCCTTATCCTTCACCGGATAGAACCGCTGCCAGATATCTTTCCAGCCCCCAAAGAGGACTGTCTTGATCTTTTTCGAAAACTCTTCGCCGCCGCAGGTCAGGACAATGGTATCCTCCGCATAGCGATGGTCGGGAGCTGCGGCACAAAGCAGCCTGACCGCAATCAGCTGAAGAATTGCCTTCTCACCGGAGGGAAGCGCGGTAAGATTGGCAGCGCACATGGTTTTTGTCGGAATAATGGCGTGGTGATCGCTGACCTTCCGGCTATCACACATCACATCTACAGCGATTTCTGTGTTGTCGTCAGATTTCAATGCAGATGCATCAACACCGATTTTCCCCGCCACCTGAGAAATGAGAGGAGGAAGCATCGGCTTCATGTCATCTGTCAGATATCTGCTGTCGGTACGGGGATAGGTCACAAACTTCTTTTCATAAAGCGCCTGGGTGTAGTCCAGCGTCTGCTGTGCGGTAAAGCCGAGGATACGGTTGGCATCACGCTGCAGGCTGGTCAGGTCATAGAGAAGCGGGGCTCGCTCCGTTTTCTCCTTTCGGTTCAAGGACTTGATCACGGCTTTCATGGTCTCCTTACATTTGGCAAGCAGCTGCTGTGCATCGCCTTTTTCATCAAAACGCCTGCTGGTTGCAATGATACCGTTCAGCCCAAGCTGCACGGTGTAGAAGGGCTTCGGCTGGAAGGCGGCGATCTCGGCATCACGCATGACGACCATTGCCAGAGTCGGTGTCATTACGCGGCCAACGTTCAGGGTCTGGTGATACAGGCATGAAAAAAGCCGGGTGGCGTTCATTCCGACAATCCAGTCGGCACGCTCCCGGCAAAGGGCTGCTTCATACAAAGCATCATATTTGCTTGACGGTTCCAGATGGACAAATCCATCCTTGATGGCCTGATCCTCCATACTGGAGATCCAGAGCCTTTCGAAGGGCTTCCTGCAGCCTGCCTGATGATAGACCAAACGGAAGATGAGTTCTCCTTCACGTCCGGCATCCGTTGCACAGACAAGGCTTTCGACATCATCGCGCTTCATCAGCTTTTTCAGGATGCCGAACTGCTTCTTGGTAGAAGCTGAGACCTGATACTTCCAGGTGGCTGGCAGAATAGGAAGGTCTGTAAGTCGCCATTTGGCATAGGTCTCATCGTAGGCCTCCGGCGGCGAGAGCTCTACCAGGTGCCCAACGCACCAGCTGACGATATAGTCATTGCCTTCCAAATAACCGTCGCATCGTTTGTTTGCACCCAGAACCTTAGCCAGGGACCGGGCAACCGAGGGTTTCTCGGCAAGTACGAGTTTCATTGTGGGTTTCCTCCTTACATAGAATAACCCCTCCGATCCGATGAGGAAGGGAGGGGTATGTAAGAAGATTAAATATTAAATGGCAATTTGACGGTTGAAGCAAACTCCTTAAATGCTCCTTTGACTTCTTCCAGTTTTTCTGGAGCGGACTGCGCAACCGCATCTATCGTCTGGTTAGCAAACTCATTTGCTTTAGTTGCCAGAAACTCTGCCCCTTCTGATCCTAACTCGACTACAGTCTCATAGGCTTCAGTCGCAACAACACAACCGACAACTCCTCCAACAATACCGCCAGCAACTGTACCAACAGGTCCTGCCACTGTTCCTATAGCAGCGCCTATTTGCGCACCTTCAATGCCACCGGCAACCATTGCAGCATTTCCTCCCAAATTATACGCTAATTCTAATCCATCTATTTTTCCTTGCGCATAATCAGAGATATCCTCATATGACTGAACTGCAAAAGATACCGCTGCGGCAGGAAGACAAGAACCGCCTATGCTTTGAATCAGTTGATTTGATGAAGCACGCATAGTTTGAGCAACAGCAGTGCTTACGAATGCAGTTCCATAACCCAATGCGCCTGCAGCTGCAGTATCTTCAACTACATCAACAACCATCTCTGTAGCCGTTATTTCTCCCTCAAAATATGAAGAAACATTATCAACTGTAGATACCACTGCAGTAATACCCGCAGCCAATGCACCGCTCTTAAGCCCTTCAGCATTACTGACTTTTGCAACCTCACTGGTATACATTTTAGCGGCATACGCTTTAGGATGCATCCGTGCATAAACAGCCTCATCTGTTGAGACCGTGCTTTTTTCAGCCATTTGTTCCAACTGATTCAATTTGTCAATTCGCCGTTCTAAAGACTGTACAACATCAGTTTTGCCATCTGCGGAAACTCGTTCCAATTGCTGTTGAAGACTGGCACGTCTATCTTTGATTGCTACTAAAGCGTCATCGTAATAATCTTTAGGACATTCAATTTTGTCGACAGACCCATCAAAGTATTTGTCGAAATCTTTGGACATCATCTTTGATACCCATTCTTTTCCATTGGCACCAACGAATTTGGTTTGAATACGTTCAACAATCTGTCCATTAGCATCCACACGAACTTTATCTACAAACTGGTCATTTCGCTTGAATAATTCCGGAAGGTCATCAGCACGAACTGTTTTAATTCCAGTTCCCTCAGTTTGAGCTATCATATTTTCTTTCCAGGTTGAAACAACCTCAGCTGCATAACCGGATTGCTGTTTGATGTTTTGGACTGCATATTCAGGATTGATCTTCCAACTGCTGATTTCTTCAAGGCCTAGCGTGTGGAAGCCATTTTTCTCTATACCATACAGCAATTGGCGTGTTGACTCCATTATCGTTGGACGTAAAGCAGCTACAGTCGCAGTGTCGTCTATTCCGATTGTTCTAGCAATACTCTCATCCACCGCTGGATCAATACTCTGATAGAAGCCATCCCGGGGTTGCACATTTGTATCAAAACCACGGTGTAAAATCTCAAGATGCGCACGCAAATCCAACTGTTCAACTTGGAGGCCTTTTGTATCTAAACTATCTAGTGTCATTTCATTACCTCCTCAGTGGACGAGAGCAAGAAGCATATTTCTTCAATGTTTTTTGCATTCAACCCTGCAACCTTGGTTCCAACCATCTGTCTGAGTTCTCCGGGAGAAGAAATGTTGCCAAGTGTCGTGTTGCTTATGCCGAGTACTTCTTTTAGCAAATCTTGTAATTCAGCTAATCTTTCCTGTTTCCAAATCAAATGACCACCGAAGACGATGTAGTCATCAATCAGATGTGAGATTTTCTTTCGTGTACCACGTGTAAGATCCAGAACCTTCAGAGATTCTTCTAAAGTGGTTCTATCAATAGGATTTCCGCTTATCCATGGCTGCATCAGCATTCTAACAATCTTATTTCGCGCAGTTTTTGCTGTTCTTATTACTGGCAAAACCCCAGGCTGATATGCTTCTTCGGTGACATTTGCTTTATGGATAAGGGTCAAGACTGGGCTTATCCAATTATTCTGATATACTACTGCAACACCGCTCGGGAGTTTAGCAATTTCCTCAACCTGATCGTTAGTTAAGCCAATAGATCTGCCAACCGCTTCTCTGTCATGTGCCTCAGGAGTACGCAACACGATTTTAGTATTTGTATTCTTGATAGCCGCAATATCAACTGATGAAGGCGACTGATCCACAATAATAAAGCCTTCGCCATAAGTGCGGATTTCGGCAATTGTATTAGTAAGCATCTCGACTGATTTTCCTACCAGCTCAGAAGAAGCATTAGTGGTATTTTTTAATAAATTATGTGCTTCTTCAAGAACCGTAATATGCCGAAGCCCGCTATTGTTACCCTTTTTTTGATCCATTCGGTATTCATTCAAGATATAAACCATAAGACCCATAATTAGAGCCTTGGTTTCCGTTGATTTCACACGACTAATATCGAGAATACAGTTCTGATCAAAGAGTTTCTCATACGAAGTCTGCTCATTGGTAAAGATATATTTGTTGAGACCCACTGTAAGAGATTTTACTCTTGTTAGCAAAGCACCTCTGTAATTTGACTTAATATCAGATGCATACTCTGAATTCCCGATAAGTTCGTCTAATTGTTCTGTGAGCACCTCGAAATCCGGATATTCCAATTCATCCCCTTCAAAAGTAGAGGAGCCCAAATCCCAACCAATAACCTCGTATGATTTTAATATTGCGTCCTTAAAGAATGCCGGCATAGCATCATACATGGGCCAACAAACACTGAATATTTCAACCAAACCATCAACATGCTCCAGTACATGAATGGAGTCCGGAAACATAAACGGATTCAAGTTAATTAGCGGTGCAATGTTAGGATTTGTGGAATAAACATTTACATCCGGCAAGTTTCCAAAAACATCCTTATACTCACCTTTAGCGGGCTCTACCACAAGGAACGGAATTTTGTCTTGCCGTAGTTCCGAAAGCATTTGATATACCGCATTACTTTTACCAGATCCAGTCGAGCCCGTAATAAAAGTATGCATATTGAGGCTTCTGTTATTTAATTCAACAACCTTGTCTGTCGGATGTCCCAAGTCAAATATGCGACCTATTGTCATGCGGTCTTCTGGAGCTGCACTATTAGCAGTGGAAAACAACTGGTAAGAAGTTACTTCCTTTCCAAATTCCGCATGTTCAATTACAGGGAGACCAGGAACTGTTGCCCGCGGAAGGCCCAAATGGAGCCCTAACTCTTTGCCACTAACTGCGGTAGCTGCATTTACACGAATATCTCCACCATAAATAAACTGCGGATGTACAAATCGAGATAAATATGTTGTTAGATCTTCAAAATCCCCAAGGTTTTCAGAATTATTGCTTCGCCATGAATTAATAGCGGATACCTCACGCCCGGAATTCTCACCATTCATTAGTGAGCGATAGTTGCTTGCTGCAATTTCAGCTGCAGACATATCATCAGAAATAAAGTACCCCGCAACATGCCACAGTCCATAACTATCATACTCACTGGTCTTCTTGAGCAAATCATCAACCAGCGACATCATGTCTGTTACCGCTTTGTTCTCGATAGTAGATGATGTTGTTTGTGATGAGCTCGCAGTTATCTGCTCATTAGGGGCAAGTGAGTTAATAAACCCATTTAATTGTCCGGCAACTTGTCCGCCCAACATAGCACCACCTACAGCGCCAATTCCTTGAACGGGAGCCCCTTTTAATGCACCAATTGCCACTCCTGCAATAGATGCAGCAGCTCCACCAATCATAGCAGCCTTCTGTTTACCATTCATTTCTGAAAAGGATTTGCTTTTTGACGAAGAAGATCCCGTAGTGTCCGATATCTGCGTTTTTTGAAGGGGAGACAAGCGCGTATACAAATCCTGATAACTTTTTCGCATCATTTGAATGCTTTGTGGTGACTGGTTATCTGCAATAATCAAACCAGTAAAGGCGCGACCGCTCATAGCGAGAGAAAGCTTCTCTAAGCCCTGCACAAATTGCTCATTTGGAAGATCCTTTTGTGTTTTACTGTTGCCGACAACACTAACTGAAGCAACATTGTTCAATGCCGACAACTTCTTTGAAAGTTCTGCAATGGTTTTCCTATTTTCGTTTTGTACTTTTATACCGGGGAAATGCCCAATGAGAGTCTGTTTCAGTGTATCTCCAAGAGTAACTGTGGAACGCTTGAATGGAGATCCATCCGGCTCATTATTTCTCACGCCAAGGTAAAACTTTGTCTCTTTACCATCCGAATCGATAAGCACAAAAACAGAGGCATTATATGTGGCAAGAGTATTAAATACGGTAGTAAATTTATCTGTAACGGGTTCTCCTTTTTGATAAACCATTTCTGTTATCCTATACAGACGAATATTACTGATAATGTCCTCCTCGAGCGGGATAAGATCTGTAATCGGAGCAATTGGCATCTCAGATAAACGCGCCAAATACTTTTTCCTTACACCCTCATCAATTATCTCTAGTCTGTTTTCTATCGTTATCTGTTGTGGGTCTATGATTTCTACAGAGTCCCTACTTGCCAATGTTGTCTCCATGATTAACCCCTTTCTATGGTATAAAGCTTGTCTCTAAATGTAGCAAGCCAATCATTATCTTGTTGAAGTTTCTTTTCATCATCTGAAAGAGTTGAAGCCACCTGTTCTTTTTCAGCTGCTAATTCTGTTAATAAACCAATTAAATGGTTATGATAGTCTTCCGCCTGAAGAGCATAATATTTATTTAGAGCAGCTGAGTTTTCAGCAATGAATTGCTCTGCCAAATAAAGCAATTTTTCTTCAGCCACGGATCTCCATCTGTCTCTTATACACATCTGACGCTGCCGA
>OJRQ01000619.1_pt1 | contig 15865 bp, 17 predicted proteins | sample 1599271 | NCBI WGS metagenome assembly OJRQ01 (sample SAMN03922533, study PRJEB24848) | human gut metagenome | isolation source: stool sample | host: Homo sapiens | place: Germany | collected 2010-05 | reverse complement strand
TATTCGTCGGCAGCGTCAGATGTGTATAAGAGACAGAAGTGGGACTTCACCCCTGTGGCCAAGCCCGGCGACGCCGTGGTGGCCGGAGACGTGCTGGGTACCGTGCCGGAGACGACCTCGGTGCTCCACAAGATCATGGTCCCCCACCGCATGGACGGCACCGTGGAGTGGGTGGCAGAGGCAGGAGAATACACCATCCGGGACGTCATCGCCAAGGTGCGTCTGGCGGACGGCTCCCTGAAGGAGCTGACCATGGTGCAGAAGTGGCCCGTCCGTGTGGGGCGGCCCTATCGGCGGAAATTCCCGCCCTCTGCGCCGCTTCAGACCGGCCAGCGGGTCATCGACACCATGTTTCCCGTGGCCAAGGGCGGCACCGCCGCCGTACCCGGTCCCTTCGGCTCCGGGAAAACGGTGGTGCAGCATCAGCTGGCCAAGTGGGCGGACGTGGACATCGTGGTCTACATCGGCTGCGGCGAGCGTGGCAACGAGATGACAGACGTGCTGCGGGAGTTCCCGGAGCTGACGGATCCCCGCACCGGTGAGACACTGATGAAGCGGACGGTGCTTATTGCCAACACCTCGGATATGCCCGTGGCCGCCCGTGAGGCCTCCGTATACACCGGCATCACCATCGCTGAATATTTTCGGGACATGGGCTACGCCGTGGCCGTTATCGCAGACTCCACCTCCCGCTGGGCCGAGGCCCTGCGTGAGATGTCCGGCCGTCTGGAGGAGATGCCCGGCGAGGAGGGCTACCCTGCCTATCTGGTGAGCCGTCTGGCCCAGTTCTATGAGCGGGCCGGTGTGGTGCAGTGCCTCGGCAGCGAGGAGCGTACCGGCAGCCTGACGGCGGTGGGCGCCGTGTCGCCTCCCGGCGGCGACCTCAGTGAACCGGTAGCTCAGGGTACCATGCGTATCGTAAAGGTGTTCTGGTCGCTGGATGCGTCGCTGGCCTATCGGCGGCACTTCCCGGCCATCCACTGGCTGAACTCCTACTCCCTGTATCTGGACTCCCTGCGCCCGTGGTTCGACGAACATCTGGGACAGGCGTTCATGCAGAACCGTGACCACGCCATGCACCTGCTGCAGGAGGAGAACGAGCTCAACGAGATCGTCCAACTGGTGGGTAAGGACTCCCTGAGTCCCAACGACCAGCTGACGCTGGAGGTCACCCGGATGCTGCGGGAGGACTTCTTGCAGCAGAACGCCTTCATGGACGTGGACTCCTACACCGGCTTCGACCGGCAGGAGCGGCTCATGTCCCTGATTTTAGGCTATGAGACGCTGGGGCGTCAGGCCCTGACCCGTGGCGTCACCGTCCGGGATCTGGCCCATCTGCCGGCCCGTGAGGAGATCGGCCGGGCCAAATACGAGGAGGAGAGCACTTGGCGCTCCGCCTATGACAAGATCGAAGCGGATCTGCAGAGCCAGATCCGTGAGCTGGAGCGAAAGGCGGGTGAGGAGCAATGATGAAGGAATATCGCACCATCCGGGAGGTCAACGGGCCTCTGATGGTGGTGGATCATGTGGAGGGCGTCACCTATGACGAGCTGGCGGAGATCCAGCTGTCCGACGGCACTCTGCGCCGATGCAAGGTGCTGGAGGTCAACGGCGACCGGGCCGTGGTGCAGCTGTTTGAAAACTCCGCCGGCATCAACCTGCGGGACTCCAAGATCCGTTTTCTGGGGCATCCCCTGCAGCTGGCAGTGTCCGAGGATATGCTGGGCCGTGTCTTTGACGGCATGGGCCAGCCCATCGACGGCGGCCCCGCTCTGCTGCCGGAGAAGTATCTGGACATCAACGGTCTGCCCATGAATCCCGCCGCCCGTGACTACCCCAATGAGTTCATCCAGACGGGCATCTCCGCCATCGACGGTCTGAACACCCTGGTGCGCGGTCAGAAGCTGCCCATTTTCTCCGGATCCGGTCTGCCCCACGCCCGTCTGGCGGCTCAGATCGCCCGGCAGGCCAAGGTGCTGGATGACTCCACTCCCTTCGCCGTGGTGTTCGCCGCCATCGGCATCACCTTTGAGGAGTCGGAGTACTTCGTCTCCGAGTTCCGCCGCACCGGCGCCATCGACCGGACGGTGCTGTTCACCAATCTGGCCGACGACCCTGCCGTGGAACGTATCGCCACGCCCCGTATGGCCCTCACCGCCGCCGAGTATCTGGCCTTTGAAAAGGGAATGCACGTGCTGGTGATCCTGACGGATATCACCAACTACGCCGAGGCGCTGCGGGAGGTATCCGCCGCCCGGAAGGAGGTTCCCGGCCGCCGTGGCTACCCCGGCTACCTGTATACGGACCTTGCCACCATGTATGAGCGGGCGGGCCGCCAGCTGGGCTGCCCCGGTTCCGTGACCATGATCCCCATTCTGACCATGCCGGAGGACGACAAAACCCACCCCATCCCCGACCTGACGGGCTATATCACCGAGGGACAGATCATCCTGTCCCGTGACCTGTACCGCAAGAACATTCAGCCCCCCATCGACGTGCTGCCCAGTCTGTCCCGCCTGAAGGACAAGGGCGTGGGCGAGGGAAAGACCCGTGAGGATCACGCCCCCACCATGAACCAGCTGTTCTCCGCCTACGCCTCCGGCAAGGAGGCCCGTGAGCTGATGACCATTCTGGGCGAGTCCGCCCTGACGGATACGGATCTGAAGTTCGCCAAGTTCGCTGACGAATTTGAAAAGCGCTACGTCTCGCAGGGCTTCGACACCGACCGCTCCATCACCGAGACGCTGGATCTGGGCTGGGAGCTGCTGCGCCTGCTGCCCCGTGAGGAGCTCAAGCGCATCAAGGGCGACATGGTGGATAAGTATCTGCCCAAGGAGGACTGATCGCTATGGCGGGAAAGACCATCAATCCCACCCGCATGGAGCTGACCCGGCTGAAGGCCAAGCAGAAAACGGCCCTCCGGGGCCACAAGCTCCTCAAGGACAAGCGGGACGGCCTCATGAAGCAGTTCATGCAGGAGGTACGCCGCACCCGTCAGCTGCGCAAGCGGGTGGAGGAGGGGCTGGCGCAGGCCAATGCCGCCTTTACCGTAGCCAGCGCCGTCATGTCCCCGGAGATGCTGGAGCAGGCGCTGATGGCCCCCCGGCTCTCCACAGAGGTGACGGTGGACCAGCGCAACATCATGAGCATCGCCGTGCCGGTGTTCCATCGGGCGGAGCAGGAGACGCAGCCGGATCTGGCCTGCTATGGCTTTGCCCAGACCAGCGGCGAGCTGGACGATGCTCTGCAGGCCCTGAACCGGGTGTACAGCGATCTGCTGGAGCTGGCGCAGGCGGAAAAGACCGTCCATCTGCTGGCACAGGACATCGAGCGCACCCGCCGCCGGGTCAACGCACTGGAGTATGTGGTGATCCCGGAAAATCAGCGGAACATCCGCTACATCACCATGAAGCTGGAGGAGAATGAGCGGGGCAACACCACCCGGCTCATGAAGGTCAAGGACATGGTGCTGCAGGACGCCCACCACTACAAGTCATAACGAAAGAAGCGGAAGGCGAGAGCCTTCCGCTTCTTTATTGATTCGCTGCCATCGATGGGATTGCTGGCAGCATCATTCCCCCTCGTACTCGCTGAGGCCCAGCTGCCACCGGTCGGCCTCAGCCGGGCGGGCGGTCAGCCCCAGATAATAGGCATCCAGCTCCGTCAGCTGGCCGGTGATGCGGTCCATATCGCCGTTGATGGTATACATGATGTCCTGTGACCCCGTCTCCTTGCAGTAGTCCACGTAAGCCTGTGGGATCAGCCCCCCGGTATAGTACAGATCCGGGACCCCGAAGGCGTGGAGCAGCTCATGTGCGTAGGCAGATGGTGGCTCATCCACAGGGCCTGCCGCCCGGAGAAACAGATTGACCAGCTCCGTGTCGCAGGCCTGACTGTTCAGCCGTCCCAGCGACCAGGGACTGGGCGTTCCCTCATAGGGCGTGTTGAAAAAGAAAAAGTACACCACATTGTCTGCGTCATACGCACGCTTCAGCTCCTCGGTGGGGATGTTCTCCTGAATATAACCGGCCTGCACATCGTACATGGAGCCGTCTGCACGCACCAGCGTCTCGGTGAATTTGGCGCTGTACCGCAGATCGGGGTCCTCCTTCCAATCGTAGAAAAATTCGGCCGTGACGCCGTATGGTTTTACGGCATCCGTCAGCCATTCCGTGGCGATGCGGAGGTGCTCCTGCGTCTGGTCTATATCGGCAGCGTCTGTTGTCTCGTCCCAATGGGTAGCGGCATCGTCGGCAAAAATGGATACCACCAGCGTCCGGCCACGGATGTAAGCGGCAGAGCCGTGGGCCGAGACTGCCTGATCCGGCTTCTCCGGGGCCTGCGAAGGCTCGGTCTCCTGCGTTAGTTCTGGGGTCTCCGGCTGGGTCTGCACCTCCGCCGTCGGCAGCTGGGGCGCTTCCCTCCGGGCGCAGGCCGCCATCGTCGTACACAGCAGCATACACACAAGCAGCCATAGGATCCGTCTCTTCATGTCTACTCTTCTCCTTCGTTGATCCCGTCTATTTTCCCACATCCCGCTCCGCTTGTCAACCGACGGAGTATTCCTCTTATTTTCCTTTGTTTCTCAGGCAGCTTCAATTGTGTCTATTCTGTAAATATACAGGGCACTATTGGCCCGTCAGCTTGATTTTCATCACTATGTCTGTTAAAATAACAGCAGTTTGACACGCCGCAGGAGGGCGGCGATCGCAAGAAAGGGGCGGATGGAGAAATGCACGGTTTCTGGCGCTGTGCGCTGTATCTGGCGGCGCTGGGGGTAGCGGCCCATCCGCTGGGGCAGGCCCTGCCCCGCAAATGGTTCTGCGCCGAAAAGGCCCCATGGCGTTCCGCCCCTTGGGAAAAGGGTGGGCGCATCTACCTGAAGTTGGGTATCCGGAAGTGGAAGGATCATCTGCCGGATATGAGCCGCCTGATGCCGGACATGGTCCGAAAGGATTTGGGCAGCGACCCGGCGGTACTGGTGCAGGAGACCTGCGTGGCCGAGTGCGTCCACTGGGCGCTGACGCTGCTGTCGGCTGGAATTTTTTTCCTGTGGCGCAGCGGCTGGGCGGTGCTGCTGTGGCTGGTGTATAATGTGCTGGGGAACGTGAGCTTCATCGTCATCCAGCGCTATAACCGGCCGAGACTGCAAAAGCTTGCGGAGAAAACAAGGAGGAAACCTGTATGAAAGTGCTTCTGTTCTCCTGTTCCACGGGGGGAGGACACAACTCTGCCGCTGCGGCGCTGGCTCAGGAGCTGGAGGCCCGCAGTGTGGAGAGCCGCACCTATGACGCCCTGCAATTCCTGCCCAAGTCCACGGCCGACCTCATCAGCCACGGCCACGACTTTGCCTATCGCTATGCCCCCAAAATTTACGGCGCAGGCTATCGTCGGGAGGAGAAGCACCCCTCCAGCCTGTTCTATGAGCAGAGCATCCGGGGCATCGGCCCCCTGTATGAGGAGCTGATCGACCAGGCGCCGGATGCCGTGATCTGCGTCCATCTGTTCCCCGCCATGATGATGACGGAGCTGCGCTGCAGCTATGGCGTCCGCATCCCCACCTACTTTGTGGCCACGGACTTCACCTGCTCTCCCGGTGTGGGGGATCTGCAGGTGGACGGACTGTGCATCCCCCACCGGGACCTGATCCCGGAGTTCGTGACCGCCGGACTGCCGCAGGAGCGGCTCTTCCCCACCGGCATCCCCGTTGGGCGGCAGTTCCTGCATCCGGAGAGCCGGGAGGAGGCCCGCCGTGCGCTGAATCTTCCGGTGGATGGACGCATCCTCACGCTGGCCTGCGGCAGCATGGGCGCCGGACCCCTGCGTACCACCGCTCAGAAGGTAGCGGAGCTCATGGGGCCGGAGGATCTGCTGGTCACCATCTGCGGCAGCAACCACCGGATGTATCAGCAGATGCAGAGCGATTTCTTCCGCCCCGTGGATCGGGTGCGGGTATTGGGCTATACCCACGAGATGTTCCGGTATATGTACGCCTCGGACCTGCTGCTGACCAAGGCCGGGGGCCTCACCACCGCCGAAGCCGTGGCCGCCGGAACGCCGCTGCTGTACCTCAACGCCGTCCCCGGCTGCGAGAGCCACAACATCGACTTCATGACCCGCCATGGCTGTGCGCTGGCGGTCAACAGCGACGAGGAGCTCCAGCCCATGCTGCAGGGCATCCTCTCCGGGGCCATCGACCCCCGGAGCATGGTGGCCCGTCGGGCGGACTTCCCTACCGCATCCGCTGCCGCCGTCTGCGATCTGGCTCTGCGCCACGCAGATGCGTAAAATCACAACAGAACGAAACCCCGCAGGCAGTGCCTGCGGGGTCCTTTTGGCTTCAGGAGCGAGGGGCCGCATCCGTGGAACCGAAGAGGTGTGTATTTGGCGTGTTTTTTCCGCATACCGGCCAGCATCAGCCCCACGATTTGGTGATGACGCAGGGCAGCATGGCAGCCAGCTGCGGGGGCCTTCCGAAGCCCTGCACCACAGCCCACCGCACTGGCTACGCCGAAGATCAGCACCCAGATGGGGGCAAGACGGGGCGGCCCATGCCAAGGCTCTGGGCGGCGATGCCGATGAAGCCACGACCGGAGATCATGTCCCGTGTGAAGGCGTTCAGGCACCGGCAATGTGATTGCCCTCCAGATCGATCACCGCCACGTCCTCCACCTGCATGGTGCATATGATGGCCGCCAGACCCGTTTCCCGGTCGATCAATACCTCCGCTGCGCCACAGGCAACTCCTATGCCGTTCATCATTTGATGCGCCGATTACAACACATCCGTCAGCATCGGTCAATGACAAACTTTAAGATGGACCGGTTTATTCTGAATTCGTGTTTTGTTGTCTATATCAGTCATTATTGCTGGATATGGCCGATTGGTCAAGCATCTTTCCCTTGGCCGCTTCTTTTGCTTTCAGGGGAAAATGCCTCTGCGATCCCTGCAAAAATTACCAGTCGCCGCATCGCATATTCGTCCACCGCTGGGAAAAGCTATGTGTGCGATACCCAACCAGCGCAAAAGCGCAAATCAGACATGAAAGGAGAACGACACAATGTCCAGTAAGAACAACAACAAGCTGAATATCCCCGAGGCCCGTGCCGCCATGGATAAGTTCAAGATGGAGGCTGCCAACGAGGTGGGCGTGAACCTGAAGGAGGGCTACAACGGCCACCTGACCTCCCGTGAGGCCGGCTCCGTGGGTGGCCAGATGGTCAAGAAGATGATCGAGTCCTACGAGAAGAACCTGTAAACGCATCCCGTGCACAAACCCCCGGAGAGAGCGGCTCAGCCGCCCCCTTCGGGGGTTTTGTTTCAAATACTTTATAGCGGGGAGACTCCCCTTACGGAGTCTCCCCCTGCCGGTTCAGATCTGCTACAGTTTCTTCTGCCCCAGACGGCGCAGCTTGCGCACGTCCGCCTCCGTCAGCACCACCGGATAGCATCGGGCCAGCAGCGAGACAATGCGCCTCTCCCGCCAGCCGTATTCCGAATAGCGCAGCAGATCCTTCAGGAGTTCCTCCGGCACAGCGGCCAACTCCTCATCCGTCAGCATTTTGTATACGCTTCCTTTCGTCGTTGCGGAGTATCTCTGCCTGATTTTCATTTCATTATACAATCAAACATCGAAATTTTCAATGCCTTTTCTCCGTTTTTTGTGAGCTTTTCCCATGGCGGGACGCAGAGGGGGTGAAGAACACACCCGTCGGCGGGAATTTTTGCTGACAAAGGTGAAAAACTGTAGTATACTGGAGACACTACATCTTAGGAGGTACGTATGCGTATCAACTGGTTCAAGGATGAAAACAATCTGGTGTACATCAATGGGGCCACGCAGCTGGCGGAGTTGGAGCGGACACTGCACTTTCCGGGGCTGGAGGAGGCCGCCAACGAGCTGCGGAAGCATCCCACACCGGAGGGCTTCACCATCAAGGGGCATGGCCGCACCAGCGGCCGTCTGTTCGTGCCGGATCTGGCCTTCGGGGAGCATATCCAGATGGGGGAGAACATTTTCTTCTTCATGGGCGAAATGCAGGAGTGCTACGTCATCTACTGGCTGGATGCGCCGGTAGTGGCGGAATAAACGAACATACAAAAAGACCGCCGGGATGTCTCCGTGAGACATCCCGGCGGTCTTTTTTCACAGCTTCTTGTGGCAGCTCCAGCAGCACGGAGGCGCAGAACATTCCGTCTCTCGGTTCCAGTCGGCACACGCCGTGGTACTTCTCAGCGATGCTGCGGACGGAGGCCGTCCCCAGCCCCAGTCCGGCGTGCTTGGTGGAGAGGAATCCGCCGGTGGTGCGGCGCACTGCGCCGGTGAAGGTGTTGTCCACGGCGGCGCAGAGGGTGTGGGCATCGGCGGTAATGCGGACCACAATGCGGGGCGATGCCTCCTGCATACAGGCGGTGAGGGCGTTTTCAAGCAGATTGCCGAACAGCACCGCCAGATCCGGATCAGCGACGCCGGTATACTCGCCTTCACGGAGAAGTCCACCTGCTGGGCCGCCGCCTGCTGGGCAAAGTAGGACAGTACGGCATTGACGGCGGCATTGCCGCAGAATTGCAGCTGCCGGGCGTCGGGCAGCGTCTCCTGATACCGATCCAGATACGCCTGCATGGCGTCGTAGTCCTTCCGCCGGAGGCAATCCTGCAGCAGCGCGATGTGGTGGCGCACATCGTGCTTGGCCTGCCAGGCCTCGGCAATACGTTCCTGCAGGTTCTCGTATTGCAGGCTCTGCATGGCCAGCGCATAGTTCTTCTGCTGCAGGGCAACCAGCTTCTCCTGCTCCAGCACCAGTCGGGCCACCACATAGTACACCAGCGCCGCCGCCACCGCCGGAGAAAACCGCAGCCTCCGCCGGAAGGGATAGAGGGCCATGGCCAGAAAGGGCAGGAAGTTCGTCAGCGAATAAACGCAGACCTCCAGCATCCGATACAGCGGCGGCATCAGTCGACACCGTCCTTTCGCAGCCGGTCAAAGCGGAAGGCGGAGTATGCCTCCTGCACCTCCCGTAACCTCCAGCGGCTGATGGGCAGACGGGTGCCGTCCTTCAGCAGGAACACGTCCTCCTGCCGGCCGGCCACCTCGTGGAAGTTCACCGCCACGCCCCGGCAGATGCCGCAGAAGCACGGATAGGCGCACAGCAGCGGCTCCACGGCGGCAAAGGAGGTCCGCAGGGTACGGTCCCCATCCTTGCAGTGCAGCGTCACCCGGTGGCCGTCGGAGGCGGCGTAGCGGATGCTCCGCAGCACCACCTGACTGCCGTCCGGCAGCCGCAGCCGACGGGAGCGCTCCAGCGCCTCCAGATCCAGCCGCTCCAGCATGGCCCGGACTCCCTCCGGCCGGAAGGGCTTTCGCAGATAGTAGCAGGCCCCCACCTCATAGCTCTCGCTGGCGAAGTCGTTGCTGGAGGTGGCGAAGGCCAGCCGCACCTGTCCGTCTCCGGCCCGCAGCCGCCGGGCCACCTCCATGCCTGTGGCGCCGCCCATGTAGATATCCAGCACCACCAGCTCGAAGGCGCCGGGCCGCCAGTCCGCCAGCAGCGCTTCCCCGCTGCCGTAGTGGGAGATCTCCGTCTCCCGACCCAGCTGCTCGGTGAGATACTGCTCCAGCTGCGCCAGAGCCCTGGGATCATCATCCACCAGTGCGATCTTCATAGGCAGTGCTCCTCTCTGCATGATACTGCCTCCATCATACTCTGTACCGGGCGAAAAAACAAGAAAAATGATATACCCCGCCCAAAGCTGAAAATTTTTCTGAGACCCTCTCGCTTTTTGCATTGGGATGTGGTATGATACCGAACGTATGGTACATATCACGACAGGAGGCCATGTTACATGGACATTTTCGATATTTTAGGCCCGGTGATGGTGGGTCCCTCCAGCTCCCACACCGCCGGAGCGGCCCGCATCGGCAAGATGGCCCGTACACTGCTGGGCGGTGAGCCGATGGAGGCCAGGATCCACCTCCACGGCTCCTTTGCCGAGACCGGCTCCGGCCACGGCACCGATCGGGCGCTGGTGGCGGGTCTGCTGGGCATGAACCCCGACGATATGCGGATCCCCTTCGCCTTTCAGGAGGCGGAGAAGGCGGGTCTGCACTTCACCGTGGATAAGATTGACCTGCGGGACGCCCACCCCAACACGGCGGTCATCGAGGTCCGGGACGCCCACGGCAAGCAGCTGGAGCTGCAGGCCGCCTCCATCGGCGGCGGCCGCATCGTGGTGAACAAGCTGGACGGCATCGACGTCAGCTTCACCGGAGACTACAACACGCTGGTGGTCCGCAACCACGATGAAAACGGTACTCTGGCCGCCGTCACCACCATCCTCAGCCAGCTGCGGATCAACGTGGCCAATATGAGCCTGTGCCGCCACAAGCGGGACGGCGATGCCCTGATGGTCATCGAGACGGATCAGCACATTAAGCCCCATCAGGTGAGCTTTCTGGCGGAGCTGCCGGGCATCCTGTCGGTGACCTACTATGATAAGGAGGACGAGGATCATGTCTCTTGATTCGATGGCGGATATCCTGCACTGCATGGAGCAGGAGGGCAAGGAGTTCTGGGAGGTGGTGCTGGCAGCGGACATGGAGGAGCGGCAGGTGAGCCGGGAGTCCTCTCTGGCCAAGATGCTCACCACATGGCAGGCCATGGTAGACGCCTCCGACAGCTATACCGGCGACCGCCGCAGCGTCAGCGGGCTGGTGGGGGGCGACGGTCTGAAAATGCGCCAGTACGCCATCCGGGGCAAGGCCATGTCCGGCGGCTACGTCAGCGAGGTCATCGCAGAGGCCCTCAGCATGGCGGAGTCCAACGCCTGTATGCGCCGCATCGTGGCGGCCCCCACGGCGGGAGCCTGCGGCGTACTGCCGGCAGTGCTGCTGCCCCTGTGCAAGTATGAGGAGCTGAACCAGCGCCAGATTCTGGAGGCACTATATGTAGCCAGCGGCATCGGTGCCGTCATCGCCTATCGGGCCTGTATCGCCGGTGCTGCCGGCGGCTGTCAGGCGGAGATCGGCACCGCCAGCGCCATGGCGGCGGGGGCTCTGGTGGCCCTCCGGGGCGGCAGCGGCCAGCAGATCTGCCACGCCGTGGCCATGGCCCTGAAGAATCTGCTGGGCCTGATCTGCGACCCGGTGGCGGGTCTTGTGGAGGTTCCTTGCGTCAAACGCAATGTCATCGGCGCCGTCAACGCCGTCAGTGCGGCGGATATGGCGCTGGCGGGCATCGAGAGCCGCATCCCCGTGGACGAGGTCATCGACACCATGGGCGAGGTGGGCCGCCGCATCCCTGTGGAGTTCCGGGAGACGGCGCTGGGCGGTCTGGCGGACACTCCCACCGGCAAGGCCATCGAGGCCAAAATGCGGGGCTGATGTCCCGATAGCATGAAAAAGATGCCCGTGGTACGATGTACCACGGGCATCTTTTTCATGCTTCACGCAGATTTTACTTTTTCAGCCGCTTATCGCTGCGGCGGGCCAGCCATGTGCCCAGGCTCTGGAACAGCTGCACCAGCAGGATCAGAATCACCACCGCCACCAGCATCACCAGATACTTGTAGCGATAGTAGCCGTAGTCGATGGCGATCTTACCCAGACCGCCGCCGCCGATGATACCGCTCATGGCGGAGTAACCCAGAATGGTGGTCAGGGCGATGGTGACGTTCTGGATCAGGGACGGCACGCTCTCCGGGATCATGACCTTGCAGATGATCTGCAGGGGGGTAGCACCCATACTCTGTGCCGCCTCGATGATATTGGGGTCCACCTCACGGAGACTGCTCTCCACCAGGCGGGCCACAAATGGGAATGCCGCCACCACCAGCGGAACGATGGTGGCTGTGGTACCCACCGCCGTGCCAATGATGAGCCGGGACAGGGGGAACACCATGATCATCAGGATCAGGAAAGGAACCGAGCGCAGGAGGTTGATGATGACATTGAGTACCTGCAGCAGCCAGCGGGGCAGCGGCAGCACGCCGTTCTTCTCCCCCGCCACCAGCAGAACGCCCAGCGGCAGCCCCAGCACCAGCGACAACAGGGTGCTGAGCACCGTCACATAGAATGTCTCCCAAATGGCGTAGGGCAGGCTGGGCAGCACCACCATCAGATCCTGCACGGAGCTTGCCGAAAACAGATCACTGTACATGGCCGTCTACCTCCTCTACCCGAATGTTGCTCATGGTACCGATATAATCCATGGCCCGCTGGAACTGGCCGCTGGGGATGCCCAGCAGCATACTGCCATAGACCTCCTCCGACAGCTTCTGGGTGGAGGCGGAGATCACCGTGCAGAGGATGCCCTCCTCGGAGGCCAGTCTCGCCACCAGCGGCGTGCCGGTGGTGACGCTGTCCCGGAAGGTCAACCGCACCCGGCGCACCGCCTGCGGGTCGGACACCAGCGCATCGGCGCCGCCGGGGAACACCAGCCGCCGTCCTGCGGCGGACTTGGGAGCGGCGAACACTTCGGACACAAGCCCCTTCTCCGCCACCACGCCGCCATCCAGAATAGCCACATGATTACAGATGGTCTTGACCACGCTCATCTGGTGGGTGATGACCACCACAGTGATGCCCAACTTCTGATTGATATCCCGGATCAGCTCCAGGATCTGGTGCGTGGTGTTGGGATCCAGAGCACTGGTGGCCTCGTCGCACAGCAGCACCTTGGGCTGGGTAGCCAGCGCACGGGCAATGGCCACACGCTGCTGCTGGCCGCCGGACAGCTGCGCCGGGTAGGCCTGTGCCTTATCCGGCAGGCCCACCAGCTCCAGCAGCTCCTTGGCCCGGCGGACGGCGTCCGCCTTCTTCATCCCGGACAACTCCATGGGGAAGCACACGTTTTGCAGGCAGGTGCGCTGCATCAGCAGATTAAACCGCTGGAAGATCATGGTGATCTCCCGACGGGCCGCCCGCAGCTGCGCCGGAGTCATGGTGTCCAGCCGCTGGCCGTCCACCACCACCTCGCCCGCCGTGGGCTTTTCCAGCAGATTGATACACCGCACCAGCGTGCTCTTACCGGCACCGCTCATGCCGATGATGCCGTAGATGTCCCCGTCCTCAATGGTCAGGGAGACGTCCTTCAACGCATCTACCCCTCCAGAATCGGAGTCAAAGGTCTTACTGACGTGCTTTAATTCGATCACGGACGTCTCCCCTCCTCTCTCTTACTTACCGCTGATGGCGTCCAGCGTGGTCTGCTTGCCGCCGTACAGGCCCATGGGCTCCACGTGGATGCCGCCCACGGACACGATGTGGGTGTTGTTCTGAGCGTTGAAGTCCTCCAGATAGGGCAGGTGCTGGAAGTAGTTGGCGGTGACGGTGCCGTCATCCACCACGGTATTGGGTACCACATAGTCGTTGTAGACCTGAACGTCCAGCGTCACGCCCTTGGCTGCCAGGATCTGCTTTGCGACCTCCAGAATTTCGGCGTGGGGCGTGGGGGAGGCGGCGATGGAGATGGTGGTGCCGTTCAGAGCATCATAGTTCACAGAGGCATCATAGCCATCGGTGGGATTGGTGACCACGGACACCACAGAGCCGTCATACTTCTCGTTGATGTAGTCCACCACCTGCTGGCTCTCCAGAGCAGCCTTCAGCGCCTTAACGGCATCGGTGTTCTCAGCGCCCTCCTTCACGGCCAGAATGTTGGCATAGGCGGAGGCGGAGCCCTCGATGAGCAGGGAGTCCTTCACGGGGTTCAGGCCGGCGTTGATGGCGTAGTTGCTGTTGATGACGGCGTACTCGGCATCCGCCAGCAGGGAGGGCAGCTGAGCAGCCTCGGCCTCCACGATCTCCACATTGTAGGGGTTATCCACAATGTCGTTCTTGGTGGCGGTGATGCCAGCACCGTCCTTCAGGGTGATGATGCCGTTCTCCTGCAGCAGCAGCAACGCACGGGCCTCGTTGGTGGTGTCGTTGGGGACCAGAATTTTCACGCCGCTGTCGGACTTTTTACCGCAGGCGGCCAGACTCAGAACCAGTACCAGCGCCAAAGCCAGCGTGGCGATCTTTGCAAATACGGAACGTTTCATGATGATTTCTCCTTTATCTTCTTTCATAAATAGTTATTGTATCGGGACACTTCGGCAGTCCCCCTCGTCTGTGCAATTCATAATAGATACCGTGTCCGGAGGACACATTCGCTTGGTCAGCAGGATCAAAGGGATCAGCTCCTTTTTGACAAAATAAAACAGCGGGAGGTCATTCGACCTTCCGCTGTTCGCAACCTTGGTTTCCCAAGTGTATGGATCACAGAACAGATGCCGGAAAGCAGACGACCGAATTGGCGCAGCGACGCATGCGCATGGAGCCCATGCACATCCCCAGCATCATCATGTTGGTACGCAGCTTCTTCATGGTGCCGTCCGTCCTTTCCTCAAGCATTCTTGGGATGGTGGCATTGTACCCCTCCCATCCCCTCTTGTCAAGTCTTTTCCGGGATTTCCCCGATTGTTCCAAAATTCCTGAAGTATTTCCTCCGGATTTCGTCTAAATCCCCATTATCTGCCCTTGGGCAGCACCGCACGAATCACCAGCGGCTCTTCGCCGGTGTTGCGGACGCTGTGGCTGTGGCCTTGGGGACAGTAGTGCCACATACCGGGGGTCAGGGTCACCTCCGTGCCGTCGTCATGGCACAACCCCGTGCCGGAGACGATGCACATCACCTCGCAGTTGTCGGTGTGGGTGTGGGGGCCGATGCTGCCACCCACCGGCACCGTCAGCTGCAAAATGCGGCCCATGTCATCGTCATAGGCCCGGACGGACACCACACCGTCCCCGCCCTTGAAGCCGGACACCAGCTGCTCCGGCAGACGATCAAAAGAAACGATCATGCCCGCTCACCTCAGTTCAGGAAATCCTTCAGCTTCTTGCTGCGGGAGGGGTGGCGGAGCTTCCGCAGGGCCTTGGCCTCGATCTGGCGGATGCGCTCACGGGTGACGTTGAACTCCTTGCCCACCTCCTCCAGCGTGCGGGTGCGTCCGTCCTCAATGCCAAAGCGTAGCTTCAGCACCTTCTCCTCACGGGGCGTCAGGGTGCTGAGCACGTCCACCAGCTGCTCCTTCAGCAGGGTGAAGCTGGCGGCCTCGCTGGGCTCGGACACCCCCTCGTCGGGGATGAAATCTCCCAGATGGGAATCCTCCTCCTCGCCGATGGGCGTCTCCAGCGACACCGGCTCCTGTGCGATCTTCAGAATTTCCCGTACCTTGTCCACGGGCATCCCCATCTCCTCGGAGATCTCCTCCGGCGAGGGGTCGTGGCCCAGCTCCTGCATCAGCTGCCGGGATACCCGGATGACCTTGTTGATGGTCTCCACCATGTGGACGGGGATGCGGATGGTGCGGGCCTGGTCGGCGATGGCCCGGGTGATGGCCTGGCGGATCCACCAGGTGGCATAGGTGGAGAACTTGTAGCCCTTGGTGTAGTCGAACTTCTCCACCGCCTTGATCAGGCCCAGATTGCCCTCCTGGATCAGATCCAGGAACAGCATGCCCCTGCCCACGTACCGCTTGGCGATGGACACCACCAGGCGGAGGTTGGCCTCGGCCAGGCGCTGCTTGGCGGCCTCGCCCCGCTTCACCAGGCGGCGCAGTTCCTTCTCCTCCTCCTCGGTGAGGGAGACTTCCTCGCCGTTTTTCCGGGCCTGCTCCAGCTCCTCCATCTGCTCCTTGGCCGCGTCGCCGGCCCCCATATCCTGGGCTAACTGGATCTCCTCATCGGGAGTGAGCAGATTCACCTTGCCGATCTCCTTGAGGTACATCCGCACAGGGTCGTCGATGCCGAAGGAGTCCACCAGCGTATTGGGGTCCACCATCTCCTCCTCGGGGAGCTCCTCAATCTCGTTGAGCTCCTCCAGGG
>OJRQ01000617.1_pt1 | contig 15950 bp, 17 predicted proteins | sample 1599271 | NCBI WGS metagenome assembly OJRQ01 (sample SAMN03922533, study PRJEB24848) | human gut metagenome | isolation source: stool sample | host: Homo sapiens | place: Germany | collected 2010-05 | reverse complement strand
ACCCTAGCGCGCTTGTGCTTGGCTGGGCTGGATGGGTGGGGTGAATAGAAAAGCCCGCGCGTTATGCACGGGCTGTAACGGACTGCTCTATATGAATCTGAATGCTTATTCGTGCGGAAGGTTCAGCGCGTACCTTGCAAGCTCCAACATTCCGAATAACTCTCGTTCGCATCCGCACCTATATAAGTGGCTTGGGTAATACACTAGTACCGAATCTTCGTCAGGCTCCAATCGGATGTTCAAGGCTTGCATAATTTCGGGATAGTCTGCCTTCGCGTGCCTTACGATGCGCTTGTAATCGTTAATCATGGTTAGCCTTTCCGATCGTTGAAACGCCCTATTGCGTTTCGCTACGCTCTATTATATAGGAACGTTGATTAGACTGCAATAGAAACACGTTAGAAATTTATATCACTGATAGAACCGATGAACGCGAACGTGAAGCAGATAACGAAGCCCTTAACATAGTCTCGTTTGCGCCAATATCTCGAATCATAGTTCGTAAACTCCCAGAAACCGCCGTACTCTTTCATTACAAATACCTCCAAACGAATAGACGCGCGGAATATTCCACGCGTCTATAACTATATCATAACCGTTATGAATCTATAAAGCGTTTTCGTTGCGGTTATTTTCCTTCTGTCGAAATGAATTTGCCTAGATACTTTGCAAGGTCGGGCGAAATGCCGCAAAGATTCTCGATGATTGAAAGCACTTCAAGCATAACGATATAGATGCAAGTCGGCAGAATCAAGGGAACTTCGAACCCGAAATCAACCAAGTTAGAACCGTACTCGCAAAGGCAACCGAAGACGATTACTAAAACGAACCCCGTTTTGTTAAACAGCCCTTGACGCGCTACTTTGCTCGAAAGCTCGCCGTTCTTCACTGCTTTTATCACGCCCGTGAGGATGTCGAACAGGATGAACACGAGCGCAACGACGATGCACCAATGCTGAACTATGAAGTCGTTTACTATTTCGAACACTTCCTTTCACCTATCCCATCATTTCGTTAACGCGCTTCTGCACCGCGTCGTAGTCGTAGCCCGCTTTCTGTAACGCTGACTTGCGGGCGTTTCCGTTGCCCCAATCGCCGCGAATTACCTCTTTAGCGATAGCGTCAAGGCTCTTGCCGTTTCCTACAAGCTCGTTAACCCTCGCTTGCACCGCGTCATAGTCGTAGCCCGCGCCTTCCAGTGCGTTCTTCCTCGTGGTTCCGTTTCCCCACTTGCCCGCGATGACCTCTTGCGCCAGCTCTTCGACGCTCTTAGGGGCTAGCAGCTCGTTAACGCGCTTCTGCACCGCGTCGTAGTCGTAGCCCGCTTTTTGCAATGCGGACTTGCGGGCGTTTCCGTTGCCCCATTTTCCGTTAATTACCTCGCGCGCCAGCTCGTCAACGCTCTTCCCCGTGCTTCCAGAAGAACCACCCGAAGCTCCCGCGTACTTCTTCCAAGCCGAAGCGTCCATGTATGCGATGTTGCCGTCAAGCGAACCGCCCCAACCCGAAAGCTTTAGCGAGCTTGTGAACTGCCAAATAGCCGCGAAGCTCCAAGGTGCGATGTTATAGGGCATTTCTGCGTTAGTCCATCCCGTCGCGGGTGTGGGATAGCCTGCAACCCAAAGCCCGCATTTTTCAGCAATCCACGAGCCTTTGTATTGCGAGCATCGCGAAGCGCTGATGTAAAGGACGCACCAAACGCCCGAAAGCTCGTGAAACCTCGTGATGAACTTCTCGCACCATGCTTTGTTGCTGCTGTTCTTCGTCTCGTAGTCAAGCACGGGGATACCCTGCCCGATGTAGTCTTTAACCACGTTGTAGAAGTATTCGGCTTCGCGTGCTGCGTCGTTCTCTCGTGCGAAGTGGTAGAACCCGAACAGCAAGCCATTATACTTGCAATCATTAACGAACTCGCGAAACTGCGCATCGGTGAAGCCCACGCCCTCGGTAGCTTTGCAGATGCAGAAATCAACGCCCATGTTGCTAGGAACAATGCCAGCTTGCCAATTCGAAATGTCGATGCCTTTCATGCTCATGTTCAACCTCCTAAAGTAAAGGCGCGCAAGTAAGACTTGCGCGCGGTATGTTAATTTATTTTTTTAAATGCGGGATTAAACGCGTTTGTCGGTAGAAGCCGCAACACGTTACCAGCATTTACAGTAGAGCCCTCGTTAGGTCTGAACACAATGTTATTGTTGGCCAATAGAACCAAAAATCCTTTAATTGGACTGACGCTCGTGTTTTGTATGCAAATTGCTAGAATAGTATCATCTGAAACTGTGAAAGTTGAATTATTCATAACGCCAACCGTGACTTCCGCATTAACAGTTTCGTTTGCAGTTATATATCCGCTTGTCAAAGTCGCATAGTGAGTGATTGCGTAATAACAGAATTCAGCGCCACTAGCTTTAAAATAGTTAGTTACAACATTGCTTAAATTGTATCTTGTCTCTCGCGTAAATCCTATTTCGTTTCCAAACAATGCGAGCTTAATAATTGCGCCGATGCTATTAGTTCCGCCCTCGTTTAGTTTGTAAGGATTCTCTGCGCTATCATCATAATAATGATTAATTGCTAGCTGATTTATGTTAAACGATACGTACCAAGGCACGATTCTAATTGGAGCTTGGCTCCTCGTCATGCCGTAAGCCAATTTGTATAAATTAAGCTGCGCGGAGCGATTAAATCCGTAACAATAATTATTGCTAACCGGGTTTGCAATAATAATTGCATTTGGATAGTTAGTAGAAGCTTCGTTTACAATAGAGCGTCCTTCAGTTTCATAATCTCCATCAGAAGAATTATAAATATCATAGAAGCCGAAGTTAAGAATTACAAATTCAACCGAGTTTCTATACTCTAGACTTTGGCTATTTGCTACATTTTCAAGATAAGCGCGCGCATTGCCAGCGTTCGATCCTCGCGATACCCAACCCGTATTAACAGGCGCTTGATTGACTGTCATATTCAAGTTGTCAGTGTTTAGAATATCTTTAAAGTATTCCCAAACACTTTTTCCACCACCGCTAGGCACGGCGCTATCATCGCTAAAAACTTCAAACTTAGCGGTCGAGATTCCTTCTTTATTTCTTAAAGCATCAATCCTACCGCTCAAATCGGTGTCGGCGTTAGCCCTTGCGGTAACTTCGTTGTCGATTCTATCGCTTAAAGCGCTATCGGCGCTAGCCCTCGCGGTAGCTTCGGCGTCGATGCGCACGCCAAGCGCGCTGTCCGCAGCGGTTCGCGCCGTCGCTTCTGCGGTGATTTTCCCGTCTAGAACGGTATCGGCTGCTTTGTACGCGGTTTCTAGCGCGTTGTCTGCTGCTTCTCTAGCGGTTGTTTCTGCCGCTACCGCGTCGTTAGCTTCCTGCGCTTTTTCCTTCGCCTGATTCGCCGCTTCGATTGCAACGGTGATGTTGTCGTTCGATGTGTGAAGCTGCGTGTCTACCTTGCGCATCGCGGCGTTGTACTGGTCGCGTAGGTTCGGTTTGTCTGCGTCCGTATACAAATCGAGATTGTAGTACGGGGTGTATTCTGTTGCCATATGTAAATCTCCTTTCTAGGCTTTGTAGATGTCCGAAATGTCGAACTGGTCAACGAGCCAGTAGCTCATTACCGCAAGCCCTCGGCAATTCAGCCCGCAATTAGCCAGCGTTTCGACCGTCAAATCTAGCGTGTTGAACTCCGCAATCGTCATGCTGTGAACGGTAACGTCGTTGAACATGTCGCGTTGGGCTTCCACCGTGTCGCGGTAATCGCCGTGCTGAACGTCCCATTGCAGCGTTCCAGCTTCCAATTGCTCGATTAGCTTCTTCAATGCCGCAAGCTGCGCGTTGAAGTAATCGACAACGGCTTGCAGCTCTTCGGGCGTTACCGCTTCGATAGCGTTTATTTCTTCCGCGAGCATTGAAGCGTAGTGTGCCAGTCGGTCGTATTCCTCGCAAAGATGCTTGATTCGCTGCTCTTGGCTGTACACGTCCCAGTAGAATTTGGGGATAACGGGCGTGTACTGCGTATATCCCCAGTAAGGAGGTAGCGCGCTAGTTCTGTTCTTTCCCATCGTTTCACCTCCTTAGTCTAATACGTGTTCATGTTAACAGTAAGAAGGCACGAAAAACAAGATTCTAGCTGATTCAGAATCATAACGTCAACGTCATTATATCGTTTGTCGAGGTTTTCCGCAACGTCTAGGTAGCTGCCGTTCCGTATCGTCTCGAACTCCCTATCGTTGCCGTTGCTCGCGTAGTCTTGGTTGTCTCCTAGCATCGTTTCGGGGAAGTCGGAAAAAATTTGCCGTGACTTGCCAAACTCGTCTTCGATTTGGAACGGTGAAACGCCGTCTTCGATAGCCTGATAAAGATACTTGTATTTCGGCATTATCTCGTTCAGCTTTCGCAACAATTCCATGCGCCAGCGAAGCACGGGAAGAACGCCGATTTCTCGCCAGAAGAAACGGGCTGCTATCTTCTGGTATAGCCTGTTCCGCTGCTCGTCGTTGAAACTGTCGAAATCCCATTCGGGCGTTGAGAAGTCTATAACGCCGTCGGTTATAAGCTCCCCAAGCTGCACGGTGAAAACCGCGTGCCAATCGTCGCGGCTGCAATCGTCCCTTTCATCGAACGGGGGTATATCGGTTGTCATGCTATTCGCTCCCTTCAAGCTTCATGGTCGTGTCGATAGCCGAAAGCTGGTTGGTTATCGAGTGTGCGAAGTTGTAGTTATCGCTCTCGTTGTCCTGTCTCCAAACGACGCGGATAGGCTCGTCAAGGTATTGCGCGAACCTGTCGTTCAGGATGTCGCACGCTTCGCGCCTGCAAGTGAGCGAATCGAGCGCTATAAGACTAGTAGGCTCGCTCTGCGTCTGCACCTCGTCTTGAATCATCCGTTCGCCTTTGAACGTCAGATTCGGAATGCCCAACGCCTGATAGATGCGGTTCCAGACGTTCACTTCCTCCGCCGTCAGCTCCGCGCCTAGAAACGGAACGTCGGTCTTTATAGCGTCAACGTCGATGCTTTCAACGCCCGTAGTGGTGATGATAGCTGGTTCGAAGCCCGCAATCTGTTTGAACAGGTTCGCGGCTTGCTGCTCCTGCTCCTGCAAGCATTTGATTATGAACGGCGTTTTCTGATGCATCCTGTTAATCTGCTTCGTTCGCGTAACGTCCACTAGCTCGCGCGCCCAAATGTCGATGCGCTCCATGATGGGGAAGCGCATCTTGTTGTCCCATACGATAACGCCGTTCTTCGCCGTGCATGAGAAGCGCCAACCGTTGTTGCCGATGCTCTGCCAGCTAACGGGGTTGTCGTAGATGTTCGGCGCGCTCATTTGCGCAACCTGCGTGCTGTAGAATATGCCGCGCTGCCTTCGTGGGAACGCGATTGTAGCCAAGCCCTGAAAAAGAAGCGTGTATTCAAGGTATCGTTCGTTGCACGTCTTCGGCAATCCTACCCACTTGAAGCGGTTCAAAGCCATTGCGATAATCTGGTTTCGGTACATGGTGAAAAGTCTGTTGTTGTACCCCGCGCTCTGCCAGTACATTTCAGTATCGTACAGAAGCGGCTGGTTCCGCTTGTTCCTTCTGCGTCCCATCCTATGCCTCGCTTTCGTCTATCACGGTCAGCGCCAACGGTGCGGCTATAAGCTCGTCTAGCTTAGCTTTAGCATGGCCGGCGATTTCGCCGTATGCCTTCGCTTCCGCTTCGCCCTTACGCGCTATAGCGTCCATCTTCTGTTGGAACTCCGCATCTTTGAGGGCTATAGCCTTCTGGTACTCCACTACCGTGGCTATCTCGATGTCGCTCATTCCTTGGAACGTGTCGAGCTTCAAAAGCTCTTCTATCGGGCGCGGTTTCGCTTCCTCGTTATAGGTTTCCATAGATTCCCACCTTTCCGATTTCATCGGGGTCGTTCCAAACGGTAACGCCCCTCTCCAATATGCTTTGAATTGCATATCGCGCCGTGTTGGTAACGCCTGAACCGTCGTTGAGCCAAACGTCTTGCGCCTTCCAATATGTGAAGTGCTTCATTATCTTCAAGCCGCTTGCTTCGACGTCCCAGTTCTGGTTGAGCGCGTATCCGAATCTTAACATCATATCGCCCGCTTGCGCGATGTCGCATTCGCGCTGCGTGCGCACCTTGAATTGCACGCCGCGACGCTCGAACAGATCTAACGTCGCATCGCCCGAATAGGTGCCGCGCTGAATAGGCGCGTCGTTCTGGTGCGTCTGGTACGTGCGCGTCGCCGTCCGCTGCGCTACCGTCATTCCCTGCTGCGCGTTCTTCACCGACGTATCGCGCGAGTAGTCGGCGTTAGATTCGGCGGTGTCCCGCGTCTCGTCGGCGTTCGTTATAGCCGTTGATTGCGTGCGTGCGGCATTTGCTTTCGTAGTGGTCTGCGTTCTCGTCGCGTTAGCCTTCGCGGTGTTTGCGCTGTTCGTCGCGTTGGTGTTGGCTGTTGCCGCGTTGTTCGCGGTCTGCGCCGTTGTCGCTTCCGTCACCGTCTCCGCGTTGTCGGTCTGCGCGTTGTTGGAACTGTTAGTAATTCCCGTGTTGCTGTTGTTCTGCGAAGTGGTCTTCTCTTGGCTGTTAGTGATTGCAAGCTCTACTTTCGTGCTTGCCGCATTGAGCATGACCGCCGCGTTAACGCCCGAAGTAACGCCAGATATAACGCCGCCCACGGCTCCCGTAACTGCTCCCGCAACTCCGCCGCTCATAGCGCCGGAAGCAATCGAACCGGCCAAGCCGCCTATTGCGTTTGTGAGCGTCGTTGCCGCTACCGCTTGCGCGTCCGCTTCCTGAACGCCGCGCTGTAGTCCAGCATCGTAAGCCTGCGCCGCTTGGCTCGTGCTGTTGCCTATATTGGTAATTGTCGTGCTTGATTCGTTCGCGCGCGCTACCGTAGCGATGCTAGCGGCTGTTGCAAGCCCCGTGTTCGTTATGCTCGTGTTGCTGCTGTTCTTCGTGTTTGTTACGCTCGTGTTCGCGCTAGCGTCCGCGTTAGCCTTCCCAGTGTCCGCGCCAGCGTCCGCGTTCTGCTTTCCCGTGTTCGCGGAACGGACGGCGTTAGCGTATCCCGTTTCCGCCGAATCAACCGCATTGGCGTAACCCGTGTTAGCGGATCGCGCCGCGTTCTGGTACGCGGTTATGGCATTCTCGCGCGTCAGTTGGTTCTGCGCCCAGTTTGCGAGTCTGTAATCGTCCCAACCGCGCGTATAGCACGCGTAAACGGGAATGTCCCAATCGACTAGGAACCTGGAAAAATCATCGCCCCACATCTGACGGCTCACGGTCGAACCCGCTAGATTCGTCCACGTGTAAGTATCGTAGCTTTCGCCGTTAACGCCCGTGAGGAACGCCTGAACCTTCAAGTAAGGGAATGCGAGCGAAACGTTCTGATGAAGCGCGACGTTGCCGCTCTGCTCTATCCTCATGTCGAAAGCGTTGCCGTTGTTGTCCGTCACTTCCACATATGAATACGGAAACGTGTACAGTTTCGCGATGTCCGCGTACTCCTTCGGATAACCGAACATCTTCTTGTCAAGATTGACGTATTCGCGCGTGCCGTTTATCGGGCGCACGCTGTAGACGGTGAAGCCAGCCAGCTTATAGGGGTTGTTAAGCTCGAACAAATCATCTGAAAGCATGAACAGCCCTTGAACCGTCCGCATGAAATGCGGCACGCGCGTTGCAAGCGCGGTGAACAAGTCGTTCACCTTCTCGGCTTCGATTGCGTAAACGATAACGTTGTTCGGCACAATGTCGTTCTGCGATGCGTAAGGGTCTGTTTGAAGCGCGCAATTCGAGAAGTCCAAACCGCCTTGCCCGAACACGTAACCGTTAACGTTCATCTGGTAGCCGTCGCGTCCGCTCGCATCGCTGTACGTTGCCGCGCTCGTTGGCTGCGCGTTCGTCGCTTCTCCGAAATTGGCGAGAAGCCCGGCGCTAGCCGTGCTCGCGATAAGAACGTACTTCTTTCCGTTTCCGAACGGAACGAAACGAGAATCGGAAACGACGCTTTCGCTCGAATAGTTGTAATCGGCTGCGAGAAGGTAACGGCTGTTCGCTATCGGGTTGCTTAGATAGTCCTCCACGCTGATAGACTTCATAGGCGCATGTCCGCGCTCTAGCATCATGAAAGTGATGTCTACCTCGTTGATGTATGTAGTCCACTGATCTAGCGCAATTGTCGCTTCACACGTCGAGGGCGCGAGCTGCCTAACGTTCTCGATGAAATAATAGTATCGTTTTATTCGGCGCTTGTCCTCGTAGTCTATAGGCTGCGCTTCGCTCGTGTACATAGGCAAGTCGATATACATGTAATTGTAGCGAACCATAACGCCGTATGGGATAGGAAGCTTTACGGTATCGTTCGGGGCAACCTGAAACGCGGTCGTAAGCGTCTGCGCGTAGCCTTCCAGCGAATCGAAGTATTCATCGCGTTCCGCGTCGGTGTCGAACTTCACAACGTCTTGGTAGTCCGAATTGAAAAGCACGTTCACAAGGCGAATCTTCGTGTCCGCTTCCCAACGGTTGTAATCGAACGTGTTTCGATAGCGGTACACGTCAACGTTAGCCAAGTCGGGGAACTGCGTATCGTCCAAATGCGGGAACCTTCCCATGAAATCACCTCTTTCTAAAAGTAAGGGGCAAGGCTACCGCGAACCTTGCCCCCATCTGTAAGAACCGAAACCGAAAGGCTAGGAAACGGTAACGGTTGCGGTAGCCGTCTGCGGCGTGGTCGCTCCGCTCGGATTGGTGTAAGTGCTGGTTGCCGTAACGGTGATTACGGTACCCGCCTTCTCGCCCTTTCCGACGTGGAGAACGCCGTACTCGTCTACGTAGGTGGTGCCCTTCAAGTCTACCGCCGTAGGCGCTTCCTGCCCGTCGGTAGCGGTAAGCTCGAAGGTAGCCGCGTTGGGCGCTACTTTGATTGCCTCGCTCGTCGGGGTGATGCTGCCCTGAAGCGTAACGGTAAGTTCGGTTTCACCTCCGCGCGGTACGGTGGTCGGGTTAGCGGTGAGCTGCAAGCCCGTTACCGCCTGCGTGATCTTGTTCACTGTGGACCCTTCGCCCGTGGTGAACAGGATAGCGGGGACGAACGGCGAAACGCTGTAGATGCCCCAATGCTGCAAGTAGTAGTTCGTCACGAGCGTTTCAGGATTCCAGAAGCTCGTGTTCGTGTAAACGGTGTCGTGGCACACGAAGAAATCTTCGGTAGTGAGAAGCGCCACCGCGTCGGGGATGGGGAACTCGTCAACGATGATGGTACGGTATTTGATGTCCGCCTTATCGAGTTGGAACACGCTCGCGAGGGTGTTAACATCGAGCGAAGCCTGCGCGTCGGGCGTAATCATAAGAACCAGTTCGTTAGGCTGCGCGAATACGGGAATGTCTACGGTTCCGCCGTTGTAGAGCGTGCTAGGGAACTTGAGCTTTCCAGCGTATGCGCGGATAGCGGTCAAGAACTCCTTGCCCGTCTCTTCGTTGCTCGGAACTGCCGAAAGATGGTGCTTGAAGAAGCCCCATTTGCTTTCGTATTCGGCGATAAGCTGAACCATGATTCGGTACTCGTCGTAGTTGTCCGAATTGATGGGGGTATCCATGATTTGCGCGATGAGATTGTTCAGGCCGTAATCGTCGGTGAACGCGGTGCGCAACTCGTCGTAGGAAATCGAAATCGGGTAGCGGTCGCGGCGGTTCTGCGAGTGATACCACGCTTCGGCTTCGGGTCGGTGCAGTTTCAGAAGCGTTTCGTTATCGTCTTCGTAGGCGTGCGCCTTGATCCATTTCGGGGCGATTTCCTGAATGGTCGAACCGTAGTTGATTTTCTGCCCCTTGAAGATTGCAAGGGGATTGTCCCAACGCTTGCCGTGAACGTAGGTGAACGCGATTCGGTTAACGAGAATGTCCATGAACTGGTTAAAATAGCGCTGGTTCATTGGCGCGAAAAGCGCCTTCATAGTCTGCGAAATGCTAGACTGCGTTGGGTCGGGAATACGCTGCTGGTAGTCGTTCGTAGCAGCGAGGTAGCTTTTAACAAGAATGGTATGGTTGTCCGTAGCCATGTTCTAACCTCCTTAAAGGGTCAAATCTAAATCTTCAATTGCGGTGAAGTCTTCGAGCGCTTCCAGTGCTTCGTCAATTGCATCTTCCGCGCCGTCCTCGTCGCGAACCACCGCGCCGATTTCGGCGAAATTGCCGATGCTGTCGCGGATGCTGTCGCAACGTGCCAGAACGTCGGTAACAAGCCCTTCGATGCGGTCAAGGCGGTTAGCCAAGTCCTCGAACTCGTTGTAACGGTGTTCTTCCTCGCTGGTCATTTCCTCGTTGCCCTGCGTGGTTTCCTGCTCTTCGTTCATAATCTCTTCGTCCATTTCTAACCTCCTTCACGTGGATACGAAAAAGCCCCGAAGGGTGTTTCATTGAAACCCTTCGGGGCAAAGCATAGCATAGAACGTAACTATAGCACAAGTTGAAAGTGGGAGCCAACCCACCGCGCGGACGGCTGAAATCAATCAGGGCTTGAACCATCTATTAACGCGCTACTCACCCGTAAGCCTATAGCGTCCCATGCTTAGGCTATCGTACACCGAAAAGCGCCAGCGCGTCAATGAACTTCTCGCGTATCACCGCGCTTTGATAGCGCACGATGCCTAGATAGTAAAGCTCGGTGAAGCCCTTCAAAGCGCGTTCCGCTTTGCGCGCCGCGATGTAGTTTACCTTGTTGTCGCTTGCCGTGAGCGCGAAAACGGGCTTGCCGTTGGTATTCTTCGGTATCTTATTCGTCACGTAGTAATAGCCTTCGGTCGCGTCAAGCCAGATTCCGAAATCGTTTCCGTCGTGGACGATGCCGAAAGCGAACTTAGCGCGGTTCGGCTTCTGCGCCACGAAGTCGGACGATTGCCGCACGAACTCGTTACGCGCGGCTATCAGTCCGTCGGGCGTTGCCCCTAGCATTCTACCCGCTACCGTGTCGGTCATTTTCGCTTGCGCGTATTCGCTGTCTTTAATGTAGTGAAGTAACATCGTCTTGTTAGCGTGCCATGAGAAACCTTCTTTCGGCTTCGTGCCTATCTTGTAGGTGACGAAGTACGGGTTCAGTATGTCGAGCGCGTTGCCCAATAGGTAAAGATGCGGTTTCACTCCGGCCACATCCGCACGCTCGCGGCTCGCGGTGTCTACGATATTCGCAAGCGTTACGAACTCGTTCGGTAGATAGTGGTGGTATCGGTCGTTCTTGTCCAGAACCGCTTCATCGAATATAAGGCGCTTAACCCTGTCAAACGTGCGCTTCTTTATCTGCTGCGCTTGCGAAAGTGCAACAAAGTAACCGATGATTTCCCATTTGGGTTTGCTACCCGAACCCTCTTCACATGCACGGGCGATATACGCGTGTTTTGTATCTGTCTTAAATGCGTATCCTTCAAACTCGTTATTAGTGTCAATTCTTGAGAAGTAATCACTTGAAACCCCCTGCAATTCTGATTTGTAACGAACGATTTCAACGAACGTGCTTTTGTCTTTCAGAAAGTCACGCACGCACTGACAGCGCAACCCGTAAGTTTTACCGATACCGCGCGCGCCTATCACCATCGTAACGTCAGCGTCATACGAAAGCGCCTTGTTCCAATCGTAGAATCTCGGTTCTTCCTTGCTAGGCATACTGATAGCCTTTCACGCTGAATAACGGGTGTTCATCGTCCGCAAGCGTCTTCACTATCTGCATAGCCTTGGAACCTACGTCGTAGGGCGTACAGTTCATTACGATATAGCGATGCTTCCAAAGCGTCGTTTCCTTGTCGAGAGCGTAGCATGCAAGGCTATAGCCCGCTGGTTGTGTCATAGATAACCCCTTCCGCGTTCTTCAATACCGCGTGACCGTCTTTCACCTCGACGAACCGTTCCGTATCGTCAACGTCTAACCCGTGTTCGCGGAGGTATTTCACGCTGTCGGCGTTCGTTCTTTTCGTCGTATCGCCCAAATACCGCCCAGCATCGTAGAGCGCCACCGCTTCGTATGCGTCTACTTCGAAGGTCCGCCCCATGTAGTCGGTTACTTTCGCGTGGAACTTCTCGCTTGCAAGCGGTCTGCGATGCTCTAGGGCGTGGCATACGTCATGCGTAACGAAAACATTATACCCCAGCGATTGCGGCAACGCTTCGTATGCGGGAACGCCAGCGTCTAGCAACTGCGTTATGAACGTCTCTATATGGTAGCTTTTGAGCGGTCGAGAAAGACCCGCGCAAGTCACGTGAACCTTGCCGTCTTGCGAAACAGACACGCGCGCCTTGTTCCATGCTTCCATGTGGTACTTCCAGCGCTTAGAGTTCCCGCAATCCTCGATGTCGAAAAGCCCGATGCCTTCCAACGTCGAAGCCTGTTCGGGGAAGTAGGCACGCACCCTTCGCATCGTCGCGTCTATCGCCTTGGTGGTAGCGTCGTGAAGCGGTTTGAGCGCGTCCAATAGCTGCACGTCCGTAACGTCTTCGTCGCATCGTATTTTAAGGCTGTCCGTGTCCCCACCTGTTACGGTTATCCTGTTCCCGAACCTCTCATAAAGAAGAATCATAGCGATAGCGAGGTGCATACGCGATCCGCCCACGATGCGCAATCCGTAGTTGTAGAAAACCTTGCATTTCCTCGGCTGCGACGCTTCCCAGCTTTCGGCTGTAACCGCCGTGTCTTTATCAACGTATAATTCACCCGAAGAAACCGCGTAATCTGGTTTGTAAACGTCTTGCGCCATAGTGCCGTAGATTCCATTGAACATGCCCTTCACGGTCGAGTTGTAATAGCTTTCGAAAAACCCTTCATCGAGTGAACCCGTTTCAAGCCCGAACCTGATACCGTCGGGGATGGTCGCGGGAATGTCGAGCGGGTATTTCTCGCCTTTGTGGTAGTTTCGATTGATAACCTTAGCATCGTTCTTCATCTCGAAAAGCACGTTACTTTGAAGCGTCACATAGTCGGGCGGTACAATCCATTTCACAGTGCCTTCGCCTAGCACGCATTCGTAACCGTCCCAATCGTACACCTGCGCAATAGTCCATAGCTCTAGTTCGCTTACATGTATGGTGCAGTAATCTGCGCTGTACAGTTTTCCGAAAGCGAACACGGGGTTCACCGCGCTATCGTGCCAGCCATCTGCGCGCGTTTGCTCTTCCGCGAACCGCGCCCGCTCGTCAAGTCCGTATTCAGCCCCAGCGCCCTGTTTTATGCGGAACTTTCCCGAAGGAATGAGGGCTATTTGCCAAGCGTCGAACGCGCTGTTCTTCTTCAACCGTATGTTCTTGAACCTGATGCGCATATGGAAGGCGCAATCGAAAGGCTTTTCATAGCGTGACAGAACCGTTTTCAAATCGGTGTTCACTACCTGTTTGAAATAGTAATCCAAAACTCGAGGGTAATCCTTCGTGAAATGCACGGGAACCATGCGCCCGTTTATGAACGCGTGGTGCATACTTGTAACGTCAAGGCTCGCTACGTTGTTAACGACGCGAGAAGCCGCAACCCCAGCCGTGAACGTGAACCCTCCACGGAAACAAGCCTTGCGCAAAGCGTATTGCGAGAACGTGCGCGGTAGTTGCTTCTTGCATAGCTTCATGAACGCGAACGATAGCGTCATGCGCTTGCCGTTTCGCTTCGTTATCTTCTGGTTGCCTATCTGGTTCGCTGCCATCTGCCTTACTATAGATGTCTTCGTCAAAATTCTGAAACCCAAATCGCTTTGCTTCATCCACTCGTTCGCTTGCAATAGATAGCGAAGGTATGCAGGTATAACTTGAACGTCTCGGGTGGCATAGTAAACCTCGTTAACCGTCAAGGGCGTTTCGGGCGTGCGGATTAGCGAGTAATCCCAATCGCCCGTTGCCTTCTCTAGCCCGCACGTCTCGCCCATAGCCGCAAGCCCTCTCATTTCTAGGTGATACGTGTCCCAGAAGCGAAGAACCGTCTCGCCTTCCTTCTCCAAGTCGAGCGTGTAAACGTTCGTGCTGCTCTGCGCGTTAGTCTTCATGTCGTATCTTTTGTTCAGCTCGTACATTAGCGTTTGCATGTCGAACATGAGGTTATAGGCGCACACTATGGGTATAAACCCCTTTTCCTCGCCCCATGAAACGAGCGAGTCTATATAGTCGTGCATTTCGTAATCGTGACGAAAGAACTTTACGTTATCGTCGCGCCCCTGTACGTACTTAGCCAAATCAACGCCGCGCAAATCGTTCACCATATAGCACGACGCGAAAGCGCGGGTTTCCGCGCCTTCGCCTACGTTCGTGGTTTCGGTGTCGTATGCGGCTGCGATTGTGTAGTGCTTGCGCGGCTTGCTTTCGGACACGCTAAACCGCCAAGGGAGCCGTTGTTTTAATGTAGTCAGGGCTTCCGAAATCTTCGCCCGTGTCCGTAGTATCGTTGTAGAAAGCCTCGTTTTCATCTGTAACCCCTATCGGTTGGCCGTTCGCGTTCGCTTGCGCCAATGCACTCTGCGCCTGTTCGGTTTCCATCACCGCATTGAATGCGTCTTCGAGCGATTCCGTGCCGTAGTGCGCCCGTATAAGCTCGTTTCGCATTTCGGAGGGCTTGCCCTGCCAAATGTTCTGCGTGAGCCTGTAGAACACTTTCGCTTCTGTCTTGCTGATGCTTGAAAAGCCGTCTTTCATTGTCGCGTTGTTCAAGTTGCGTTCGAATATTTTGTTCTGCCTGTACGTCGCGCCTTGCGTTCTGTCGCTTTGAATTACGCTAGCCGTCGAACGAAGATTTGAAACCGTGGTTGAAATGTCTTTGCTGTACTGTCGCGTTTGTCGATTCGCGTATGATTTTGAGATAGCCGTTTCGAGCTGTTGCGCGAGCGAGGAAACAGCGCGTTGCTGCCCTTCGGTTTTGAACGCGCCTTGTGCTGCTTGACGCTCAAGTTTAGCCAATGCGCGGGCTGCACGTCTTCTAGCGTTGTATACCTCGTCGCTCTTGCGCTTCGCTCTTGCCATGTAATCACCTCCGAATCAGATAATAAAGAACCCGCGCAAGCTAAGTTGCAAACGCGGGTTCAAGATGGATGCTATGAAGCTCTAGGCATTCGCGGGTACGATGTTCTTAATAGTGTTGCCGTTTGCAAGTTTCTTCTCGATGCAACAAAGGTTGAGATAGCCAAGTTCGGTTGACTTGCCGAAATCGCCCCACAATGCCGCAATCATGCGAACGGAACGAGCCACGCCGTCAGACTGCGAGAAATAAGCCATGCCGTCAACGGTGACAAGATAAGTGTTGATGCAAGGAGTATCTTCACTGCGAGCATCGCGAGCCTTGCGGATGCCTGGTTCGGTGATGCAGTCGCACACCTGCAACACTTCGCCCACGTGGTCGTTGAGCGGTTCGGCTCCGTTGAGCGCTGCGAGGACTGAAAACTTGCCTTCGTCGGTCGTGAGGTCGAACGTGTTTATGAAGCCTTCGGGAATCTCGAAGCTGGGGTTCTTTACGAGTTCGGTTGCCGTGGTGGAAACGATAGCGGTTTCGGTGTTATTCTTGTCAGTCATGTTAGTACCTTTCTGCGTGCTTGATGAATGTTTCTATGTCCTGTTTGTAGTAGTGCTTCTCTTGCTCTACTCGGTTGATTGTAACGGTCTTGTCCTGTGTACGCTTGCGAATGTGCCTTGTGGCTCGTTCGGGTGTGTAGCACCCTCGCAAATCTTCGCTGTAGTCCTCGAACTCTCCCGTATCGGGATTGACGCACTGCCCGTAACAATGGCTTGTTACAATGCTCCTGCCAATGCTTGCCCTGTTTTCCATGTTCACCCCTTTCTAGGTGCTTCGTGGTTGAACCGTCTATGACAGTGTAACAGTCTAACGAACCTAACGCAAGTATCATTTTAACGTCACGGCTACAGCTCACCCATCCAGCCCAGCCAAGCACAAGCGCGCTAGGGTTGTCAAGGGTTTTGCTTGAGGGGACATAGA
>OJRQ01000605.1_pt1 | contig 16137 bp, 10 predicted proteins | sample 1599271 | NCBI WGS metagenome assembly OJRQ01 (sample SAMN03922533, study PRJEB24848) | human gut metagenome | isolation source: stool sample | host: Homo sapiens | place: Germany | collected 2010-05 | reverse complement strand
CTAATGAGATTTTTCTTGTACGAGATTTGTTTAAAGGATATGAGTGGAATCGAATATCTATAAGTGACAGGTTGTTATTGGGAACTTTGTTCTTAAACTATGTTCATACATCTGGAACCCATTTGGAACCAATCGAAAAGACTTCTTCTGGACAGCAAAAGTATAAAGCTATTGGTAATTGATAGTTTTATATGCTGTCAGAATGACAATTATTCGGGAGGGAGGATTTGTTATATGAAAGCAGAATTATATAAGAGACTATTTCGAGCCATTTTTTCCGAAGATATATTATCATTAAAGAAAATAGCTATTACGATCATTCAAGAGGAACGCAAACTCGGTCATAATATTCTTGCAGACGCATTAGAAAAGATTTCAATTACAGAAAAGCCAAAATACACTCTGTTTGAGAGCAAAAAAAGCGAAAGTGGATTATCTACTTTACCCAAGAGCAAGCGTACAAATTCACAATTGGTATCGTATATTCCGAGAGAACAATTAAAGCATCATATGATTTTACCGAACGAAGTTGAAGAACGCCTTCTTTCGATTGAGCAGGAGTATGTGGCGCGCGAAAGGTTAAAAAAATTCAACCTCGTACCTAAAAGGAAAATACTTCTCTATGGCCCTCCGGGGTGTGGTAAAACTTTAAGCGCCGAACGAATTGCATGGAATCTCGGGTTACCGCTATTGAAAGTTCGCTTTGATTCTTTGCTTTCTTCTTACTTTGGAGAGTCAGCATCAAATCTTCGAATGGTATTTGATTATTGCAAAAGCGAACCTGTCGTTTTGCTTCTTGACGAGTGTGATTTTATCGCTAAATCTCGTATTACGACACAGGATATTGGAGAAGTCCCTAGAATCGTCAATATGCTACTCACTTTGTTAGACGAATACGATGCTCCAGGGTTGGTTTTAGCCACTACAAATTTGAAAGTGTCGCTTGATGAAGCTCTTTTCCGTAGATTCGATGATGTTATTGAAATGCCGATGCCGGGAAAATCAGAACGTAAACGCTTATTGGAGATGACGTTATCTGCAATACCAGTTTCTCCGGATGTTGATATGGATCAAATATCAAATCAATTGGATGGATACTCTACCGCCAATATTGTCCTGATTGCGCAACGGGCTGCAAAGATTGGTGTTCTTGCAGGGTGCAAAAAAGTATGTAACGAACATTTCGTAAAAGCATTGGAAGAAAGTTCTAAATTTTAATCTGTAAGGAGGTATGACAATGGCAGAGAATAATGACTTTATGCATTTACCTCTTCCACTATTATTTCAAGGGAAACCGAAATTGCGTGGTGGCGGTGCAGTATCTGCCCAGACAAAGAGGAATACTGCTAATCGAATTGCTCATGGTGGATATATGAAGCGTCGCTCTGCTGAATTGTCCCGTTTTTGGAAAGAGCGTCGTGCAGAACGCTCAGAAAACGCCTTACCTGAAATAGAAACTGGCATTCCCATACTGATAGAAATAGATCCTTCTGCTGATATTGATTTCCTGCGAGGACTAGGATTTGAAATCGTCTGTGAAATTGAGGAAGGATTTATTATAGTTGCTACAGAAGATGTTGACCTTTCGGTTTTAAATGAGAAAGCAGATGCTTTTATTGCAAATGTAACCGCAAGGTGCAATTCACCAGCAAAAGTCTATGCTCTCTGTGAAGATGGTGATAGGCTTAAACGGGTTTTGTCGAAAGAACTCTATGCAAAATGGGCAACTATTTCACCAGATGAAGTATATATAATCGATATTGGTGTAAGCTGCTGTGGAAACATCGAGTTGCCAAAACGACCCAAGCGTGAAGATGATGAAACCGATGAACACTATTCTGTTCGTGAGCAACGGTGGATGAAAAAGTTTAGTGCCGCCTATATGACTTGGGACGAAATCAAGATGAAACGAGAGGAAACAATAGAAAGTTTTGTTTCTGATTATGATGGTGAAATTATGCAACTCGCCGATGGTATATCGGAAATGACTGATTTGCCTGATAGTTTCTCGGCACGTTTAAAAATATCTGGTAAATGTTTGCTTGACTTAGTGTTGAATTTTGCATATATATTTGAAGTATCTGAAGCTGAAACAATAGTTATGGGAGAGGCCCCCGAAAATAACGATAGTCTTACCGAAAACGTACAAATTGAGGCTCCTATCCAATCTGCTCCCATTGTATGTGTAATGGACAGTGGAATTCAAGAGGAACATAGGTATTTAGCGCCGGCAATTATTAGCGATGAATCCGTAAGTTTACTTGCTAATAATTTGAACACAAGTGACGAAGTTGCTGGTGGTGGACACGGAACACGAGTAACTGGTGCAGTCTTATATCCAAGAACAATTCCTTCAAATGGAATTTATCACCTTCCTTGTTGGATTCGCAATATGCGAATTCTGGATGAAAACAATTGCCTGCCAGAAGATGTGTATCCGCCCAAGACAATAGCTATTGCAGTTCAAAAATATAATGTTGAGAGTTCACCACCGACTAGAATATTTAATCATTCTATTGGGAGCCGCAGATCTTGTGAAATGAAGCACATGACTTCCTGGGCGGCTGAAATCGATAGTCAGTCTTACAACAATGACGTCTTGTTTATACAGGCGGCTGGGAATATTTCCACAGATGTAATATCAGCCTATTGGCAGGCTGGATATCCATATCCAGAATATCTTGACAGAGAGTTGTGTAGAATTTCAAATCCAGCGCAGAGTCTACAAGCAATCACCGTGGGATCTGTGTCAGCGACTGAGTTAGAGACTGATGATTTTATTGCCTTGGGAAAGCAAATGGAGGTTTCTTCATTCTCGCGCTCAGGGCCGGGTATATGGGATGTCTTAAAGCCAGAAGTTGTCGAATATGGGGGAACACACGTATATAATAAAGGGAGTGTTCCGCCTCAACTTACAACACCTCCCGAAGTATGTCCGGAACTGATTCGTAAATCTCCGGAAGGTCCTGCTTTTGCACGTGATGATGTGGGTACGTCTTTTTCAGCGCCAAAAGTCACCTACATTGCATCACAGATTGAAAAGGTTTTGCCAGAATCACCTGCGCTGCTATATAGAGCATTAATAGCCCAATCTGCCCGGTGGCCCAAGAATATTAATGATGTCAGTAAAGAAGAGTGCGTTTCTACACTACGCCATATAGGATATGGTGTTCCAGATGTCGAACGTGCTACTCACAATGACGAGTATCGAATAACATTGGTAACACCGTCGCATAGGGAACTTGGAGATGATGAAGCTCATATTTTTCAAGTTCCTATCCCGGAAGAATTATCTAATGTTGGTGAGGATTATGATATTTTGGTCGAAGTTACCCTGTCTTATGCAGCGAATCCTCGCCGGACTCGGCGCTATGTAAAAGGGTATTTGTCAACATGGTTAGACTGGTGCTGTAGTCGGATTGGAGAGAATGCGGAAACATTTGCTCGTCGTATCTTTGAAACGGGCTCTATTATTGACGATGATGGCGATTTTAACTGGGTGCTCGGAGAGGCAACCAATCGAGGTGCAGCGGAGGGATATTCACGAAAAAATGGTACCCTTCAAAAGGATTGGTGTATAATCAAATCCAATCAATTGAGTGATGCCTTTTGCATTGCGGTTCGTGGTCATAAAGGTTGGGGAGGTCTGTTTAAAGCAAAGTATTCGTTAGCCGTTAGTTTCGAGGCTATCAATCAGGACATACCAATCTATGAACCGATACGTACTGAAATTGAATTGGTTGTTAAAAGTGGTGAAATTGAGATCGAAATGACAGAGAATAAATAGTAAATTTCTATTTGACAACGAGTCAACCAGAGATCTTCTTTTTTATAAGAAGATCTCTGGACAAACTAAGGAATCAGTAAAGCCATAGTGAGGAGTTTCTAAAGACTTTGTATTTTCATTAGAATATAGAAGAAAGGTGTTTTTGGGACTAAGATGGGGTAAATACTACAGTTTTTAAAAGGGAAAACAACTTAATAATCTATGAGAAGAGGAACTCAATAGAATAGCAGGTGCTTTAAGCGTAACCTATGAGTAATATTTAGCAAATGGCGAACAAGTCAAATAGAGAGGAAATAAAATGACTGAACATAAGATAATTTTTGGCGATAGCAGATCACTAAATGAAATAAAGGATAAATCTGTTCAACTGATCATCACTTCTCCTCCTTACTGGCAACTTAAGGATTATGGTATAAAAGATCAAATTGGTTTCAATGACAGCTATGAAGAATATATAAACAACTTAAATTTAGTCTGGCAAGAATGCTATCGTGTGCTGACCGATGGATGCAGGATGTGTATTAACATCGGAGATCAATTCGCACGTTCTGTCTACTATGGTCGATATAAAGTGATTCCAATTCGTACTGAAATTATCCGTTTCTGTGAATCTCTTGGTATGGATTATATGGGGGCAATTATTTGGCAGAAAATGACTACGATGAATACGTCTGGTGGTGGTGCTGTTATGGGAAGTTTTCCATATCCACGAAACGGTATACTGAAAATAGACTATGAATTTATTTTACTCTTTAAGAAGCTTGGTAATGCGCCAAAGCCAACAAAGGAGCAAAAAGAGCGTTCGGTAATTACAAAAGAAGAATGGAGACAGTATTTCTCTTCCCATTGGAATTTCAATGGTGTGAAGCAATATGAACATATTGCCATGTTTCCTGAAGAGTTACCCCGGCGCCTGATTAAAATGTTTTCTTTTGTTGAAGAGACTGTTTTTGATCCGTTTATCGGAAGTGGAACAACATCCTTAGCAGCAAAGAGTTTAGGTCGAAATTCTATTGGTTATGAAATCAATAAATCATTTGCTCCTATTATTAAAAGGAAACTATGTGAAGAACAGCTTCTCTTTAATGAGGATGAAGCGCAGATAATCTTTAGTGAAGATAGGAAGGGGAGCACAGCTGCATTTGATAGATTACCATATCTTTTTAGAGATCCACATAAAATGGATAAGAAAATTGATGTAAAAAAACTTCAATTCGGTTCATCTATAGACGGGTGCATTACAAAGAGAGAAGATCTACATACTGTAAAACGAATTTTTTCTCCGGAAAAGATAGAGCTGAACAATGGCCTTATTGTAAAACTTTTAGGAATTAAAGAGAATAAACGCTATTCACGAAAGGCCATAGACTTTTTGAAATGTAAGTTTCAAAAACGCAAGGTGTTCTTGCGTTATGACTCTGTCAAGTATGATGCTGATAACAATTTATTGTGTTACATTTATTTAGATAATAAGACTTTTATCAACAATCATTTGGTTCGCACCGGTTTTGTGGATGTTGATATATCTTTTGACTATTCTTGCAAAGCTAAATTTTTAAACTCTGCACCAGTATAAAATGCATAGTTACCATTTGGCAACCATGCATAGATTAATCTTCCACTTCAATTTTTAAGCCTGTTTTTGTTTTAGTATAATAGATCATTTTTATATTGATGGTTTCTGATAATCGTCCCATCGTTTTGTATGTATCAGGTTTTACTGAATAAGGAACATCACCTACATAGCCATCAATTCCTATAGATTCTTCTGCAGGTGTTGCCAGCCTAAATGTGACGCCTCTCTTCTTTGATAGCGAGGCCAAAATGGCCTTCTGAACGTACATGCCGTTAAATGTCTTGTTGATCACAAGGTCTTCAACCCAATGCATGACCATTTTTCTGTCAATCAACGGTATAGCATTCCGGAGATTTTGAACTTGGGTAAAAATCTTATCAGTTGCTTTATCAAAAGAATTGGGGTACTTCTTGGTATACCATTTATGCCAGTTTTCAATAGTAACTTCTTCTCCAGAGGTAACGAATTCTGGGAATAATTCTGACATTTGGCCGACTACTACCGGTCTTGTTCCTTGAGCATTCTGATTTGCCCAGTTAATCAGCTGCGAAGTATACTTGGGGAATTCGTATTTATTACTTTCATTATAGGCTGCAATACTTTCATTCTTAAGGGTGTAATTCATTTTTTCCATTCCTTATAGTTTTTGATGGCTCTTTTTCTCGTTTCTTCCATTCCATCAATTCGGTTTTGAATGTTGGATTTGTATTCGGTAATTTCGTCATCGGTTTCAGCAATAAAGTAACCTTTATTACATGAGATCAAGGGGAGGCCAAAGTGCTTTGCTGTTTTCCAAATGGCTTTTCTGCTTACAGATTGGGTGTCTTCCATAGGAAACCCCATTTTTTGGCTAATTTCCTTAGAAGTTATGGCATTAGCCTTTCCTTTATGCTGTAACAGTATTTCTTTAAGTTTATCAATGTTGGACATCGTCTTTCTCCTCTATTAATAGTTTGTAAGGCTCAATCATAAGCGCATCTGCAATACGTTGTATATTTTCAAGAGCGATGCTTCGTTGATAACACTCAATAGCGCTAATAAGTTCGGTATAATCCACATTTTTCGGCAAATGTTTTTTGGGAAAGCCCTAAAGTAGTTCGATATTTTTTTAGATTACTACCGAAGACTCTAATAGTATCGATGTTTGTATTTCCTATATTATATAATAATGATAATGCAGACACAAAGTCTACAAACAATAAGTATAGAAAGAAACAAATGTTTGAAATAATCAATCATTTGTGAAGTGGTTTGATTTTCAGAACAGCCGGGATTTCAGCTTCATGGCAGTCCATTTGGCGAGGGCGTTTTTCGCTTCCTGCGGCGCGGTATCCACAAGGCGCACCCGCGCTTTCAGCCGATCCTCCATGGTGACGCTTTTGTCGATGTAGGGTTCGAAAGTTTTATACAGATTCATTTTTGTGATTTCTTCATTGATGTCCATAGGGCCTCCTTATTTCTTGTCATTGGAAAGATGAAGTCTGTCAAAGATCAGGAATGAGAGGGAGAGGATCATGGCAACGATGGTGGCAAGTCCCATGCCTTTCAGCTGGACAGGCCCCAGTGTGACGGTTGCGCCCGATAATCCGGAAATCATGGTGACGGCGGTGAGAATCAGGTTTCTTGATTTCGTGTAATCCACTTTCTTTTCGATGAGCATGCGGATCCCTGAAGATGCGATGAAACCGAAGAGGAGAATGCACACGCCGCCCATGACGGGGGTGGGGATGGCATGGATGACAGCGGCCACTTTGCCGATGAAGGAAAAGATGATGGCGAAGACTGCCGCGCCGCCGATGACCCAGGTGCTGTATACGCCTGTCATGGCCATGACGCCCATATTTTCACCGTAAGTGGTATTTGGCGTGGAACCGGCAAAACCGGAAATCATATTTGACAAACCGTCGGCAAAGAGGGAGCGGTGGAGCCCCGGATCTTTGATGAGGTCGCGGCCGACGATGTCGCTGGTGACGAAGAGGTGGCCCAGATGTTCGGCGAAGACCACGAAAAGGGCGGGCATGATCATCATGACGGCGCTGAAATTAAAGCGGGGCGAATAAAAGGTGGGGACGGCAAACCATTCTTTCGCGGCTACATTGGAAAAATCGACGACGCCCATGATGATGGAAAGGATATATCCCGCGATGACGCCGATAAGAATCGGAATAATGGAAATAAATCCGCGGCCCAGTACAGTGGCGAGAATGGTGACGATGAGGGTAAACATGGAAATCATGACAGCCATGGCATTTGTCATACCCTGTGCTTCTCCGGAGAAGCCCGACATGCTCATGGCAAGCGGGGCAAGCTCCAGGCCGATAATGGCGACGATGGAGCCCATAGCGGCGGGAGGGAACAGCACATCAATCCATGAAGTCCCTATCTTCTTTACAAGGAGCGCGAGAATCATGAAAGACAGGCCGAAGCAGATGAATCCGCTTTGCGCGTCGGCATAGGTCATACCCTCTGTGGCGGTAACCGCGAGAACCGGAGAGATGAAAGCGAAACTGGAACCGAGATAGGCGGGCAGTTTCCATTTGCAGATGAACAGGTAGAGCAGCGTGCCCACGCCGTTCATGAAAAGACAGGTCGCCGGATCCACATGCAGGAGGAACGGCACGAGCACCGTCGATCCGAACATGGCGAACAGGTGCTGCAGGCTGAGCGGTATAGTCGGCAGCAAAGGCAGTCTTTCTTCCACTTCGATAATTCTTTTTTCCATAAAACCCTCCATAAAAATCTTCACCCGCGAAAAAAGGAAGACCGCGTCCCAAACAGCGATCCTCCCTTCTTTAAAGACAATAAACTTATCTCAAATATTTTATACTTTCATACCTGTAAAAGCAAGAGTAAAGCAATATTTTCTGTAATTCCGTATAAAAACTATTTATAAAGAATGCATCCCAAAAAGTTATGCCCCGCTTTCATAACTTCGGATTTTTCAGCCTAAAAAACGCAAAATTTTCCCTTTAAATTCCAAAAAAAGAATTTTAGAAATAATAAAAACAAAGAGTAAGAAGAAAAAAGAATAATATAGATAACTCTTAATTATTTTATTCCAAACGATTTTTCATGCTATGATTTTTTGGAAAATTAAATTTTACGAAAACAATATGAAGATGAAAACGTATTACCAAACAGGCATGATTCAGAACAGGAGGGCACAATGGCATTGATTTCACTCGGCTCGCTGGCAGCGGCTATTTTCCTTGGGTTTTTCAGAAAAATGAATACGGGGCTTGTCTGTATCGGCTTTGCGCTGCTTCTGGGAAAACTGGCCGGCATTCCGGACAAGGAAATCATCGGCGGATTCAACTATTCCCTTTTCCTCATGCTTCTCGGCGTTACTTATCTGTTCGGACTGGCGGAATGGAACGGGACACTGAAACTTCTTACAAAGAAGATCACCGTTCTGGCAGGGAAACGGACATATCTTATCCCTGTCGTCATGTACCTCTTCGCCACGGTACTGTCCGCGCTGGGGCCGGGTACGATTCCCACCACCGCGATTATGATGGTTTTCGGAATGACGCTGGCCGTGGAAATGAAGATCAATCCTGCCATGCTGGCGGCAATCATATTCCTCGGTGCGGCCGGCGGAGGTATGTCGCCTCTTGCAGCGACGGGGATCATCGGACTCAACCTGTGCGAAGAATTCGGACTGACCGGTATCGAAGCGCCTCTGCTGGTGAACGGCGTATTTTCATCCACCGTGTATGCCGCTGTCGTTTACATCGCTTTCGGCGGGTATAAACTGAAATCGGAGAAAGCGCTGAAGTTTTCCGACACCGCTTCCTTTAACAGAGCACAGATCATCACGCTCCTCGGCATCTGCGCAATGGTAGGTATGGTAATGATTTTCAAAGTGAATGTGGGACTGGCCAGTTTTACCGCGGCAATGGCACTTTCCTTCTTCCGCGTGTCCGATGAAGGAGAGGCGCTGAAACGGATTCCCTGGGGGACGCTCCTCCTGATCTGCGGTGTAGGGGTACTGATGAATGTGATTATCGTCCTCGGCGGTATCCATCTTCTTTCCGCTTCCCTTGCGTCCATCATGAATGCTGCCACGGCTACTGCCATCCTCGGTGTCACCGCAGGCGTCATGTCATGGTTCTCTTCCACGTCGGGCGTAGTGATGCCCACACTTATTCCCACAGTGCCCCATATCATTCACCAGATGAGCATATCCGTGAATCCGGTGGAATGGGTCACCGCGATTTCCATGGTATCCAATACGGCAGGGATCAGCCCCCTCTCTACCGGCGGCGCGCTGGCCCTTGCGGCATATTCCTCAGAAGCAGGTGCTGCGGCAGGAGAAATGGATCGTCTCTTTGTGAAAATGTTCGGTATTTCCGCAATCGGTGTCGTTACCCTTTCCACGCTGGCATACTTCGGTTTCTACCGCTGGCTTCTGTAAGAAAATATATTTCCTGCGCTGCTTTTCAAAGCGGCGTTTTTTATTGGGATGGATTATCCATTGTTGTCCCTGTTTTTCTGCAGGGGAAAAATCAGGGCGAAAATGGATAAACGGAGGGATATTTCTTTTGATGATTGCATGCATGAAATGCATTTGAAAACCCCAAAATGACTTAAACGCATTTATGGATATCCGTTTAGAAAACAGCTGTACAAAAGGAAAAAGGGAGACTATAATGAAGGAAATCGATAAATATGAATTTACTTGTATATAGAAAGCGTGATTATTTTGGAACTTATGGGGCTTCCTGTATTTATAAAATTGAGTCTCTTCATGGCAGCCGTCTTCATATCGAATATTGTACAGGCACTCACCGGATTTGCCGGTGTCATGCTCTCTATTCCGCCGACAATCCTGCTTTACGGGCCGGACATGGCCAAAGCGGTCATCAATGTGATCTGCTGGCTGGTCTGCGCATACCTTATGGTTAAAAACAGAGAGTACATCAATAAAAAAGAACTGGGACGCATCATTCTCTTCATGCTTATCGGCATGGCGGCCGGTATTTATCTCTACAATATTGTGGACGCCCGCATTCTTGTGCCTGTGTACGGACTTCTCATTGTCGGCGTGGCGCTCAAAAATCTTCTCCTAAAACCGTCCGGTGCATCCCTTCCTGACTGGGTTGCCATTCCTGTCCTTCTCGGCGCGGGCATCATCCACGGCATGTTTGCTTCCGGCGGCGCGCTCCTGGTCGTTTACCTGGCGTCGGCCTTCCGGGATAAAAATTCCTTCCGTGCCAATGTGGCTTCCGTCTGGACCGTGCTGAACCTTGTCCTTATGTTCACAGACTATGAAAAGGGGTTGTACAATACGGAATTTTTTGAACTTCTGGGCATCGGCGTGATTCCTCTCGTCATTGCAGTCTATCTGGGAAATAAAATCCACAGCATGATCAACCAGCAGATGTTCAACCGCCTGACCTACGGGCTCCTCCTGGCGGCAGGTTCCATGATTCTTGTGTAAAAAGCGGTATTGACGGTAAGGCGTCATCAGAATAATAGATTATTCACTCTGTGTCATATTGCTGCTTCCCGTCTTTCCCACAAGGCATTCTTGTCTCCGCTCAGAATGACGATTGGAGGGAAGGGCGTCATAATGAGGGAAACGTTAATCGTCATACTAAGCGGATATGAGGGATCTGCACCCATGGTAGGGAATCAGTAAGGCGTCATTCAAAGCGACAACAAAGGATTTGTTACAGTGTTAAGGAAAGGGATTCTAACGGGAAGAATAGGGATTGGGTAAGCCTCCTTGTTTATAAGGAGGTGGCCGGCGAAGCCGGACGGAGGATACTGGCTTGGGGGAATGACGCAAAAGAATAGAATGAAGATTCTTTTTCTGCCCCCGTTCTGAGTGATGACGGACGGTAAAGCGTCATCCTGAACGAATGTGAAGGATCTGTATCCGTGATGAGGAAAGCCGTAAGAAGATAAAAGCTATCAGCTGTAAGCTGCGAGCTGTCAGCTAAAAGTGCTGAATGACAGCGGGAGACATTGAGGCCGTGGATGAGAAAGCGGTGTGAATAAAGGCATTCGTAAAACAACACATATTATATAGAAATAAGATAAATCTTTTGTTATAATGAGAACAGAGGTTGTTTAATAAAATAAGTGTTGAAAGGAAAGCGGGGAAACCCGGCAGGAATTTTCCTGTTTACGGATTCTGTACCCGGCTTTTCAGGCAAATGAAGTGTCATGGGGAAAGGTGGTGTGAAGGCAGTATCGGCAGCATGGGGATGTTGCTTCTTTTTATTGCGTTTCTAAATTAAATTGTTTTTTTATGGGAGGAAAACATGAATCACATCTACAAAGTCATTTGGAGTCGAGTGAAGAACAGTTATGTCGTCGTTTCAGAAATTGCGGGCACAGCGAGAAAAAGCGGGAGGGTGAGAGTCTCTAAAAACACGCTGGCAGCAGTTTTGGCGGCTTTTTTATTGACAGGGATTTCTGTAAGCCCTGTATCTGCGGCGCTTGACGGGGTCAATACGTTTGTAGAACCGGGGAATCAGAATATTAAAATCGGGAATGATATTGATTTAAGAAATAACAGTACGAAAAACGGTGCCATTGCGATAGGCGATCACGCCCAGATTGATGATTATGTTATGCAGGAAGGCAGTATTGCCATCGGTAAGAATGCTTTTGTAGAAAACATGTGGGGAACGCAGGACAAAATATTCCGTTTCGGGATGCATTCGACGGATCCTTCCCGTACAGACCATTTACTGCCGGCAGGGATTGCCATTGGGCAGAATACTTATGCCCGCAGCGGCAGTCTGATGATCGGCGACCATAAGTATGTCGGCGCCTTGGGAGATACCACGGTAAATTCCAATACGGATGATGAAAAGCGCAAACTGTCCGTCTTGGTAGGCGCGACCACCGTCGGACTGAACAGTTATTCTGCCGGTGCGTTTGCGACGACGACCGGCGCCTACTCCATCATGACGAATGCGTATGACGGAGATACGAACCAGGGATCTGCCGCCCAGAATTTCGGAGCGGTCATCAACGGATCCTTTAACAGCATTGAATCAAAAACGGCGGGCAGCAGTGTATCAGGAATCGCCAATGCGGTCGTAGGGACTGCCAATCGGACCCATAACGCAAACGGCACCTTGGTTTTCGGCGCGGGCAATGAAGTGACCAATTCAGTGGACAATATAGCAAATCCCATGTCGTTTTTGGGGATCAACAGTCCCAAGGAATTGGCGGAAAAACTCAGGGAGGATATACGGAGAAATGATTCCGGCGGCGCTGTCCTTGCTGTCGGCGGCGGAAATAAAGCGGACTATGCATACCGCTCCCAGCTGGTCGGGGTGGGAAATACCCTGACAGGAACCGCAGCGGAAAAGGCTGCTTACAATTTACTGAACGGTTATAGAAATACAGGTACCAATGTAAGCGGTGTAACTGTCATCGGTACGAACCGCACGGTTTCCAATGCAAAAGATACGATTGTGATGGGTTCTTCTGCCGGCGGTATTACTACAACCGCCAGCAAGGCGGTCATACTCGGCTCGGAAGCCAATGCGGAAAAAGACGGCGGCGTAGCGCTCGGGGCGGATTCCGTTGCCTCTGTTGACAAGGATATTGCGGGATATGATCCGTCTACCAAATTAGCTTCTGCAAATACATCGGCCGCATGGAAAGCGACGCATGCAGCGGTATCTGTTGGTAATGGCAGTACTGCTACAAGGCAGATTACCGGTGTGGCAGCCGGCACGAATGACACCGATGCAGTCAATGTGGCGCAGCTGAAAGCTATTGCCGGAGGTACGGGCAGCATTCATTTCGTATCCGTGAAAGGCGGAAATGCATCATCAGTCAATTATAACAATGATGGGGCAAAAGAGACCGGAGCCATTGCGATTGGAGCAAATGCAGAGGCGACGGCAAATAGTGCGGTTGCCATGGGTTTTAATGCCCAGTCCAACGGTTCCGGAAGTATCGTTATTGGCGAATCATCCGGCCTGATTCCTGATGCATCAAAACGGGGGGGCTTCCAAAGGAAACAACAGCATTATCATCGGTACGGAAAATGTTGATAAAGGCGGCACGAAAGAACATGCCGGCTCTAATGACGGTATACTCGGAAGCAACAATACGATACAGGAATCTAATGGCGCTTTCGTGACCGGTGCGTTTAACCATGTGTCCGATTCTTATCAGTTCGGACAACTTTCCGCTTCGGAGCAGCAGAAATTGGCGCAGGCGATGGCGGATGGCAAGCCTCTGGGTAAGTACATCGGTAAATGGGGAAGCCATGTCTTTGTTACCGGCGACGGAAATACCGTTTCACAAGGAATGAATGTTACAATCAGCGGCTCTCAGAATACCGTTGAAAACAGCAAGAGCCAGACCGTCATCGGGGACAGCAATAAGATTACCGATAGAAATGCCGGTACGGTTTCCGGGAAGCAGGAAGAAAGGACGAAGAATGTGTCCGACCTTGTCATCGGCAAGGGAAATAAAATTGAAGGCAACAGTACCTATATGAAAGGGTATGAGAGCCTGACCGTCATCGGGAATAATAATGAAATGGTCAATCCCGGCGCGGGTATCGTGATCGGGGATAACCAGAAAGTTGGGGCGATTAGAGAATCTGTTGTTATCGGTTCCATGACACCGGAAGAAAAGGCCGATTCCGATATCCGGCAGAAACATGCCAGTGTCGTTGTCGGGTATCATGCCCAGAGCGGAACCAGAGACGGCGGCGGAATGAATGTGGCTCTTGGGCATGGCGCAAAAGCTTATGGCTGGCAGGAGACCGTGACAGGGATCAAATCCATTGTGGAAGCAGGTGATTCCGGCTATGACGGCTATCTGGCTTCTGTCTATGGCGGTCTTAATACCGTAGCGTCAAATAAGGCGGACCAGAATGATGGGATGGCAAACACCGTCGTCGGTACCCTGAACAAAACAGAAGGCGCCAATGGGGCACTCGTTTTCGGCGCGGGCAATAGCGTTACACATTCTTTCGGGACGGCACCGACCGATGAAGATGGAAACAGTATGAATGAGCATTGGAGCGATGCCATACTTGGAGGAGGACAGAGGTATGCTATAGGAGAAGGACCGCTGGGCCATGATGAGATCAGGAAAGCGATGGGGCTGGCCATGTCGACCGGCGGCGGTTCTGTGGTCACCATGGGGAACGGAAATACTTCAGATTATGCTGTCCATTCTCAGATCATCGGTTCCGGAAATATCCTTACCGGTACAGCAAATACACCCAGCATCAATAATACGATCAACGGATATGGAAATACAGGCAGGAATGTGGAACGTGTATCTATGATGGGTACCGGGAATAATATGTCAGGCAGTACGGCCGATGTAGTGATTGGGGATTATCACCATATGGACGGCGGCAAAAACAATGTAATCCTTGGATCCATGGCTACGGAAAAGAAGATTGTAGAGAAAACGTATACGATGAAAGATGCTTCGGGCAATGTTATTCTCGAAAAGAAATATAAGGTGATGGAAAATGTACCGATTAAATCGCATACGGCGAATATAAGCAATGCGGTGATGCTCGGCTACAATACGGATGTGGAAAAAGACGGCGGTGTAGCGATCGGCGCGGATTCCGTCGCCTCTGTTGATAAGGGAGCTGCCGGTTACGATCCGTCGACCGATACGGCTTCTGCAGATACGTCAGCAACATGGAAAGCGACGGCCGCTGCTGTTTCTGTCGGTAAAGCGGCAACTCCGACCAGTGCGGCAGTCACCCGCCAGATTACAAACGTAGCAGCCGGCACGCAGGATACTGATGCCGTCAATGTGGCACAGCTGAAAAAGGTACAGGCAGCTGCCGGTGCGGCGAAAGTGCATTATTACAGCGCCAAGTCTACAAAAACGGGAGCCGGCAGCAACTATGACAATGACGGCGCCGAGGCGGAAGACAGCATCGTGCTCGGTATTTCCTCTTCTTCGAAAGGGGTGAACAGCACCGTTCTTGGCAATAACAACAAACTGACCGGAGTGAAAAACGGAAGAAACAATAGTATCGTCGCCGGTCAGAATCTGGACGTGGAAGGTGTCCATAATGCCGTATTCGGCACGGATTACAACAATTATGACCATAAACTGACAAAAGTCTTCGGGGAACAGAATACGGTCATCGGCTTGGGGAACCTGGTCGGCTATACGGCAGAAAAAGATCCGAGCGATCCGACAAAATGGATTTACACCAAGAACTCCAGCGGCAGCGACCAGAATGTGGCTGTCGGTATGACAAATACGGCAAACGGCGGTAGTGTCGTGGTAGGCACCAGTTCCGAAGCGGAAAATCTGGGGGTCTCTTTCGGTCATGGGAATAAAGTCATCGGCTCGAATAGCGGCGGCGGACAGAGAGGTCTTGCCCTGGGGAATTATCTGACAGTCAAGGGCGAAGAAGCGGTAGCTGTAGGTACAAATGCTTCCGCGACCGCGGACTGGGCCATTGCCATGGGCAAGAATAGTAAAGCGGAGAAAGAAACTGCTATGGCTTTTGGTTATGATTCTCATGCGAAGGCAAATCATGGAGTTGCACTTGGCGCATGGAGTGTAGCAGACACGGCAGCAGGTGTGAGCGGTTATGATCCATCTACCCAGGCGGCTTCCACAGATACGTCTGCTGCCTGGAAATCAACTCTTGGTGCCGTTTCTGTAGGGGACAAGACGGAAGGTTATACACGCCAGATTACGAACGTAGCTGCCGGTACACAGGACACCGATGCGGTCAACGTGGCACAGCTGAAGAAAGCGGTAGCCGGAGCAGCGGATGGCAATGATACACTGGTAAGTG
>OJRQ01000603.1_pt1 | contig 16187 bp, 16 predicted proteins | sample 1599271 | NCBI WGS metagenome assembly OJRQ01 (sample SAMN03922533, study PRJEB24848) | human gut metagenome | isolation source: stool sample | host: Homo sapiens | place: Germany | collected 2010-05 | reverse complement strand
GCGGTCTATCTCTTGTTTTCGGTTGCTTGCTTCCTTACCGTACATGAGCATTTGCGCCGGGGTTGTCGTTGCCGTAGCCTTCCAGAAGGTTGATCGCGCCCCAGATACCGAGACCTGCACCAAGGGCTACTACCAGAGTCTGCAGTACGCCGACTGCACTGTTGAAAAATGCCATAAGTTTGTCCTCCTTTGCCCGGATCCGAAGTATAGTTGGTGGATAACCGGGCCATCAGTAATGAAAAATGTGGATATAACAAAGCCCTCCTCGAAGCCGCATGTGCACCTGCAGCCGGAGAAGGGCAGAAAAATAGCCAGAACTGATGATCAGTCAGTCCTGGCTATGTAAATGTATTCAGTTTGATAAATTGGAATATGTCTAACTGTTTTGTAAATTTACATTTTTGTACACTGTAAATAGTCTTTGATCAAATAAATACGGTATCTTAATAGTTCTCTTTTCTTACCTCAAAGTAAGCCTGTGGATGTTTACATACAGGACAAACTTCCGGTGCTTCAAGACCGACTACTACATGACCGCAGTTACGACATTCCCACATAGTTACGCCACTCTTTTTAAATACTTCCATAGTTTCAACATTTTTAAGCAATGCACGATATCTTTCCTCATGCAACTTCTCGATGGCAGCTACACCTCTAAACTGAGCGGCTAATTCCGGGAAACCTTCTTCTTCCGCTTCATTAGCCATTCTAGCATACATATCTGTCCATTCTGCATTTTCGCCTTCTGCAGCGTGAAGAAGATTTTCTGCGGTATCTCCAAGTTCACCAAGCGCCTTAAACCAGAGTTTTGCATGCTCCTTCTCATTGTCAGCTGTCTGCAGGAATAATGCTGCAATTTGCTCATATCCGGCCTTCTTTGCTACGGAAGCAAAATAAGTGTATTTATTTCTGGCCTGAGATTCCCCTGCGAACGCTTCCCAAAGATTCTTCTCTGTCTTTGTTCCAGCATACTTACTCTTTGCAGGCGACTCTTCCACCTTCTTGAAAACAGATGCAGGCTGCTTACATAATGGACACTGCTCCGGTGCTGTCTCTCCTTCATGCACATAACCACAAACGCTACATACCCATTTACTCATTTTTATATCTCCTTTTCGATTTAATATTTCACTCTTATCTTCATAAGAAGTGTGTAACATCTTTTCTGCCAATTCACTTAACGGCTTTCCATAAAACTCCTCATAAAGATGAATAATCTCTGGATTCTCATGACTGCGTCTGAGTGTCATCGCCTCATCCCTTGTATAGAGACTTGCAATTCTCGCTTTACGTACCTCGTCCTTATCCTTCATGATATCCTTTGGTTGGCCGCCTCCACCGATACATCCGCCCGGGCAAGTCATAACTTCCACAAAATGATACTGTTTTTCTCCCTGCTTGATGCCCTCAATTACTTTCCCGGCATTGGCTGTACCATATACTACAGCGATATTCACATCTAAATCGCCAACTTTTAAAGTAGCTTCTTTGACGCCTTCGTATCCCCTTACAGGTGTAAGGTTGAATAACTGTTCCGGTGATTTTTCTTTTGTAATAAATTCGTAAGCAGTTCTGAGAGCAGCTTCCATAACACCTCCGGTATTGCCGAAAATAATACCAGCTCCAGATGCATCTCCCATAAAATTGTCATATTCACCATCTTCAAGACTGGCAAAATCAATCCCTTCCTCTTTTGCCCACTTTGCAAGTTCTCTGGTCGTGATCACGTAATCCATGTCACGCATCCCCTCTACACCAAGATAATGAGCAGAAGCGTTCATCTCATCTCTGCGAATTTCAAATTTCTTTGCAGTACATGGAGTAAGTGCCACATTTACAATTGATTTTGGATCTATACCCTTCTTCTCAGCAAAATAGGTCTTAATTGTAGGTCCCTGCATTCCGATAGGGCTTTTCGCTGATGAAAGATTCGGAATCATTTCCGGATAATATGTTTCCACATACTTAACCCATGCAGGACAACAACTGGTAAACTGAGGTAAGGGAGCATTTTTTTTGGTCACTCTTTCAATAAGCTCACTGGCTTCCTCAACAATAGTAAGGTCAGCTGCAAAACAGGTATCAAGGACATAATCTACACCTAATTTTCTAAGCAACGAAACCATTTTCCCTTGTACAAAGCTGCCATCAAGCATACCGAATTCTTCCCCCAGCGCAGCTCGTACGGATGGTGACGTACTTACAATGACAATCTTTTCTGGATTCTTAACCTCTCTCTTTACATCCAAATATTCATACTTTTCTATAAGACTGTCTACAGGACAGACATTTGTACACTGTCCGCAATTTATACACACAGCCTCTCCACAAGTCTGCTCAAATGTATATGTACCATGCACACCTATGGCATTTGTACATACGTCCTTACACATTCCGCATTTAATACATTTTTCTTCCAAACGAGTAATACTCGGATTATTTCCCTCGATTGGAACACGCACATGTAGAGGTAAATGATTCATCGTTTATCCTCCTAAAAATATAGATTGGCAACACTATAAACCCGTTTATAAGCATACAAATGTTGCGTTTTCATTATACCACAACATCTGTATTTAGGTCAAAGGTTTTTGCATTAGCAAAACAAATTCTTATTTTTATAACTCTTATACACTATTTCAAGCGAAAATAGCAGGTTGATTTTCCGGTTCCTTCACGCTTCAGTTCGCCGGATGCCACCATTTTCCGCAGCGCACCTTCAACAGAACTAAGGCTCAGTGAAGGACACTGCTCCCTGATATCCTGTTTCGTGAAACGACCGATTTTATTCAGAGCAGCCTTACGAACCATATCAATGGCAGGAAGCTTCTCTTCCACCATGGCAAATCTGTCCCCGAAGTCTTTACACGCAGCCAGAATGGTACCCAGCAGATATTTCATAAACGGAACGGCATCCTCGGTTCCTTCATGCCAGCCATGCTGTGCTCGGTTCAGGGCGTCATAATACAAAAGGCACCGGCTGTTGTCAGTCGATGCCCTTTGGCTTGCCTATTATTTAATATCCATATTTTTCAAGAATCATGGACACGCCTAATTGATAGGCTGCAACCATTGCCTTGAAGGTATAATCTCTTGGATCGCTGAGCTTCCAGTAAGGCTCATGCATTGCCATCCATCTTTCAAAGATCACTCTGTAGAAAGCATTTTCTTTTTCATTGTCAGTCAAACCAAGCTGAGCAAGTAATGGCTTGCATGCATCTGCCGGTCCTTCCTGAATAATCTGCTCAACATACCCTGACTTCAAAGCCGGGAAGTTTGAGTGCCACTTCTCAGCAAATACCATTCCTGCCTGGAGTGACAGTGACATGATCACATAGTAATACATCTGAGGATTTCCACCAAACTGCATCTGGAAGAATGGGTCTTTCAGAAACGCAAGAACTGTCTTTTCGCCAATCGGAACTAACTCAGGAATAAAAATCAATCCTCGATTAGCAAAACCTTTTGCTAATGCTGCTTTGTGATAATCTTCAACGCAGTCGTTATAAAACTGAATTGTCGGAGCAGCTGTCCGTACTGGAGTCGATGTAGTTTTTACCGGCTCCTGTTTTTTCTTAAATCTATCGAATAGTCCCATAACTACCCCCTAGTCTTTTATTATTTTTCCATCATTGCCATCAGCTCACTGCCATGATCCTTCAACCATTTATCCCATTTCCAATAATCAGGAAATACTCGAAGCACTTCGGCATAGAACTTATCAGAATGGTTCATTTCTTTGCGATGACATAGCTCATGAACCACAACGCTGTCGAGAACTTCCGGCGGGACAGGCATCAAAAGACAATTGAAATTCAGATTGCCTTTGCTACTGCAGCTACCCCATTTGGAACGCTGGTTACGAATGGTAATGCGGCCATATGTAACACCTACGAGCGGAGCATAGTGTTTTACTCGTTCAGGTACAACCTTCAGTGCCTGGTCAGCAAGCTGTCGGATCTCATCCATACTCAGCTTTTTGACCGAAGCGATCTGTTGCTGTTTGGCCATTGCCTCAGCAAGATGCTTCTGAATCCACGCTTTGTTCTTCAGCATGAATGCGTTGATATCTTCGTTGGTGGCTTGCCTTGGCGCTCGAATAATCAACTTATCAAGTTTTATTTCTGCAGCTATAGTTTCCAAAGCTTGTTATAGCAGACTGCCATACCAGACCTCCTGTCATTACTAAAAACGGGTAAAACATGCCAAATAAATCATAACATTTAAAGACGCAAAATTCAAGTATTCCTTGCAGTTTGCAAGCATAGGTGCCCAATATTTCGTGCAACTCAACCAGCTGGGAAGTCTACTTAATCGGCTATGTATCGGTCAAAACATCCAATCTACACTGGATATTCTGACCTTATCCTCAGCCCTGTGAGGACTTGTCTGCATTCAGCTGTTTCGCTCGTTCTCCGGCGACCTTCTTGCGCTCCTCAGAGTAAGGCGCTGTCAGCCTGATGCTGATCCTTGCCTTGTCGATCTCGTAGGTTTCGCTGCCTTCCTTGGTAGAAGCGGTCAGCTTGCACTGGTCCGGGTACTTCCGGGCATAAGCGGTCAGCTTGCGCTTCAACCCGGGATTGAAGGTGTAGATACTGTAGGTATCATCGCCTTCACTGGTCAGCAGGATCGTTTCCTTCTCATACTTCGTCAGATGACTCATCGATGCCGTACACCTCGTTTCTTACGCTGTACAGATAGGCCATATAAACAAGCCGTTCTTTTGGCAGCCTTCAGAACAATATAGCTGGGTAGGATGCTTCGGATAGAACATCTCACCACAGTACTTGCAAGGAATAGCCTCATACATAAAAAGCACCTTGGGAACCCGGTAGAAGGCAAACTGTTCTGCCTGGGCTCCGTAGAAATAATCAAACACCCATAGTCACCACCTGCTTTCAGGAGAATTTATCGCGCTTCAGAGGCTTCTTGCGAAACACATCCTTATCCTTGCCATAGGGGCATCTGGTGAACTGGCACCGACGATACTTGAAATCCGGACGATAGTAGAGGCAGTGAGCGCAGCTTCCGGGTTTATGGTCTGATGCACTCCCGGGATTTTCTCTCTTTGCAGCCTTCGCCAGCTTCTCATATCTTCGAAAGATCTCATCCTTCTTACTCATTTGCCGCACCTTCTTCCTTCGCGCGGTTAGCCCGGTTTGCTCTGAGCCATGCGTCCAGTTCCTTGTAGCAGACAGCGCTGACACAGGGATGTCCTTTGGCGTAACAGCAGCCCTCACATCAGATAAGCATCAAAAAACGATCGGTGTAAATAAATGTCGTTAACAATATATGGTGAAATAACCCGAAATAATATAATTCGCAAAAAATGGGTTATTGTACTGAAAAATTACCGTAAAAAGTATTGCAATAGGTAGAACAGAGTGATATATTGTAGTCTATCGTTGAGATTATATTGGTTTATATCTATATTTTATGGTGTTGCTTCTGCCGAAACGGCAGGCACAGCAAATATTTCTTACACAAATTTACAGCACAAGAAGCCGCATAGGCACGTTGCGACGGGCATGTTTTCCCGATGCCCCTATACATTATAAATTAAAAGGAAAGAGTGGTACGCCACATGACAGACAAAGAGTTCAGAAAGCTCAGCCGCACGGAGCTTGTCGAAATAATTTACGAGCTTCAGAAACAAAATGAGTCCGGCGCCGAGGAGATAAAACAGCTTCGCATGCAGCTTGAGGACAGGACCGTTGCGGCAGAATCGGCAGGCTCGATAGCGGAAGCCGCACTCAAGCTCAACGGAGTGTTCGAGGCGGCGCAGAAAGCGGCGGATCAGTACGTTGCGTCTGTGTGCGCATCCTACGACGAGATAGAACTGCGTACCGCCGAGGCAAACAGGGAGTGCGAACAGATCATCAGCCGTGCGCATGAAGAGGCGGAACGCATCATCGGGGACGCAAATCGGCAGGCAGAACAGAAATGGGTGCAGTTCAACGAAAAAGTGGAGTCTCTGCTGTCTGCACGTGCGGAACTGCGCGAAATGCTGAAAAAGGATTGATTTTCGGGTGAAAACAAAAGACGCCGTTGTAGACCTTCCCACTCTTGAGCAGGTGGAAAAGGAGAGAGAACGGCTTAAATATAGAAACAGATATAACAGGACTCTGCGAAGCACTATCGCAATACTTGTCGTCGTTGCGGCGCTTGCGGTGCTTGTCGCAACGCTGTGGATGCCGGTGCTGAGGATATACGGCAAGTCGATGGCGCCGACGCTTGCAGACGGGCAGATAGTCATAAGCATAAAGACGAACGATTTCAAGCCCGGCGATATCACCGCATTTTACCACGGAAACAAATTGCTTATTAAAAGATATATTGCCGGCCCGGGCGACTGGGTCAACATCGACAAGGAGGGCAATGTGACGGTGAACGGCGAGGCACTTGACGAGCCATACGTTACGCAGAAGGCCTACGGAGAGACGAACATCGAGCTTCCGTATCAGGTCCCGGAGGACAGATGCTTCATCATAGGCGACAACCGAGATGTGTCGCTCGACTCCCGAAACACGGCAGTTGGCTGCGTCGCCTCAGACGAGATAGTCGGTAAGGTCATGTTCAGGATATGGCCGCTTAGTGAATTCGGACCTGTATATTAAAAGAAAGGAGAGTAGAAGAATGCAGAATAACACCGATGCGTATGCAAAGGCGCACGAGCGGAAAAGTATATGGAAGAAGCGTATAGTGACAGTGCTGTCATGCCTTGTCGTGTTCTGCACAACCTATGCTCTCATACTTCCGGCAATGACCGCATCGGGCGATACCTTCTGCGGCTTTGCCGAGCATACACACAGCGATGTGTGCTTCGACAGCAGACTCGTGTGCGGGCTTGATGAATCCGATGAACACACGCACTCGGATGCGTGTTATGAAGAGGTGCTTGTCTGTGATGAGCAGGAGCACGGGCACACGCTTGCGTGCTACTCCAACCCCGAGGCAGACAAAGAGTCTGCCGCAGTGTGGGAACGCTCCGTTCCCGACGATTTGGGCGATAACTGGGCGGAGAACGTCGCCGCCGTTGCCGTCAGCCAGATAGGCTACGCCGAGAGTGAGCACAATTTTACCGTGCAAGACGGCAATATGAACGGCTACACCCGCTACGGAGACTGGTACGGCAAGCCGTATGACGGCTGGAGTGCTATGTTTGCCTCGTTCTGTCTGCACTATGCGGGCATACCCGAAACGGATGTACCCTACGGCTCGGACTGTGAGGTCTGGGCGGCAGACCTTGAAAGAGCAAAGCTATATAAACAAGCCGATAAATATTCTCCGCAGGCGGGCGACGTCGTCTTCTTTGACACCGACGAGGACGGCATACCCGATGCGGCAGGCATCTTCATCGAAAGCGGAACGGACGTTTCAGACGGCAGCTATATCGTGACTGTCGACGGTGATTCCGACGGCGCCGTTTGCAAGGAAAAGCATTTTGCAAAGGACAGGACCGTGCTCGGCTACTGTGCCGTGCCGGAAAATCCGGATGCGCAGCAGCCCGAAAACGAACAGACGGAAGACCTCGAGTCCGTGCAGTTTGAATACGAGGACAGCGAGCTTGCGATGAGCGTCAGCGTGGAAAGCGCCGAGCCGATAGACGGCGGCGTCACGCTTGTCGTTGAAACTCCGGAGCCTGGCAGCACGGATTTCCAAAGCCTTGAAGAGACGGGCGACGAGCTGCAGCGACTTATACTGCGAAGCGTTTCTCTCATGAAAAACGGGGAGAAGCTCGACACGGACAGCTTCCGCATCACCGCAGAGGTCGAGCTCAAGCAGTCGGTGTTTGAACCTTTGGCGGAGGAGATGGCGGGCATAAGCGACGCCGCACCCGAATCCGAGATAGGCATCGTTGTTTCCGCACTGCAGACCGATGAGGAGCAGAACATCAGCGAGACTGAAAGCGTATTTCTCGCTCTTGACGAGCAGATGTCCGCAATGACGGTCCCGGTGCAAAACGGCGTTTTTGCCCTGCGTGCAGGCGCAAGCGCAAACCCGCATTACACCGTTCAGTATTACGCATATATCCCCCGCTTTGCCGAAAGCGGAGACAGAGCGCTTACCGTTTTTGACACGAGCGGCGGAAAACTGCCGTCAAACGACCCAACACAAAACAGAAAGAAGAGTCTGTATATCAGCAAGACCGGCGAGCAGACGCCCGAAGGTCAAAACGCAGGAGTCAAGACGGATGTTTACCGCATTGCCACCGTTGATACGCTTACGCAGATGTACAGCGACAATCAATTCGAGTACATAAAGGCGCCGAACACCTCGTATGTAAACAAGCTCATAGATAATGACAGCTTCGACCTCGCCGAGGTATGGGTGCTTTTGGACGGAAAAAGCCCGTCAAGCACGAACAAGGCGGACTGGAAGATATACAATCCGAGCGACGTTCACTTCACCAACCGAAGCGAAGCGGCGGCGGAGAACATTATCTACATCTCCGATAACACGTGCATCCGACTTGTATATACCTGCCATCAGTCATCCTTTACGGCACCGAGTACGTTCTATGACTATGATATCTCCAGCGGTCAGAATTCCGACGGCACATGGAGGACCGGCATAACAGGCATAAACCAGCAGAGAAACTACACTCCCAACGCAAATACAAAGTGGACCGATTACAGAGATATTATTGCCTTCGGCAACGCAAACTGCGGCACCGGCATGGCAAACTACAAATTTGCGGGAGTATATCTCAATAAACACAGCGGCGTCACCGACAACTACGGCTGTACCTTCGGCCTTGCCAAGGGCCTTTCCGACGGCAAGATAGTGTATAACGACTGGATCATTGCACCGAAGCTGTTCAACGACGGCTCGGCTGCCGGCAAGCACACCTATGAGGGCAGCAGCCTTACCTTCAACAAGGTCGGCGATACCTACACGCTTTCGTCGGCAAATGTAAACGGAGTCGGCTCGATAAGCGGACTTGAGAAGTTCAACAATCCGTCTCCCAAGACGACTACGACCCACACGCACATATTTACAAATAATTTCTGGCCCCTTGATGCGGCGGCAAGCAAGACCGACCCGGTGTTCGGCTCGCATTCGAATCCCGTGTATTATAAGGGCTTTGCCAGCGCAGACAACATAAGCGGAACATGGGCGGAAGAAAGCACGACCCTGCCGTACAGCGACGACGGAAGAAACCACAACAGCTTCTTCGGTCTGCAGTATGCCGTAAGCTTCACGCTCACGGAAGACTATATGGGCCCGGTGGAGTACTACTTCTTCGGCGACGACGATATGTGGGTGTTCCTTGACAACAGGCTCGTCTGCGATATCGGCGGCGTTCACTCGTCCGTCGGCGAGTATGTCAACCTTTGGGACTACCTCAATATGGGAGAGGCAGGCACACATACGCTCACCTTCTTCTACACTGAACGAGGAGCCTCGGGCTCGAGCTGCTACATGAGCTTTACGCTCCCGTCGGTATCGGGCGTGAACATCGAGCAGAAGACCTCCGAGCTCAGAGTCAGCAAGACGGTCATGGGCGAGGACGACCCCACCAAGGAATTCGACTTTGATATCCGCTTCTACGACAGCTCGGGCAACACCATTCTCGATGACTATGCCTACAGCAGATATGCGGCAGACGGCACAGAGCTTGAGACCGACCTCATCATCCATGACGGCGGCAGCTTCAGCCTGAGAACTGGCGAGTATGTCATAATAAAATACCTGCCCTACGGCCTGCGCTACACGGTATCGGAGCATCCGCCGTCGGGCTACACAGTCACAAACAGCATTAACGGCATCGTTCAGCCCGGCGATTCGGCAACGGGCACGATAATAATGGACACGCTCAACGAGGTGCGCTTCACGAACACGCTTGACTCTGTCGGGCTGACGCTGCAGAAGCTCGGCCCCGAGGGCGAATCCCTATCGGGTGCGGTCTTCGGACTCAGCGACAGCTCGGGAAATGCCGTAGAATTTGTTGCCGATGACAGCGAGGGCAGCTATACGGTCGCCGAAAGAGCGGGGACCCGAATTCAGGCGGGCGAGCTGTATTACATAGCCGCGGGCAAAAACAGCAGCTATGTTATCGGCGAGGTCCCGACAGACCAATACGCCGCCCAGCTGCAGAGCAAGACGGGCTCGAACGCACAGAAATTCAGGGTATACAAGCAGGCGGACGGCTCGTACAGCTTCCGCTGCGAGGCAGACGGGCGCTGGCTCGACCTCGATAACGGCAAGCTTGAAGACGGACATCTGGTCCACTTCTGGTCTAATGCCTCCACTCCTACCTCGCACGATAACCAGAAATGGTTCCTCCTGCCCAACAGTGACGGCACCTTCACCATAAAGCCCCGTGTTGCGGTGCTTAATAAAAGCGCTGCCGTGCTTGACCTTAACGGCGCAGCCATCTCCGAGGGCGCACGAATACAGGTCTGGACGGGCAACTCCACGGACGCACAGAAGTGGCTGCTTGTCCCGGTAAATGCAGTGACCAAACCCACTTCCACGACAGAGCTTACAGTCAGCGCAGACGGTGTGCTTCGTCTGAGCGGGCTGCTACCCGGAAGCTATACGCTCACAGAGCTTCAGGCTCCAGACGGCTGCGTTAAGCTTGATGATCCCGTGCGCGTACATATCGACGCAAACGGTGCAGTCACCGTGAGCGACAGCGCTCTCGTAACGACCGATACGAGCGGCGGAGCAAGCGTCGTCAAGGTCGTCAACAAGTATCCCGACCGTGAGCTTACGCTCGAAAAACAGGTCACGGGCAGCGATACCCGTGCAGAATTCGAGTTTACGGTCAGCTACACCGCACCGGACGGCGTGAAAGAAGAGAAAACCGTTTCGCTGTCAAACGGCGAAAGCGAAAAGATAAGTATCCCCTATAACTCAAGCGTGACCATAACGGAAAAGTCGCACGACGGCTTTGCGCTGAGCTTCATGGACGGACAGACTACTCTTCCCTCCGACGGCGACAGCTGCACCTTCGTAATGAAGCAGGATGTCACCGTCACGGCGGTGAATGCGGCAGGCTATGAGCTGCCCGCATCCGGCGGCATAGGGACGGCATTGTATACCTTTGGCGGTGTGCTGCTGATAGCGGCGGCAGGCTTCCTTTTGTATAAAAAAGCGAGCAAAAGAAGGAATGACCCCTCCGCATGATGCAAGCATATTCAAAGCAAAAAAGTAAAAAACAAACAATAAAAAGAGGTAAACAAAAGTGAAAAAGACAAAGAGAATCGCAACAGTTCTTCTGGCACTTGTCATGGTGCTCAGCCTGAGCGTCTGCGCATTCGCAGCAGGTGCAAACAGCATCACCGTCAACGGTGCACAGGGCGGCGAGACCTACAAGATCTACAAGATACTCGATCTGAAGGTCGACCTTGACAAGAATGCATACAGCTACACCGTCAATGCTTCATGGAATAACTTCTTCACCGGAGAGGGCGCAGGTGCAGCATATGTTACTATCGATAACGGATATGTCACATGGAAAGAGGGCAAGAACTCCGCAGCTGATATGGAATTATTTGCAAAGGCAGCGGCAAAGTATGCGTCTGATAATAATGTAGCTGCAGTCGCTACTAAGACTCCTGCTGCTGACGGTAGCTTCGTATTCGAAAATCTTGATGCAGGCTACTACCTCATCACCTCCACCAACGGCACTCTCGCAATGGTAGATACCACCCCTGCAAATCCCAATGCAGTAGTTGACGAAAAGAACCCCAACCCGACCGTCGACAAGGTAGTTAAGGAAGACAGCACAAACGAATGGGGCAGCAGCAATAGCGCTCAGATCGGCGACACCGTATACTTCCGCACTAGTGTAACCCTTATGAAGGGCGCAAAGAACTATGTCCTGCACGATAAGATGGGCGACGAGCTTACCCTTAATGCAGACAGCATCACTGTCGTAGGTCTCACCAAGGGCACTGATTACACCGTAGTAACTACCGGCCTGACCGATGGCTGCGACTTCGAGGTTCATTTTACTCAGACTTATCTTGACACCATCACTGCTCCCAAAACCTTAGTCGTAGAATACAGCGCAGTTCTCAATGAGAATGCAAAGGTCGAATCTGCTGCACTCAACGAGACTCAGCTCACTTGGGGCGATAAGAACGGCACCACATGGGACCAGACCGAGACCAAAACCTATGAGTTTACAGTTAATAAGTATGCATCCTCCGATGCTGCTAAGAATCCCCTTGCAGGCGCAGAATTCCAGCTTAAAGACGCAAGCGGTAAAGTAGTAAAGCTTATTAAGGTAAGCGACACCGAGTACCGTGTTGCCAACGGCAACGAAGCAGGTGCAGTTGACAGCTTCACCACCGTCGCAACCGGCAATATCGTCATCAAGGGCGTTGACCTTGACAAGTATACCCTCGTCGAGATCGCAGCTCCCGAAGGCTATAACAAGCTCAAGGCTCCCGTTGAAGTCATCGTTAAAGCAGACAACGCACTCGTTGTTGAAGTACCCAACAACACCGGCGCAGAGCTGCCCAGCACCGGCGGCATCGGCACCACCATCTTCTATGTTGTCGGCGGCATCCTCGTTGTCGGCGCAGCAGTCGTTCTCACCACCAGAAAGCGCATGGAGAAGAACGCAAAGTAAACCGTAAATCTGATGCAATGCGCACGGGGCTTTATGCCTCCGTGCGCAAAGCAGCAGTAAGGAGAAGTCTGTGAAAAACAAGTTTTCAACCGTTCTGCTTGTCATAATTTTTCTCGCAGGCCTGTCCTTGCTGCTGTATCCGACGGTCAGCGACTATTGGAACTCGATGCACGCCACGGCGGCGATAGCACAGTATTCGGAAATGGTCAATGAGCTTGACGAGAAAAAGTACGCCGAGCTTATCGAAGCCGCTGCCGAATATAACAGGGTGCTTTCAAAGCACGAGGATTTTTCCGAGCTTGGCAGTGAAAGGCGGGCGCAGTACGAAAGCCTGCTCAACATTGACGGCACGGGAATAATGGGATATATTGAGATACCTGATATCGACATATATCTTCCGATATATCACGGCACCGAGGAATCGGTGCTGCAGATAGCCGTGGGGCATCTCGAGCAGACGAGTCTGCCCGTCGGCGGCAAAAGCACCCACTGTGTCCTGTCCGGTCACCGTGGACTGCCTAGTGCGAAGCTTTTCACCAATCTTGATCAGATAGTCGAGGGCGACACCTTCGTTATCCGTGTTCTTGACGAGGTGCTGACCTATGAGGTCACAAGGATACTCATAGTCGAGCCCGACGATGCTGAGGCGCTGAAGATAAGCGAGGGCAAGGATATGTGCACGCTCGTGACTTGCACGCCCTACGGCGTCAACACGCAAAGACTCCTCGTTATCGGCGAACGCACCGAAAATGCGCCCGATGCGAAAAGGATCCGTGTCGTTTCCGATGCTGCGAGGATAGAACCGCTCATCGTTGCACCTGCGCTGGCGCTGCCGGTGCTGCTCGTGCTCGTGGCGGTGCTGCTACTCAAGCCCGCAAAGAAATCAAAGGAGGCCGAAAATGAGAAAAATGAATAAGCGCATTCTTTCTTTAATGCTGTGCCTCGTGTGTGCGCTGGCACTGCTGCCCGCACGCTCCGCTGCGGTCTCTGCGGTCGACACCGGCAGGGAAACGGCGCTCGCGGTGAGCTACACCGATGCAGGGGCGCCCGTGAGCGGCGTACCGTTTGAGATTTATTATGTCGCAGCTGCAGGGGCTGACGGAACCTTCACCCTCAGCGGCGATTTCAAGGATTATCCCGTCAGGATAAACGGACTGAGCGCCGAGGGACAGCGTGCCCTTGCAGGCACCCTTGCCGCCTATGTCGACCGTGACGGGCTCGGCCCGTACGACAGCGGCGTGACGAATTCGCAGGGACTGCTGTATTTTCCGAATCAGCGCAGCTCCATGTCAACGGGCATGTACCTTGTTGTGGGACGCACCCACGCCTCAGACGGCAGGGTATACACGACCGAGCCGATAGTCGTAACGCTCCCGACTCAGGTCGACGGCAAATGGGAGTACAAGGTCATAGTCGAGCCAAAGCACAGCGCCGAGGAGCAAAAACCCTCGGATGAGACGGTCAGCCGTAGCGTCGTCAAGATTTGGAACGGCGATGTTGGCGAGCTTCGTCCGACGGAGATAACCGTACGCCTGCTGCGTGACACTCAGGTTTATGACACCGTTTGCCTGAACGGAGAAAACAATTGGCGTCATACGTGGAACGATCTGCCGAAATACAACAGCGACGGCACGCCGATAGTATGGCGTGTGGCGGAGGATGAGGTCAGCGGCTATACCGTCACCGTTACGCTCGACAGTGCGCTGTTTATCGTTTCGAACACTTACGACCCGAAGCCGTCCGACGAGACGGTCAGCCGCACCGTTCAGAAGCGCTGGAGCGACACGGGCTATGAAAACAAGCGCCCCGCTTCGGTCACGGCGGAGCTTCTTAAGAACGGAGAGGTATACGATACCGTGCGCCTTGATGCCGACGGCGGCTGGCAGTACACATGGGAGGAGCTTCCCCGCTATGATGCCGAGGGAAAGGAAATTAGCTGGACCCTGCGTGAGGTGTCCGTCAAAGGATACACTTCATCGGTCACACAGACAGGCGATATATTCGTTCTGACAAATACTTATGATAAGACCAAGCTGCCGCAGACAGGTCAGCTTTGGTGGCCGGTGCCGCTGCTTGCGGCTGCGGGTCTCGGTCTTATCTGCGTGGGACTGAGCATGCGCAAGAGGGAGGAAAATGAGTAAGCGTGCGTCGTTGCTTATAAAGATAGGACTGCTGCTGACTGCTGCCGCCCTTTGCCTTGCGGCGTACAATCTCTATGAGGGTGCAAAAGCGGGAAACTCCGCCGCCGATGCCGCCGGAAAGATAGACGCATTCATAGAGGAAAGCGGAGAAACGTGTGCGTTTGCCCCCGATATGGAGATGCCGACAGTGCAGATTGACGGTTATGAGTACATCGGCGTTTTAAGGATACAAGCACTTTCGCTCGAGCTGCCCGTAATGAGCGAGTGGAGCTACAGCGCCCTGAAAATTGCGCCGTGCAGATATGCCGGCAGTGCATACAGCGACGACCTTGTAATTGCGGCGCACAACTATTCGAGCCACTTTGGACAGATCAAGGGGCTGTCTTTGGGCGACGAACTGAGCTTCACGGACGCCGACGGCAATGTGTTTTACTACACCGTTGCCGAGATAGAGACGCTTTCACCGTTTGCAACGGAGGAGATGACCTCAAGTGGCTGGGACCTGACGCTCTTTACCTGCACTGTCGGCGGCGCATCGAGAGTCACCGTGCGCTGTGAGAAAGTGGAATAGAGAGTGTATGCAGGCTGACGACGGCACAATATGCCGTTTGCCCGACGGAAAATGATAAAAAAGTATTGACAAATGCATCGGCATCGGTTAGAACAATCGATGCCAATAAACGAACGATTGGCGCAGCTGGTAGCGCATCCGCTTGACGTGCGGGAGGTCACAAGTTCGACTCCTGTACCCTGCTCCAGAAAAGAAACCGCCTTTGTCTACCGGACAAAAGCGGTTTCTTTTCAACTAAATCCGTCCTATCGGACGGGATAAATCCCGCTTTCGTGGGATGAAATCACTTCGTGATGAAATCCGACTTCGTCGGGAGATAAGGACGGATTTAATTTCATCTCCGAAATAGATTTCATCCGAACGGAGTGAGGATTTCATCGCGCCATGCGCGATTTCATTGAAAACAGATAGAATCTGTGGTACAGTGAATTTATAGAGGTGATTTTGGTGGCTGAAAACAAACTTGCCGATATGTCAACAGAATTTGCAATTCAAATCTTGAAATTGACTAATGGTATAAAGGGACACTACTCGTTATCCAATCAGCTTGAACGAAGCGGAACAAGTATTGGTGCGAACATCCGTGAAGCAAAGTATGCACACAGCCGTCCCGATTTTATTGCTAAGTTACAGATTGCATTAAAGGAATGCTACGAAACAGAATACTGGATTGAAATCGCACAAAAAGCGAGCATTATCTCTGATGATGTCGCAAAAACTGTATTGCACGATTGCGGATCGATTCGCAGAATGCTCATATCTTCCATCAACACCGCAAAGGAGAACACGAAATGACATACGGCGTAATTGATAGGAAAAACCAAAAATTTTACACTTATTTGAGTAAAGTGTTCAACGGGATCAACAATGCTCAAAAGCAATATAA
>OJRQ01000598.1_pt1 | contig 16287 bp, 15 predicted proteins | sample 1599271 | NCBI WGS metagenome assembly OJRQ01 (sample SAMN03922533, study PRJEB24848) | human gut metagenome | isolation source: stool sample | host: Homo sapiens | place: Germany | collected 2010-05 | reverse complement strand
GCAACCTGACCCCTGCCGCCATTAACGAGACCATTGAGAAGATGGTGGAGGAAATCAAGCAGGCGCAGATCGTGATGCTGCCCGGCGGCTTCTCCGGCGGTGACGAGCCGGAAGGCTCCGGCAAGTTCATTGCCACCACCTTCCGCAACCCGGCGGTGGCCGAGGCGGTCACCCAGCTGCTCAACTGCCGCGACGGCTTAATGCTGGGTATCTGCAACGGGTTCCAGGCGCTGATCAAGCTGGGTCTGGTGCCCTACGGCAAGATTGTGAATATTCAGGAAAACGACCCCACCCTGACCTTTAATACCATTGGCCGCCATATCAGCCAAATGGCTTACACCCGGGTCACCAGCACCAAATCCCCGTGGCTGGCAGGCACCCAGGCAGGCGACATGTTTGCCGTGCCCATCTCTCACGGTGAGGGCCGGTTCGTAGCAGATGAGGCCACCCTGCGCCGGTTGGCGGAGAACGGCCAGATCGCTACCCAGTATGTGGACCCGGACGGCAATGTGGCTACGGATATGCCCTTTAACCCCAACGGCTCCGTATGGGCGGTGGAAGGCATTACTTCCCCGGACGGCCGCGTGCTGGGCAAAATGGGTCACTGCGAACGCAAGGGCGAAAATCTATACAAGAACGTACCCTTTAATAAGGATATGCAGATCTTTGAGTCCGGCGTTAAATACTTCAAATAAGTGCAATTTCAGCCGCCGTCTGCTCTCGCAGGCGGCATAGGCTTTTCAGGAGGATCCGTATGAAATATGTTGTAGTGCTGTGCGACGGCATGGCAGACTACCCGGTGCCCGCCCTGGGCGGCAAAACCCCCATGATGGTGGCAAAGAAGCCCCATATCGACGCCCTGGCCGCCAAAGCGGAGGTAGGGCTGGTGCGCACCGTAGCGCCGGGACTGAAGCCCGGCTCCGATGTAGCCAATATGAGCGTGCTGGGCTTTGACCCCCACCGATTTTACACCGGGCGCAGCCCGCTGGAGGCCGCCTCCATCGGCATTGATATGAAAGACAGCGATGTGTCCCTGCGCACCAACCTGGTGACCCTCAGTGACAAGGGTGAGCCCTTTGCCGACAAGGTGATCGAAGACTACTGCGCCGACGATATTTCCACTGAGGAGGCTCGCCAGCTGATAGAAGCGGTGCAGGCAGCCTTCGGCGGCGGAAAATATGATTTTTATACCGGCGTATCTTACCGCCACTGTTTGATCTGGCACGGCGGCACCACAGAGCTGGGCAATATGACCCCACCCCATGACATTACCGGCAAGGTAATCGGCCCCCATCTCTCCACCGCAGAGACGGCGCGCCCTCTGCTGGAGATGATGGAAAAGTCCTTTGATCTGCTAAAGGACCACCCGGTGAACAAAGCCCGCGTGGCTGCCGGTCGTCGCCCGGCCAACTGCATTTGGCTGTGGGGCGAGGGCAAGCGCCCGGCGCTCCGGCCCTTTGAGGCGCTGTACGGCATCAAGGGCGGTATGGTCTCTGCCGTAGACCTACTCAAGGGCATTGCCAACTGCGCCGGTATGGAAGTGGCAGAAGTGCCCGGCGCCACCGGTTATATTGACACCGACTTTGAGGGCAAAGCCAAGGCGGCGCTGGATCTGCTGACGCGCAACGATCTGGTGTATGTGCACTTTGAGGCGCCGGACGAGTGCGGCCACCGCAACGAACCGGAAAACAAAGTAAAAGCCATTGAGATGATCGACAGCCGGGTACTGCCCATTCTGGAAAAGGGACTGGAACAGTACGAGGATTACAAGATCCTGCTGCTGCCGGACCACCCCACCCCCATTGTGACCCGCACCCACGCCAGCGACCCGGTGCCCTACCTGCTGTACCAAAAGTCCGCACCCAAGACGGGGGTAGACACCATCAATGAGGAGACCGCTAAGGCCACCGGCATTTATATGGAGAACGGCCCGGCTATGATGCCCCACTTCCTGGGGCAGGACGCCTAAGGCAAAAAAATATGAATTTAACGGAGATGGAAAAGATATGAAACTGTCAACGATTTGTGTACAGGGGGCTTACCGCCCCAAAAACGGCGAGCCCCGGGTGGTGCCTATTGTGCAAAGCACCACATACAAATACGACTCCAGCGTGGAGATGGGCGACCTGTTTGACCTAAAGAAAAGCGGCTACTTCTACTCCAGACTGCAAAACCCCACCTGTGACACGGTGGCGGCCAAGATCGCTATGCTGGAGGGGGGCGTGGCCGGTATGCTCACCGGCAGCGGCCAGGCGGCCAACTTTTACGCCGTCTTTAACATTGCCGGCGCCGGTGACCACATTGTCAGCTCTACCGCCATTTACGGCGGCACCTACAATCTGTTTAACGTGACCCTGCGCAAGCTGGGCATTGACTTTACCTTTGTGTCGCCCAGCGCCACGGAGGAGGAGCTGGCGGCAGCCATCCGCCCCAACACCAAGGCTATTTTTGGTGAGACCATCTCCAACCCCAGCTTGGAGATTTTGGATATTGAAAAGTTCGCCCGGGTGGCCCACAAGGCCGGTGTGCCGCTGATCGTGGACAACACCTTTGCCACCCCCATCAACTGCCGCCCCTTTGACTTTGGGTGCGACATTGTAACCCACTCCACCACCAAGTATCTGGAGGGCCACGCCTCCACCGTTGGCGGTGCCATTGTGGACAGCGGCAACTTTGACTGGACCCAAAATGACAAGTTCCCCGGCTTGACCACCCCGGACGACAGCTATCACGGCATTACCTACACCGAGGCATTCGGCAAGGGCGCCTACATCACCAAAGCGGTGGTGCAGCTGATGCGGGACCTGGGCGCGGTGCAAAGCCCCAACGAGGCATTCCTGCTGAATGTGGGACTGGAGAGCCTGCACCTGCGGATTCCCCGCCATTGCGAGAACGCCAAGAAAGTGGCGGCCTACTTAAAGCAGCACCCGGCGGTGACCTGGGTGGAGTGCGCCATGCTGGAGGGCGATCGCCAGTACGATCTGGCGCAGAAGTATATGCCCCACGGCACCTGCGGCGTGGTGAGCTTTGGGGTCAAGGGCGGCCGTGCCGCCGCCACCACCTTTATGGACAGCCTGGAGCTGGCAGCCATCGTCACCCATGTGGCAGACGCTCGCACCTGCTGCCTGCACCCGGCATCTACCACTCATCGCCAGCTGACGGACGAACAGTTGGAGGCCTGCGGCGTGCGCCCGGATCTGGTACGCCTGAGCGTAGGCATTGAGGATATTGACGACATTTTGGCAGACCTGGAACAGGCCCTGGCAAAGATCTGACGCCTATGGACGAAAAACACGCGCCCACCCCGGCGCATAATCACAATCACGACCACACCCATACCCGGGAGGTGGTCAATCGACTGGCCCGGGCCATCGGCCACCTGCAAAAGGTGAAGCAAATGGTAGAGGACGGCGAGGATTGCTCCCAGGTGCTGGTGCAGCTGGCGGCGGTCAAGTCCGCCTTAAACAGCACCGGAAAAGTGATCCTCAAGGACCACCTGGAACACTGTATCGTTCACGCCGTGGAGGACGGCGATACGGAAATGCTCACCGAACTGTCCGACGCCATCGACCGGTTTGTGAAATAAATACGGCAATCGGTGCAATCCCGCCATCGCCGACGAAATTTGGCTCCCCTTGTTTTTATCAAGGGGTGACTCCCCACAGTGTGGGGAGATGTCGCGCAGCGACAGAGGGGACGGGCACCGGTTAGGTGCTGTCACGAAGTGACTGCGGGGATAAACGCAAAAAAAAGCGGGCGGATAATATCCGCCCCTACGATGTACCGATATAAATTTGCCACTCACGATATTTCCAACTGCACGCATAGCAAAAAACGAGGTGTGCCTATGACAACCATTCAAAAGGCTGACTATGTTTTTTCTGTCGACACCGAAAAAACCAAAAAATATTATGAGATCCATACGCTTTGCAACTGCGCATATTGCCGCAATTTTTACGCACAAGCAAAAGATAAATTCCCAAAATTATCTGCTTTTTTAAGTGAATTTGGGGTAGATATCGCCAAACCGGATGAAACGCTTTCTGTGGAGACAGACAATGCCATAGATTATATCAGCATTGATTATACCGTTTGTGGAAGCATCGCATCAACAGGACATAATTTTGAAATGAATGACCATTTTCCTTTAAGCGTTGTGATCACCAACGGTTTTGCCTCCCCAAACGAGCAAACTGGGAGATACTTTACAATTTCCGTAAAGAACATAAAACTTCCCTGGGAATTGGACGAACCACGCCCCGGGCTTTGCACACCAAAAGCAAATAAAAATCCCAATAAAATACTCAAAAAATGAAATCAAACCACAGGGCAGCCGCTGTGATCATTCCCGCATCGCCTAACGGCGCACAATCCCTCCACCGCCTAACGGCGGTCCCCCTCCCTTTTCAAGGGAGGCATAGCGGTTGCAAGATTTTCGTAGGGCGGGGGCTTGCTCCCGCCGATCGTAGGGGCGGCACAAAGGCAACCGATCCGGCGCCCGCATTTTCCATATAAAAAAGAGCACCCACACAGGTGCTCTTTTTTACTACCTAATACCTATACTTATTTAATAATCGTGCCGGGGGTATTGGGTGCCATACCGGCGGCGTTGGCCTCGTCCGTGTCAATGTGCATAGCCAGGGCATAGCTGTCAGACACACGCACCACCACATCGCCAAAGGTCAGGTTACGGCCGTTGGCAGAGGGAATCTCTACGCTAACGATCTGGCCATTCTCCAGGCCCATACGCTCTGCGTCTGCCGTAGTGGCATGGATATGGCGCTTGGCAGCGATCACGCCCTCGGTCAGCTCCACCTCACCGGCAGGGCCCACCAGCTTGCAGGCGCCGGAACCGGCAATATCGCCGCTCTCCCGTACCGGGGCGGTCACACCGATGGAGCGGGCGTCCGTCAGGCTCAGCTCCACCTGGGTGGCCTTACGCACCGGGCCCAGGATAGACACAGCCGGGAACTCGCTCTTGGTACCCACCACGCGCACGCGCTCGTTGCTGGCATACTGGCCGGGCTGGGACAGCATTTTCTTCACCGTCAGCTCATAGCCCTTACCGAACAGGGTCTCCAGATCTGCCTGGCTCAGATGTACATGGCGGGCAGAAATCTCAACAGTCACTTGATTGTCCATGATAATACCTCCAAAAAGTTGTAATTCTCGCTTACGCACATATTTTATACCTTTTTTTATTGTTTTTCAACCATTATTTTGGTACAATGAGCAAGGTGATAAAAATGACATTAGACGAACTGAAAACTCACTGCCTCAGCTGCACCGAATGCGAACTGTGCAAGGCCCGCACCCAGGTGGTCTTTGGCGTAGGCAACCCGGCGGCAGACATTCTCCTAATCGGCGAAGGACCGGGAGAGAACGAGGACCTGCAAGGCCAGCCCTTTGTAGGTCGCTCCGGCAAGCTGCTGGATCAATTTCTGGAGAGCATTGACCTGAGCCGGGAGAAGAATGTGTACATTGCCAATATGGTCAAGTGCCGCCCGCCTAAGAACCGGGACCCCAAGCCGGAGGAGCAGGAGGCCTGCCTGCACTGGCTGCGGGAGCAATTTAAGATCATTCGCCCACGGCTGGTGATCTGCGTAGGGCGCATTGCCGCCCAGCGGTTGATTGACAAGGACTTCCGAGTCACCCGCCAGCACGGCGAATTTATCGACAAAAACGGCACCCTGTTTATGGGCACTTACCACCCGGCGGCCATTCTCCGCAACCCCAATAACAAAGAAGCCGCCTTTGGCGACTGGCTGAAAGTGCGGGATAAAATTGAAGAATTGCACCTGAACGTGTGATTTATACATTATATATAGAAAGAGCACACGGTTTTCGCCGTGTGCTTTCTTTTTTATTTTGCTTGAATTTTGCCTTATAATCCCTCCGTCAATGCCTACGGCATTGCCACCTCCCTTGTTAAGGGAGGCTTATCGGTTACAAACTCCAAGGCTCCCTTGCAAAGGGAGCTGTCACGAAGTGACTGAGGGATTGCACCGGAGGTGCCATAAAAAACGCAGGGTGGGAGCAAGCCCCCACCCTACAAAATCTCTGTTAATTCACATTTTGCAGCCGCTCCGGCACATACTCATCATTCAGCGACTGGATATGCTGCTCCACAGTGCTCACCCGGCTGCGGATGGCGTCCTGGTGCGTCTTGTCGCCGGACAGGTACACCACGGTAAACACGCCCGCATCGTACCCGGCGTCGTTCATAAAGTACGGCACAGTATAGCCCCTGGTGTTAAAGGTGGATTCGTACACACTTTCGCCGTCCAGATAATAGGTCTTGTAGCCGTACTCGTACTCCATCTTCGCGTCATACACCACAGAGAACTGCTCTCCCTTGAGCCGAAAGATCCGAGAGGCCGCCGTATACACCGACTGGCTCTCCCGCCGATAGGCATTAAAGCACAAGTCCGTCTTTTTGCCGCTTTTGCGCAGAATATAGAATTGGGTGTTTTGGGCCGTTTCCTCATCATCTGTAAAGGGCTGGCAAATCTGATCCCGGGTAAAAATGCACTTGGCGATGCTGCCGTTCCAGTTGTACACCCGCAGGCTGTATACCGGCACATTGATCAGGGTCTGCTCCCCAGTCCAGTCGTTCTTCTCCGTCTTTTTCACCTGGCGGCGATAGACGGTGAGCAGCTCCTTGTTGCCGTCGCCGTCAAAATCAATCTCTTCCACCACAGCCAGGCCGTCCACATAGCCGATACCGCCCTCGGTCTTGTAGGTAGCGGAGCCGTACTGACGGTTCAGATCGTCTACCACATCGTAGTAGGCTTGCTTTTTCAGCGTGGCGTCCGGCAGGCTGGCCTCGATCTCCGCCGTGGTCTTGGTGTTGAATTCCTCCATGGCGGCGGTCACCGTATCCACCAGCACCTCCGCCCGGGTCTCCCGAATACAGGACAGCTGCAGCCGCTCAAAATCCTCGGTATTGGGCTTGTCATTTTGGGAAAACACGCCGGTATCTACATTATATTGGCAGCTGCCGGCCTTTTTGAACTTCTTGCCCCGCATGGCATACAGGGTCACTTCCGTGGGTTTTTGCGGGTCGCACACCCCCACCTGGTAACGGCGCCCGGTGTGGTACAGTACCACCCAGCTGCCCAGCTTGCCATCGCCGGTAGCATAGCAGGCGTTGGCGGAGTAGAACTTGCTGAAGTTCTTGCCGTCAAAGCCCCAAATATCAAAAAAATACAGGCCCTTTTCCAAATAGCAGATCAGCAGTTCGTCCCGACCGTCGCCGTTAAAATCCATCCGCCGCAGATAAGACACGCCGGTCATTCGCGCCATTTTCTTGCCGTAGCGCTCGTCCATGGACTCCCAGCGGCAAGCGCCGTACTTGGCGATATAATCGGTGCACACCTGCCCGTTCCACTTGCTCTGGTTGTGCAGGGACACGGCAAAGGAGATAATGGCAATCACCACTGCCAGCACAAACAGCGCCACCGCCAGCCACTTCAGCGCAGCCCGGCGCAGGTTGGGATAATCCCGCAGTTCTTCTACGATTTCTTCGTCCCGGCGCACCGTGCGGCGCAGCTTGGCGCCGTTCACTTGCAAGGCAGCCACCAGTTGAGCCAAGCGCACCTGCGCAGACGGCTGCGGCTGTTCTTCCTCGTCGTCAAAGTAATTATACGGCTTCACGGCGCCACCTCCCTTCGGTAATGCTGCCCGGTTCTTCCCTCATTTTAACACGGATCGCCCCGGTGCGCAACTATATCGGCAAATTCTTTAGAGAAACCCCACTTCTTACCTATATGTTGTGGTGCCGATGGTTATGCCCACAAGAGGGCGGCACTTTTTATTCCCATCGGCAAAAAAAGGGCTTGACAAACCCGCCCCTGCTGGGTATAATAACACTATCGTTTGCGGATTTAGCTCATCTGGTAGAGCGCCACCTTGCCAAGGTGGAGGTAGCGAGTTCGAGTCTCGTAATCCGCTCCAATAAAAAAAGCAAGGCTTTTTGCCTTGCTTTTTTTGTTCTACAATTATTGAGAGACTCGAACAGGGCAACCCGTCAGGGTAGCAACAGTCCGGGGGACTGTTGCGGTGCCCGCGTGCGTGCCGGTGCGCGCGGAAGCGCACCCCATTTTGCACACCATACCCCACCCCGCTTGTGGCCGAATTTACCGGCACCGCCATATCTTGCGGCTTTACAAGGGAGCGCGGATTTGCTACAATAAAAAGCAGAGCGCCACCGGCGCAGAAAAGAGGAAAATTCCACCTATGCAATACACCATTCCCCCCTTTGGCCCCCTGTGGACGGACGGCGTGTTTACCGTGCCCACCTGCGTGGCCGATCGTTACTTAAAACTGGCCAGCGCCTACCAACTCCAGGCGCTGCTGCTTCTTTTGCGCCACGGCGGCAGTCTCAGCACCCGGGAGCTGGCCGGCGCGCTGGGTATCCCGGAGCGAGACGCAGACAGTATTATGGACTTTTGGGTGGCCGAGGGTCTGCTGCAAAGCGGCAACAGTCCGGTAGCCCCTGCGCCCGCCGAGCCCAGCACAGTACAGATCCCGGTTATGACAAAAGTACCCCCCACTATGGGCGCGCCGGCCGGCCTGACCGTGCACCCGCCGGTAGCGGAACCGCCAAAGCCGAAAAAAGAGACCCTGTCTCCTCCCCGGCTGACCCCGCGGGATATTGTGACCCTGTGCCGGGAAAACAGTGCCCTGTCCGATCTGCTGACCGAGGCGCAAACCGTGCTGGGGCGCACCATCAGCACTGCCGAACAGGAAATGCTGGTGAATATGCACATCTACTACGAGCTGCCGCCGGAAGTGATCCTGATGCTCCTGGGCTATTACCGTGGCGAAAAAGAAAAGGGCCGCTCCATCAACCTGGCCTACATTAACAAAATGGCCAACTCCTGGTCCGAGGACGGGGTGCGCACCGTGGCGGACGCAGACGAAAAGCTGCTGTACCTAAGCGGTACGGACAAGCTGTGGGACAAGGTAATCGCCATGACCGGCATTCGCCATCGGTCGCCCACTGCCCGCCAGCGCCAAATGGTGGCAGACTGGGGTCGGGATTTTAGCGAAGATATGCTGCAACTGGCCTGCGATATTATGAAAGAGAACGCCGACAAGCCATCGCTGAAGTATATGGACAGCGTGCTGCGCCGGTGGAAAAAAGAGGGGCTAACCACCCCCACCCAGGTGCAGGAACAGCAACAGAATTTTACCGCCGCCAAGGCCAAAAAAGCCGACGGCCGCCTGCAAGGCAAGCCCTCTTACGACCTGGAGCAGATCAAGAGAGACACCATGAATAATACGGATATTAAGTTCTAAGGAGAAGCTATGTATAGTTCCAATCTTTACCAAAAAGCGCTGAACCGGCTGGATCGCCGCCGGGAAGAAGACGAGCTGCGCACCGCCGCCACTTTGGCAGAGGTCAGCGCCAAGGTCCCCCGGCTGGAGGAAATTCAAAATCAGCTGCGGCAAGTGGGCTTTTCCATCTCCAAGGCGTTCTTTGCCAAAGACGCGAAGGCGGAGATCGACAAGCTGCAAGCGGAAAGCCTGCGCCTGCAAGGGGAAAAGGAGCGGCTGCTGGTGGCTGCCGGTTATGCGCCGGACGCTCTGGCCCACCACTACCAGTGCCCCACCTGCAAGGACACCGGCTATGTAGGTGACCGAATGTGCACCTGCCAGCGCGAACTGCTCAAGGACTTGCAGCGGGAGGCCATTCGCCGCCTGGCGCCCCTGGACAGCTGCACCTTTGACAGCTTTGACACCAACTATTACCCGGAGTCGGCGGAGGACAACGGCATTTCGCCCCGGGCGAAGGCGGATAAAATCGCCGAGGCCTGCCATCGCTACGCCCAGCGGGTATCTTTGCGGGAGCCGGCCAACCTGATGCTGATGGGTCAGACTGGCCTGGGCAAAACCCACTTGAGCCTGGCCATTGCCAATGTTGCCATCGGTCGGGGCCTGTCCGTAGAGTACGGCACCGCCTACAATATCCTGTCCGACCTGCAAAATGAGAATTTCGGCCGCACCGGCAACCTGCAATATACGGAGGAGCGGGTGCTCCATACGGACCTGCTGATCCTGGACGACTTGGGCACCGAGTACACCTCTGCCTATACCGTGGCCTGCCTGTACAATATCATCAACACCCGCATTCTTTGCAGCCGCCCCACCGTCATCAGCACCAACCTGGGCTTTGATGAGCTGGCGCAAAAATACGACCAGCGCATCACCTCCCGCATCGCCGGCGCCTATTCTCGTCTGGTACTGGTGGGCAACGATATTCGGTATATCAAATAAGCGCAAATCTCCGCGCGCCGAAAGGGAATAAATCAAAACGCATGATATACAGAACACCCTACAAAAAAAGCACCCTTAAAGGGTGCTTTTTTCTTGTGCTCGCAGAGCGGCAAAGTCTGTGACAGTTTGGCGAGGGGCGGTGGGGGTGGAATACACCCAACGGTCCATGCGGGTGCCGTCCATATAGTAGGTCAGAGGCGTCACCGGTGCCGGCGGGTCAAAGGCCTCTACCACCACCAGCTTGATCTTCATTTTCTCCGGCAAAATAGACTTCACATACACAGCCACCGGCTGACCCGGCTCCAAAGCGGCGCTGGGCTCTGCCAGGCCCGCCAAATTTGGGGTCAACTCTACAAACACGCCGTAGGGCTCTACGCTACGCACCACGCCGGGCACCGTCTCACCGGAGGAGAAGCCCGCTGCATTCTGCTGCCAGGTGCCCAGCAGCTCCTTTAGACTAAAAGTCAGCTTATCCGGCTCTCGGCTGCGCAGCACCACCCGTAGTTCCTGTCCCTCTCGCAGGCGGGCACGAGGGTGGTCAATGCGGCTGACCGAAAGCATATCAATGGGGATCAGGGCGTTCAGCCCCGCCCCCACATCAATAAATGCGCCAAACTTCTCCAAATGGGTCACCCGGGCAGGAATCACATCGCCCGGCTCTAAAGTGTCCAAAAACTCTGCCTTGCACCGCAGCTGCACCGCCCGGCGGGAAAGAATAGCGGTAAAGGGGCCGTCGTCCTCCCGCTGAAAGCCTAAAATTGAAAAACACACCCGCTTGCCAACCTTAGAAATCAGGGCAATATCCCGCACCGTGCCGTCGTCGATTCCTACGGCGCCCTCCTCCCGGGGAATGATCCCTCGCATGGCACCCAGGTCCACATGAAGATTATGTTCCCGGTCACAAAGCAGCACCCGACTCTCCAGTACGGATCCCTGCATCATCGCCCGGCGCAGCGCCTCCGGTGTAGTAAATTGCCGGTCCAGTTCTGCATTCATTCCCTCCGGGTAGAATTCCATGTTCTCACGCCTTTCCGAATTGCCTGTGCTATAAATATATGCCTGTCGATAGGCGGATATGTTGTAAAATCGGCCAAAAGGTGCTATACTGTAAACAAGAATAAACGAGGGGAGAGCCCCATGGAATTACAACTGCACGATCGGGTCAAAATGAAAAAGCCACACCCTTGCGGGTGCGCGATCTTTGAAGTGACCCGCCTGGGCGTAGACTACAAATTAAAATGCACCGGCTGCGGGCGCGAGGTACTGCTGCCCCGGATCAAGGCGGAAAAGCTGATCCGCGGGGTGGTACAGGACGGGTAGCCCCGTCTCCTTTTCATTATATAATACATATAAAAGGAGACGCTTATGTTTGAAAAACTCAGCCGTGTAGAAGAACGGTACAACAAGATCGCCGCAGACCTGTGCGACCCGGCGGTGGTGGCAGACATCAGCCGCTACACCGCCCTGATGAAAGAACAAAAGCACTTAACCCCGGTGGTAGAGACCTTTGCCCGCTATAAAACCGCCAAGACGGCGGCGGAAGAAGCCCGAGAGCTGCTGCAAAGCGAAAGCGACCCGGAGCTGTGCGATCTGGCAAGAGAAGAACTGAAAGACAGCGAGGCAGCGCTGGAACAGCTGCAAGAGCAGTTGAAAATTTTGCTGCTGCCCCGGGATCCCAACGACGACAAAAATGTAATTATTGAGATCCGCGGCGGCGCCGGCGGCGACGAAAGTGCCCTGTTTGCCGGGGTGCTGTACCGTATGTATAGTATGTACGCGGAGCAAAAGGGCTTTAAGAGCGAAATTCTGTCTGAGAACGCCACGGAGCTGGGCGGATACAAGGAAATCAGCTTTTCCATTGACGGCGACGGCGCCTACTCCCGCTTTAAGTTTGAAAGCGGGGTGCACCGGGTGCAGCGGGTGCCGGAAACGGAGAGTCAGGGTCGCATTCACACCTCCACCGTAACGGTCGCAGTGCTGCCGGAAGCGGAGGAAGTGGACTTTGAGCTGGACCCCAAGGACTTGCAGATCGACACTTTCCGCTCCTCCGGCGCAGGGGGGCAGCACATCAACAAAACCTCCTCCGCCATTCGCATTACCCACCTGCCCACCGGCACGGTGGTGGAGTGCCAGGACGAGCGCAGCCAGCATAAAAATAAAGACAAGGCCATGAAAGTGCTGCGCGCACGACTGTATGACGCAGAAAAGGCCAAGCACGACGCCGCCATTGCCGGCGAGCGGAAAAGCCAGGTAGGCACCGGCGACCGCAGCGAGCGGATCCGCACCTATAACTACCCCCAGGGGCGGGTCACCGACCACCGGATCAACCTGACTCTGTATCGACTGGAACAAATCTTAAACGGCGATCTGGACGAATTGATCGACGCCCTGATCACCGCCGATACGGCTGCCAAACTCAGCGCCGCGGAGGAATAATGTAGGAATGATACCGGCGGTGCGACGTGGGCATCGCGCCCTACACGGATGACATTCAAGGCGGGCGGCAGGTTGCCGCCCCTACGGTCAACCGGGTAAAACGCCTCTGGCGCAATCCCCCCTGCGGCTACACCGCTTCCCCCCTCCTTTGCAAGGGGGGGCGGAGATTTTGTAACCGATTAGCCTCCCTTGTAAAGGGTGACTCCCCGCAGTGCGGGGAGATGTCGCGTAGCGACAGAGGGGACGGGCGCCAGTTAGGCGGTGGCTGCGAGCTTGTGAGCAGACGGAGGGATTTGGAAATCATCCCACAGGCGGTGGAGGGATTCCCCGCAAATCAAATCAAGGACACAAGATATGGAAACCAAACAACTGGGAACAACAGAACAAGACCTGGCACTGGCCGGGGAACTGCTGCGGCAGGGGCAGCTGGTGGCCTTTCCCACCGAGACGGTATACGGACTGGGCGCCAACGCCCTGAACGAAACCGCCGTGGCACAAATTTACGCCGCCAAGGGCCGCCCCAGCGACAACCCGCTGATTGTGCATGTGGCAGAGAAAGCAGACATTGCCCCGCTGGTGCGGGAAATTCCGGAAAAAGCCAAAAAACTTTTTGACCGCTTTTTCCCCGGACCGCTGACGGTGATCCTGCCCAAGAGCGATAAAATCGGCAAAGTAGTCAGCGGCGGACTGGACACGGTAGCGGTGCGTATGCCGGAGAACCCGGTGGCCCACCGACTGCTGCAACTGGCAGGGGTGCCGGTAGCGGCCCCCAGCGCCAACACCAGCGGGCTGCCCAGCCCCACAAGAGCCAAATATGTGCAAGAGGATATGAACGGCAAGATTGCTGCCATCGTAGACGGCGGCGACTGCGCCTACGGGGTGGAGTCCACGGTGATCACCCTGGCTACCTCTACCCCAACGCTGCTGCGCCCCGGCGCAGTAACCAAGGAAATGCTGGAGGCAGAGATCGGCCCCATTGCCGTGGCTCCCGCGGTACTGGAAAAGATGGCAGACGGCGAGACCGCCGCCTCTCCCGGCATGAAATACAAGCACTACGCCCCCAAGGCACAGGTGATTTTAGTAAACGGCGACAGCGCCGCCTACGCCGCCTTTGTAAACAGCCAACCGGGCTGCTACGCCCTGTGCTATGAAGAAGACCGGGTGACGGTGCCAAAAGTGCCCTACGGCAAGGCCACCGACGACCTAAGCCAGGCACGAGAACTGTTTGACGCCCTGCGGCGGCTGGACGAACTGGGCGCCAAAAAAGTCTACGCCCGTATGCCCCGCAAAACCGGGGTGGGTATGGCAGTATACAACCGGCTGATCCGGGCAGCGGCCTTTCGCATTTTAGACCTGACAAAGCCTTTTCTTATCGGCGTAACCGGGCCTACCGGCGCAGGGAAAGGCTATGTGTGCCGCCTGCTGGCACAGGCCGGGCTGCACCCGGTGGACTGCGACCGGGTCTATGGCCAGCTGACCGTTCCCGGCGCGCCCCTGCTGCAAGACCTGGCGGCTGCCTTTGGGCAGGAGATCATCAAGGACGGCGCCCTGGACCGCAAAACCTTGGCAGCCAAAGCCTTTGCCACCCCTGCCGCTACGGAAAAGCTGGATCAGGTAACCCATCCGGCGGTGCTGGATGCCTGTGTGCAGCAAGCAAAGATACCGGCGGTGCTGGACGCGCCCCAGCTGTTTGAAAGCGGCGCGGACGCCCTGTGCGCCTACACCCTGGCGGTGACTGCGCCTAAGGACACCCGCCTGGCTCGAATTATGGAGCGGGACGGCATAGACCGGGCGGCGGCACGGCTGCGTATGCAGGCGCAACCGGCGGCGGACTTTTACACCGAGAAATGCACATTCACCGTCACCAATGACGGCAGAGATATAAAATCCCAAGTGGACAGAATACTGGAGGCTATCTTATGAATGAAGAAAAAACCAAGGGTCAGCAGCTGCAAGAGCTGCTGTTCAACAAGCGCGAGAACGGCGTAGACTTTATGGACGACGCCGAACTGGGCGTATGTGATGATTTTTGCGAGGGGTACAAGGACTTCCTCTATCACTGCAAAACCGAGCGAGAGGCCGCTGCCCAGGCACTGGACCAGGCGCGGGCTGCCGGGTTCCTGCCCTTTGACGAATTCGGCGACCAGCTGGAGCCGGGCGCCAAGGTGTACAAGATGAACCGGGGCAAGGCCATTATCCTGTGCGTGAAGGGCAAGCGCAGCATTAAGGACGGCGTGCGCATTGCAGCTGCCCACATTGACTCTCCGCGCATTGACTTAAAGCAGCGCCCGGTGTACGAGGACAACGGGCTGGCGCTGTTTAAGACCCACTACTACGGCGGTATTAAAAAGTACCAGTGGACCGCCATTCCCCTGTCCCTCCACGGCCGCATTTGCAAAAACGACGGCACCTATGTGGATGTGCGCCTGGGCGAAGAGCCGGGTGACCCCAAGTTCTGTATTACGGACATTCTGCCCCACCTGGCGCTGGAGCAGTACACCCGCAAGATCAACGAGCTGATCAAAGGGGAAGAGCTGAACATTGTCATCGGCTCCCGCCCCTTTAAGGACGACAAAGCCAGCGAAAAGGTGAAGCTCAATATCCTCAATTTGCTGTACGAGAAATACGGCATTGTGGAGCGGGATCTGCTGTCTGCCGAGCTGGAGCTGGTGCCGGCCTTTACCGTTGACGACCTGGGCTTTGACCGCTCCCTGATCGGCGGCTACGGTCACGACGACCGTGTGTGCGCCTATCCGGCCTTGCAGGCCATTCTCAGCGTCAGCGAGCCGCCGGAGTACACCTGCATTACCGTGCTGACAGATAAAGAGGAGACCGGCTCTGACGGCAACACCGGGCTGAACTCCAGCTATCTGAAATACTTTATTGAGGATTTGGCGCGGCTGGAGGGCTACGAGGGCCGCGATGTGCTGCGCAACTCCAAGTGCCTGAGCGCCGATGTAAACGCTGCCTTTGACCCCACCTGGTCCTCTGCCTTTGAGAAGAACAACGCCTCCTTTATCAACGAGGGCGTGGTGGTCACCAAGTTTACCGGCTCCCACGGCAAAAGCGGTACTTCCGACGCCAGCGCCGAGTATGTGAGCTTTGTCAAAAACTTGCTGGAGGAAAACGGCGTGCTGTGGCAAAGCGGCGAGCTGGGCAAGGTTGACGGTGGCGGCGGCGGCACCGTGGCTATGTATATTGCCAATTTGGATGTAGATGTGATTGATGTAGGCGTGCCGGTGCTCTCCATGCATGCACCCTATGAGATCGTTTCCAAAATTGATGTATATATGGCGTACAAAGCCTTCACCACCTTCTTTACCAAATAAGAAACGCAAAAGAAAACCGACACCCAGCGTGTCGGTTTTTTGTATATAAATCTTATACCTCTTTGCCTCCCTTTACAAGGGAGGCAAAAAGGTTTATCGTAGGGGCGGCAATCTGCCGCCCGCAGGCGCATACCTCCCTACGAGCAAAACTTATGATTGCCGATCACCTTGATCACCGGTCGGGAGTGCATAAACTTGTCCGAGGTTTTGGACGCATTGAAATAATACACCGCACCGCCGG
>OJRQ01000578.1_pt1 | contig 17014 bp, 15 predicted proteins | sample 1599271 | NCBI WGS metagenome assembly OJRQ01 (sample SAMN03922533, study PRJEB24848) | human gut metagenome | isolation source: stool sample | host: Homo sapiens | place: Germany | collected 2010-05 | reverse complement strand
TCCGCTTCGCGGACGGATTGGATCACTCGCCCCAAGGGCGAGGGGCTTGGGCTGGTGGAAGTCTAGCCAAGTAAAAGTTTTTTGCCCCGCTTTTTTACAAAAAAGCGGGCGGGGTCCAGGGGCGGAGCCCCTGGGCGTTTCTCTATGCCAAAGAAGCGCAGGAGGGGGTAAAGGGGGAACCCTCGCCGGGGGTTCCCCCTTTGCGGGCGGCCTAAGCCGCCCGCAGCCTCACGTGACACCGTGGGGCTGTCGGTGGACGAAGGAAAGGGTCGTCGAGGACGCCGACCCCTACGGGTCCCTGCGGAACGGACCGCGTGCCGCGGGATTTTCCGGGCGCGGGTCACAATGCGGGAAATAGTGAAAACGCCGCCCGAACGGGCGGCGTTTTCATTCGATTTTCGCGGGCGGCCCTCCTGCGCTTCTTTGGCACAAGGGGCATTTCGCGCGCTGCGGCGCGCGACCGGGGGCGCCGCCCCCGGACCCCGCCCGCTTTTTTGTAAAAAAGCGTGGCAAAAAACTTTTAAGCACGGGCGCGGCTCAGTCTTCCCAGAACAGTTCGTCCAGCGTCTTGCCCAGCGCCTTGCAGATGGCAAGGCAGAGCCTTATCGTCGGATTGTAGTCGCCCTTTTCAATGGCGTTTATGGTCTGCCGCGAGACGCCGACGGCGTCGGCCAGCTGCTGCTGCGACATGTCCAGCGCCGCGCGTGCGGACTTGAGACGCAGATTCTTCATTCCGCCTCGCCCCGCTCACGCAGCCCGTGCAGCCAGTACACCAGCAGCACCAGCCCCGTCGTCACACCCACTATCAGGTTCACCGAGCGGAAACACAGCAACCCCTCCCTCAGCAGGTCGCCGTCGATAACATGCGATACGCCGAACATCAGATTCACCAGCGTCAGCACCAGCAGCACCGTCTGATTTCGCTTCCGGTTGCGCCCGATGCCCGCAAAGGCGTCCTGCCTTATGCAGATGGACGCAAACACCAAAAGCGACACGCAGATGCAGATGATGCAGCCCGTCAGCGTGTCGCACCAGGGCTCTATGAGCATATCCGTAAACCCATATGCCATAAGACAGAGCATCAGCGTGAAAAAGCCCCACATGAAGGCCCGGCCCCTCGCCAGTATCTGCCGCTCATCATAGTCGTTCATTTTCCACCCTTCCTTTCCTGTGCCTGCATCATAACACCCACGCGACATAATGTCAAGTATATTTTACTTTATGTCCAACAAAAACGCCCCGGCGTCAACCGGGGCGTTTGTTCACAGCGTCTCGCGCGTGACGGAGTTTATCCACTTGCCGGAGCGGAGCCTGGGCAGGCAGAGGAAGACCTTGCAGAAGTCGTCCAGGCAGATGCAGACGTAGACGGCGGTGATGCCGAGGCCGAATACAAGGCCGCAGAGGGCGGCGGCGGGCAGGCAGACGCAGTAGAGCGGGCCTATGTCGCAAATCAGGCCGAAGCGCACGTCCCCGCCCCCGCGGAATACGCCGACGATGTTGCAGAGGTTGAGGCTGCGCAGGGGCATGACGACGGCGATGAAGGCCAGCATCATCTTGGCCAGCTCCCCAGCCTCGGCGGAGATGTCCATGAGCGGGAAGATGAAGCCGTCGAGCAGCGTCGCGCGGATGGTGAGCAGGAGGCCCATGCTTATGATGCCGGTGACGAAGCAGACAAAGTTGAGCGCCACTCCCTTGCCGTAGATCTCCTTCGTATCCCCGCAGCCTATGTCCCGGCCTATGATCACGGCGGTGGCGTTGCCGGCGGCGAAGAGGGCGACGGCAGCCATGCGGTCGATGTTGCCGGCGATGGTGTAGGCGGCAAGGATGGGCGTGCTGTTCGGCATGTGGCCCATGATGATGGAAAAGAGCGACATTGCGAGGCTCCACATACCCTCGTTGAGCACGACGGGCAGGGAGTATTTGATGAAGTCTCCGGCGATTATCCGGCCCGGCCTGAGCATGAGGCCCGGCTTCACGGGCAGGCGCTTGCTCCGGAAGAAGCAGCCGGTGACGACCAGGACCTCGAACACGCGGCTGAGCAGCGTGGCAACGGCGGCTCCGGCGCAGCCCATGGCGGGCGCGCCCCATTTACCGAAGATGAACATATAGTTGAGCAGGATGTTCAGCGCTCCGGAGACGGTCAGGAGTATGGCGCCGAGGCCAGGGTTCTCCATGCTGCGCTGGACGGCGATGTAGACGCCGGAGAAGGCCATGCAGACGTAGGAAAAGCCCACGATGCGCGCGTACTCCGCGCCCGGCTCCCAGAGGTCGGGGTTGTTCGTGACGAGCTGCATGAGCTGCATGGGGAAGAAAAAGGCCAGCAGGGCTATGAGCGCGGTGAGGCCCAGGGAGACATAGTAGCCCATGCCCATGATGCGGTTTATCGCATCCAGCCTGCCCTTGCCGTAATACTGTGCGACAAGGACTCCCGTGCCGCTCTGTATGCCGAAGATAATGAGCGACAGGACATAGAAAACGGAGTTGGCCATGGTCACGGCGGCCAGCTCCGTCTCGCCCAGGGCCCCGACCATGAAGGAGTCGGCCAGGGCCATGCAGTTCGTGACGAGGTTTTGCAGGATCATGGGCAGCATCAGGGCTATAGCGCTGCGGTAAAAGCCCCGGCCCTGTCTCAGATAGTGCATTTTATTCAGTCCTCAATGCCTCCACGGGGTCGCGCCTCGCGGCGAAGCCGGAGGGGATGAGCCCCGCTATGAAGGTCAGAATCATGGAGATGACGACGAGCGCGACGCCTCCGGAGGCCGGCAGGATGGCCCGCAGGCTCTCTATGCCCGTCAGGTTCTGTACGATGGCGTTTATGGGGATGATGAGCAGCAGGGTGATGCCTATGCCGATGACGCCGGCGGCAAAGCCCTCGATGAGCGTCTCGGCGTTGAAGACGTTGGAGACGTCCCGCTTCGACGCGCCTATGGAGCGGAGGATGCCTATCTCCTTCGTGCGCTCAAGCACGGAGATGTAGGTGATGATGCCTATCATTATGCTGGAGACGACGAGCGAGATGGCCACGAAGGCTATGAGCACATAGCTTATGGCGTTGATAATGGTGGAGACCGAGCTCATGAGGATGGCGACGTAGTCGGTGTAGCTTATCTCGTCCTCCTCATCCTCGGCGGCGGCGTTGTACTCGGAGATGATGCGGGCTATCTCGTCCTTGTCCGCGAAGCTGGCGGCGTAGAGGCTTATGGAGCTCGGGCTGTCCTTATCCACGTAGCCCAGGAGCTCAAGGTTCTCCTCATACGTGCTCTCGGAGTACTTCGGCGGCAGCTTTTCGGCGTAGACGTACTCGTACTGCTCGTCGGTGAGCGGGCTCATGGAGAGGGCCATGGCCAGCTGCTCGGCGCTCATGGCGGCCAGCTGGGCGCGCGCGGCGTCGGCGTACTGCTCGCGGACAGCCTCGGCGGTCATCTCACGGACGTAGTCCATGAGCGTCTCGTCGTCCATGTCCGCGATGTAGTCGCGGATGGTCTCGGGGTCCACGCCCATCTCGACGGCGTAGCCCTCAAGCATCATCTCCTCGATATACTCGCGGGTCATGCCCTGCATGGCCTGCTCGACGGTGAGCTCCACGTAGTCCTCGGGCGCGCGCTCGGTGAGGTCGGTGTAGAGCGCGGCGCGGCCGGAGACGTCGAGGCCCTCGATGTACTCGTCCACGTCTGCCTTGATTTCGTCCAGGGTCGGCTCCGGCTCCTCGCCGGTGGCGAAGGGCAGGCCGAGGATGGCGTCGGTGCCGGGGTCTGCAAGCTGGGCCTTGACTATGTCGGCCTCGTTCGAGAGCTCGATGACCTTGTCGGTGAGGGCGGAGGTGTAGCCTATGGCGCCGGTCATCATGCCGGCGACGGCGTCCTCGTTCTGGCGGACGATGCCGCTTATCTTGAGGCTGATGCCGCGGTCCTTGGAGTCGTAGAGGTAGTCCATGCCGGCGCTCGTGGCGGTGAGGTCCGTGTAGCCGCCGGTCTCCTCGTCGCAGACGTAGTACTCGGGCCGGGCGATGAGCTTGAAGCTGAGGCCGCACAGCTCCTCATAGCTCCAGCTCTCGACCTCGGCGTCGAGCGTCTCGCCGGACATGGAGGCCTCGAATCCGTCGGCCATCTGCTCCTCGGTGCGCAGGCCGAGGGAGTAGAGCACGAGGTCGCTCACCTCGTTGTTCTTGTCCACGATGAGCACGACCTCGTCGTAGCTCTGGGGCCAGGAGCCGTAGATGACGTCGTACTGGCCGAGGACGGTGTCGTCGATGAGGCTGCCGCCCTCGCCGGGGAGCATCTCCTGCCAGACCTCGAAGCTGGAGTAGAAATCGCCCATCGTGTCGAAGTAGCTGGAGAAATCGCCGCCGTAGACGCTGCCCATCATGTCGTTGAGCAGGGAGATGACGTCGGACTTCACGACCTTGCCGTCCGCGTCCCGGGTGTAAACGTCGAAGCCGAGGTCGTAGCCGTACTGTACGGCGCTGACGTAGTCCTCAAGGCCGCTGTCTCCGGACTCTATGAACTCCTTGAAAGCCTTGAGGTTGTTCGTGTTCACATCCATGGTGTTGAGGCTGTCCATGAGGTCGTACATGACGACGTTGGAGTAGACGGCGTCAAGCTCGTGCTGAGCGCCGCCGGCGGCCTCGCCGTGAGCGCCGCTGAGTGCCTCGACCATGGAGCCGAGGTCCGCGGCCTCGGCCTCGATGGTTAGCGGGTAGGAGGAGAGCGTGTCCTCCTGCACCCGGTCGATATAGGTCTGGATGCCGTTCGAGAGCGAGAGGATAAGGGCTATGCCTATGATGCCTATGCTGCCGGCGAAGGCCGTGAGGATGGTGCGGGCCTTCTTGGTCATGAGGTTGTTGAGTGAGAGGGAAAGCGCGGTGAAAAAGCTCATGGAGGGGCGCTTTTTGCCCGTTTCCTCCGCCTTTACGGGGACGGTCTCGGGGTCGAAGGGGTCGGTGTCGCCCTTGACTTCGCCGTCGAGCAGGCGGACGATGCGGGTGGAGTAGCGCTCGGCCAGGTCGGGGTTGTGCGTGACCATGACGACGAGCTTGTCCTGGGCTATCTCCTTGAGCAGCTCCATTATCTGCACGCTGGTCTCGGAGTCGAGGGCGCCGGTGGGCTCGTCCGCGAGGAGGATGTCGGGGTCGTTTATGAGCGCGCGGGCTATGGCGACGCGCTGCATCTGGCCGCCGGACATCTGGTTGGGCTTTTTGTAGAGCTGGTCGCCCAGGCCGACCTTTTCGAGCACCCGGACCGCCCGCTCCCTGCGCTCCGCGCGGGAGACGCCGGAGATGGTGAGGGCGAGCTCGACGTTGGCGAGCACGCTCTGGTGCGGGATGAGGTTGTAGGTCTGGAAGACGAAGCCGATGGAGTGGTTGCGGTAGGTGTCCCAGTCCTTGTCGCCGTACTCCTTGGTGGAGCGGCCGTTTATTATGAGGTCGCCCTCCGTGTACTTGTCGAGGCCGCCGATGATGTTGAGCAGCGTCGTCTTGCCGCAGCCCGAGGGGCCGAGGACGGAGACGAATTCGCTTTCCCTGAAGCTGATGCTGACGCCGCGGAGCGCGTGGACGCTCATATCCCCGGCGAGGTAGTCCTTGGTGATGCTCTTGAGTGTGAGCAAGTTTGCAACAGATCCTTTCAGTGTGCGCGCAGGGGCCTGTCAGTCCCTGGTGGCTTTGCGTATATCGTCGAGGCTGCCGAGCACGAGCACGTGTTCGTCCTTTGCGAATACGTAGGCGGGGTCGAGGACGGGGTGGAGCCGCTCGCCGCGCTTGGCGGCGATGAGGTTGAGGCCGTGGCGGCTGCGCAGGCCGACCTCGGCCACGGAGCGGCCCAGCCAGTCCCCGGGGACCTCGATCTCGCAGATGGCGCAGCCCTCCGAGAGGCCGATGAAGTCGAAGATGCGCTCCGAAGACTCGCGCACGGCGATGCGCTCGGCGGCGTCGCGCTCGGGGTAGATGATGAAGTCGGCGCCGCAGCGGCGGAGGAACTTGGCCTCCAGGTCGCGGTCGGCCTTGCTGTAGACGCGCTTCGCCCCCAGCTCCTTGAGCTGGTCGGTTATCTCCAGGCAGGCCTGGAAGTTCTGGTTCACGCAGACGAAGCAGGCGTCGAACTGCTGCACGCCGAAGGAGCGCAGCACCTCGATGTTGGCGCAGTCGCAGATCTTGGCGGAGGCGACGTAGGGGAGCATGTCCTCCAGGGCCTCGCCGTTCTGGTCGGCTATCATGACCTCGCACTTCAGCTTGCAGAGCGCGCGGCAGAGGTGGTGGCCGAAGGTGCCCATGCCGATGATGAGGAAGGATTTCATGGTTTTGTGACCTCCTGTCAGCCTACTGTGACCTGTTCCTCGGGGTAGGTCACGGGCGGGTCTGTGCGCCGCTCCAGCAGCGCCATGGCGAAGGATACGCTCCCCACCCTGCCGCAGTACATGAGCAGGGCCACGACGAGGGCCGAGAGCGTGGTGAGCTCGCGCGTGATGCCGGTGGACATGCCCACCGTGCCTATGGCGGAAAAGACCTCGATGAGCACGTCGCCCAGGGGCAGGGACTGCGTCCCGCACAGGACCAGCGCGCCGAAGAGGGCCAGCATGAGGTTCGTGCTGGCTATCATGCCCGAGCGCTTCATCGCGTCGTCCGGGATGCGGCGGCCGAAGACGTAGGCCCCGCGCCTGCCGCGTATGCCCGAAAAGAGGAAGATGAACACGACGGCGGCCGAGGTGGTCTTGATGCCGCCCGCGGTGGAGCCGGGGCTGCCGCCTATGAACATGAGTATGACGGTCAGGAGCTTCGAGGCGTCCGAGAGCGCGGCGGTGTCCACGCTGTTGAAGCCTGCGGTCCTCGGCGTCACGGCCGAGAAGAAGCTCACGAGTATCTGCTCGCCGAGCGGCATGTCCGCGTTCATGCGGCCCCGCTCCAGGAAGAAGAAGAGCAGCGCGCCGCCGAAGATGAGTATGAGCGTCGTCAGGATGACGAGCTTCGTCTGCAGATCGTAGCGTTTCCAGCGCAGGCCCTTCTGCCTCACGTCATACCAGACGAGGAAGCCTATGCCGCCGAGGATGATGAGCAGCATTATGGTGATGCTCACCAGCGCGTCGTCAGAATAGGACACCAGGGAGGAGAAGGGCGCCTTGACGCCCATGAGGTCGAAGCCCGCGTTGCAGAATGCTGAGACGGAGTGGAAGACCGAGTACCAGAGCCCCTGCCCCAGGCCGAACTCGGGGATGAAGCGGATAGCCAGGAGCACCGCGCCCGCCAGCTCGAAGATGAGCGTCCCGAGGCCGATGGTGGAGGTTATCTCCATGATGCGGCCCACGCGGACGGTGTTGATGCTCTCGGCCATGACGCCGCGCTCGCGCATGCTCATGCGCCGGCGCACGAGGCGGGAGAAGAGCGTGGCGATGGTCATGAAGCCGAGGCCGCCGAGCTGGATGAGCAGGAGGATCACCGCCTGGCCGAAGCCCGTCCAATACGTCGCCGTATCCACGAGGACGAGGCCCGTGACGCAGGAGGCGCTGACCGCGGTAAAGAGCGCAGTTACAAAACCCGTGGCCTTCCCGCTCTGAGAGGCCGCAGGCAGCATGAGCAGTATAGTACCCGCCGCGATGACGGTGAAAAAGCCCAGAGCTATGGTCTGGACGTATGTGAGCCGTCTCATCTTCATAATATCGTTATTATAGCAGCCCCGCGCGCCATATGCAAGAGAAAGCCCCGGAAAACCGGGGCTTTTCTCAGCGCTTCTCGGGCAGGATCTCTATCCAGTAGCCGTCCGGGTCCTCGATGAAGTAGACGCCCATCTTCTCGTTGACGAAGCAGACGACGCCCAGCTCCTCGTGCTTTTTGCGCGCGGCCTCGTAGTCGTCCACACGCAGGGCGAGGTGGATCTCGCCCTCGCCGAGGTCGTAGGGCTCCTTATGGTCGCGCAGCCAGGTGAGTTCGAGCTGGAAGCCCGTTTCCCCGTCGCCGAGGAAGACCAGCTTGTAGGAGCCGTCCGCCGCCGTCTTTTCGCGCACGGGTCTGAGGCCCAGGGCCTCGTCGTAGAACTTGAGGCTCCTTTCCAAATCGAGGACATTGAAGTTGAAGTGGTAGAAGGTAAATTTCATGTTCCGTCGCCTCCTGCCCACAGGATAGCGCAGTTTGCCGGCTTTGGCAACAGCAAAACGCGGCGAAAAGCCCTGTCGAGGGCTTTGGCTTGATATTTCCTCCGCGATGTGAGAGAATGATGAGTTGGAAAGGAGGGGAAGCTCCGTGAAGGATACGCTCCGGGACATATACGACGCTGTAGACGAGTTCTTCAGCGGCATGGGCAGCCGCAGGCTCACGACCTATTCGTCCTCCTGCGCCTATTACCTCTTCATGTCGCTCGTGCCGGTCATAATGCTGCTCGTCTCCGTGCTGCAATACACCCCCCTCACCAGGGACGTCGTGCTTGAGGCCGTTGCGGACTACGTGCCGGACTCGCTGTATGAGATCGTCTACTTCATCGTCACGAGCATATATAACGGCGGCCGCGTGGCGCTGACCGTCTCCATCCTCCTGACCATCTGGTCGGCCTCGGCCTGCATGAAGGCCCTGCTGCGGGGCATGGACTCGGTCTACGACGCCGAGCGGAAGGAGGACTACATCCGTTTCAGCCTGCGGGCCTGCTTCTACATGATAATTTTCGTCTTCATCCTGATGCTGAGCTTCTTCGTCATGGTCTACGGCGGCAAGATCCTGGACTACATCGAGCAGAGCATGCCCGTGAACCACTCGCTGGACTTCCTCTTCACGCTGGCCAAATACCTGCGCTTCGTCATCATCCTGGCGCTGCTGGCCCTGGTGTTCTGCCTGCTGTACAAGTGGATGCCGGCGCGGCGGCTGAAGTTCCGGCGGCAGCTGCCCGGGGCGGTGTTCAGCTCCGTGGCCTGGGCGGCCTTCTCCTTCATCTTCTCCTTCTACGTCTCGCTCTCGGACCGCTTCGGCGCCTACGGCTACATAGGCACCATCATGGTCGCGATGATATGGATCTTCTACTGCTTCTACTTCCTCCTGCTCGGGGGCTTTATAAACCACTATATAGAAATGAAACGGGCGGAGCCTGAACATGACAGACATAAGCGTGCATGAACTGAAAAAATCCTTCGAGGTCGGCCACCCGGTGCTGGACGGCCTGAGCTTTGAGGTCGCGGCCGGGGAGCGCGTGGGCATCCTGGGCGCGAACGGCTGCGGGAAGACGACGCTCTTCCGCATCCTCTCGGGCGAGATCGAGCCGGACGAGGGTACGGCCTCGGTGCGGAAGGGCCGCCGCGTGGGCCTCATAAGCCAGATACCCGTCTACCCCGCGGGCTGGACGACGGAGGACGTGCTGCGCGAGGCGCACAGCCGCCTGCGCGCCATGGCCGGCAGGATGCGGGAGCTGGAGGGCCTCATGGCCTCGGACAGCAGCCCCGCGCTCCTGGCGGAGTACGACAGGCTATCGGACGACTTCCGCCGCCTGGGCGGCTACGACATGGACCATGAGCGCAACCGCGTGGCCAACGGCCTCGATATCCCTACCGAGCTGAGGCAGCGGGAGTTTGCCCTGCTCTCCGGCGGCGAAAAGACCCGCGTGAACCTCGCGCGGCTCATCCTTGAGGACACGGACATCCTCCTGCTGGACGAGCCGACGAACCACCTCGACATGCGCGCCACGGAGTGGCTGGAGGACTACATCCTCCACTTCCGCGGCACCGTGCTCGCCATAAGCCACGACCGCTATTTCCTCGACGTCGTGGCCCAGCGCTGCGTGGAGATAACGGAGGGGCGCGCGGAGCTCTACTCCGGCAACTACAGCTTCTACACCGTGGAGCGTCAGCGCCGCTTTGAGGAAAAGCTCAGGAAATACGAGAAGGACCAGGCCAAGATAGCCCAGCTGGAAGCCGCGGCGGCGAAGCTGCACCTCTGGGCCTTCATGGGCAACGACAAGCTGCACAAGCGGGCCTTCTCCATGGAAAAGCGCATAGAGAAGCTCAGCCAGACCGAAAAGCCTAAGACGGAGCGCAAGCTCCACGCCGCCTTCAGGGAGCGGGAGTTCCGGGGCGACGAGGTCCTGGCCATGGACGGGCTCGCCAAGGGCTTTGACGGGCGGGAGCTCTTTTCGGGCCTCTCGCTGGAGGTCGCGGGCGGGGAGCGCGTGGCCGTCATAGGCGAAAACGGCAGCGGCAAGACGACGCTCGTGAAGCTCATCGTGGGCGAGGAGGAGCCGGACTCGGGCTGGGTGCGCCGTGGCCCGGCGGTGAAGCTCGCCTACCTGCCCCAGCACGTGAAGTTCGCCGAGCCAGAGCGTTCGGCGCTCGACACGCTCATCTACGACTGCCGCTGCTCGCCCCAGGAGGCGCGGGACTCGCTCGGCGCCTTCGGCTTTTCGGGCGAGGACGCGCTCAAGGCCGTCGGCACGCTCTCGGGCGGCGAGCAGAGCCGCCTGCGCCTGTGCATGCTCATGCGCGGGGACCTCAACCTTCTCATCCTGGACGAGCCGACGAACCATCTCGACCTCGCCTCCCGCGAGTGGATGGAGGACGCGCTCTCGGATTACTCCGAGGCCCTGCTCTTCGTCTCGCACGACAGGTATTTCATAGAGAAGTTCGCGACGCGCATCTGGAGCATTGAAAACGGAGAGGTCACGGACTTCCGCGGCACTTTTGCCGAATTCCGCGAATACCGCGCGCGCCAGGAGGCCATAGCCCAGGCGGCGAAGGCCGCCGCGCCGAAGCCTGAGAAGAAGCCCCAGCGCAAAAAAGGCACGCCCGAGCGCGAGAAGGAGGCCCGCCGCTGCGAGCGTGAGATCGAAAAAATCGAGTCCCGTCTGAAGGAAATTGAGCGTGAGGAGGGGGAACACGCCTCGGACTATCAGCGTCTAATGGAGCTGGAGGACGAAAAGGCGCGCCTTGACCCCGAGCTGGACGCGCTCTATACCAGATGGGAGGAACTTCAGGATGAGACATAAGCTCTGGCTCGTCATCGTCATACTGCTGCTCGCCGCCGCGGGGCTCTTCGCCTTCGCCGCGACGGGGCACACCTATTTTGCGGCGCTGCTCGCGCTCATCGCGGCGCTCATAGTGTTTTACCGCTTTGCCGGGCGGGTGCTCAAAATCGTCGTCACGGCGCTGCTCGCCATAGGCGTCGTCGTCTTCGTCATAATCGAGATACCCATAGTGAAGGCCGCACGCACGGACGCGCCGGCCGACTGCGACTACATCGTCGTCCTGGGCGCGGGCCTGCACGGGGACGTGCCCTCCCTCTCCCTGCGCAACCGCCTGGACGCCGCGCTGGCCTGGCTGGAGGCGCACCCGGACTGCGTCGCCGTGGTCTCAGGCGGCCAGGGCCCGGGCGAGACGATGACGGAGGGCGAGGCCATGCAGATCTGGCTCGAAGCAAAGGGCGTGGACCCCTCGCGCATCATAGTCGAGGACAGGGCCACCTCCACGATGGAGAATCTTGAGTATTCCTTCGAGCTCATCCGCGCCGCGGGTGGAGAGCCGGACGGCAACGTCGCCATCGTCACGAGCGAATACCACCTCTGCCGCGCCAAGCTCATGGCCGCGGACCTCGGCGTCCGTGCCTGGGGCGTCGCGGGACACACCAGCTGGCCGACGCTGATGCTCAACTACTTCATCCGCGAGGCCTTCGCCGTCACCTACTACCGGATATTCGGAGCCTGATATGGAAAAAGTAAACGTCTACGATTTCGACAAGACCATCCTGCCCTACGACAGCACGGAGGCCTTCTTCCGCCACTGCCTGAGGCGCTATCCCCGGGTGCTCTTCCCTGCCCTGGGCGCCCTGCCCTGGGCGGCGGGCATGCCGCTCGGCCTCACGAGCAAGACCCGTGCGAAGGAGGTCTTTTACCGCTTTCTGGCCCTCGTGCCGGACATAGACGCCGAGCTCACGCGCTTCTGGGAGCTGCACCTGGGGGACATAAACGCCTGGTACCTCGCGCGCCGCAGGGAGGACGACATCGTCTCCTCCGCCTCGCCGGAGTTCCTGCTGCGCCCCGTCGCGGAGCGCCTGGGCTTCCGGCTGCTCGCCTCGCGCGTGGACAGGCACAGCGGCTGGACCCTGGGCGAGAACAACCACGGCGAGGAAAAGGTGCGCCGCCTGGAGAAGGAGTACCCCGGGCTCGGCATAGCCGAGTTCTACTCCGACTCCCTGTCCGACGCGCCGCTCGCCCGGCTCGCGGAGCGGGCCTTTCTCGTGAAGGGCCAGTGCCTCTCTCCCTGGCCGGAGCGGAGCCTCAGGCCGTGAAGCGAGGCATAAGGGCCGCGGCCCTGGCGTTTTTCGCGCTCTACTGTCTTGTGATGCTCTGGCTGCTCTTCATCCGGGGCCGCTTTGTGCAGCAGCTGAGCCTGGCGTCCTTCAGCGGCGAATACTGGAAGTGGGTCGGCTGGAGCGTGAACCTGACGCCTTTCCACACCATCTCGGAATTTCTCGCGACGCTCGCCTCCCGGGACGGCTATCTCGCGCGCCACGCCTTTGTGAACCTCGCGGGCAACGTGGTCATGTTCCTGCCGCTGGGCGTCTTTCTGCCGCTGCTTTTCGGGAAGCTGCGGCGCTATTGGCGCTTTCTTCTCGTCTGCGCCCTTGCGATAGTCCTGATAGAGGCGGCGCAGGCGCTGCTGCTGGTAGGCTCCGCGGACGTGGACGACCTCATTTTGAACCTCTGCGGCGCGTCGCTGGGCTTCCCCCTCGGCGCGCTCGCCGTCAAATTGCTTGAAAAAGGGGATAGAGAGACTTGAAAAAGGTGGATTACGAGCATTTTTCCCGCTTCCTCATGCCGAACAGCCCCGCCGCGCGCGGGGAGGAGCTCTATTTCTGCATGAAGCGCGCGGACATGGAGGAGAACCGCTATTTCTCCGACCTCTGGCTCTGGAAGGGCGGCGCGGCAAAGCGCCTGACCTCCTCCGGGGACGTGAACGGCTTTTGGCTGACCGAGGCGGGCGTCGTCTTTTCCGCACTGCGCGAGAAGCGCGACAAGGAGCGCGCCGAGGCCGGGGAGCCCCTCACCGTCCTCCAGCTCCTGCCCTACGACGGGGGCGAGGCTCGGGAGCTCTGCCGCCTGGACTGCGCCGTCACCGCCCTGCGCTTTGCGGGCGAGGGCCGCTTTTTCTTCACCGCCGACTGCTCCCGCGACTGGGACGCCGCCCTTGCGCAGGCGCAGGGCGACGCGAAGGCCGCCGCCGAGGCGCTCAAAAGATCCCGCGCCGAGTGCCGGGTCATAGACGAGCTGCCCTTCTGGTTCAACGGCCGCGGCTTCGTGAACGGCTGCCGCAGCCGCCTCGGCGTATATGAAAACGGCGCTCACCGCTTCCTCACGGGCGAAAATACGGACGTTTCGCTCGGCGGCCTCTCGCCGGACGGGAAAAAGCTCAGCTTCACCGCCTCGGACTGGACGGGCAGCGCCCCCATCGAGGACAGGCTCTGCCTGCTCGACACGGACACGCTTGAGATCGAGGACGTCACGGTGCGCGAGGGCGCGCAGCACTACTGGTCCCTGCCCCTCGGAGGCGGCCGCCTCGCCGCCCTCGTGAACACCATGGACAAGTACGGCATCAACGAGAACCCGAAGCTCTTCCTGCGCGAGGGCGGGGCCTGGCGCCTTGTCCTGGGCGACGGCGCGCACTGCTTCGGCAGCAGCGTCGGCAGCGACGTGAAGGCCGACTCCGGCTTCTGCGGCGATGCGCGCGAGCGCGCGGGCGAGCTCTTTTTCCTCGACACCCAGGGCGGCGAGACCCAGCTGCTGGCCGTGGACGAGGAAAGCGGCAAGGCCCGCGCCCTCGCGGGCCACGGGCTCAACATAAGCTCCGCCTGCCTCTGGCGGGAGGGCTTCGCCGCCTGCGCCATGCGCGGGGCTTCGGGCGTCGAGCTCATGTACATAGGCCCCGACGGGAGCGAGAACGTCCTCACGGAGTTTAACTCCGGCATCTGCGAAGAGTACGAATACTCCGCGCCCGAGGCGCTGAACTTCGTAAACTCCGAGGGCCGCGAGATAGCCGGCTGGGTCATAAGGCCCGCGGGCTTCGAGCCTGGCAAAAAGTACCCCGCCATCCTGGACATCCACGGCGGGCCGAAGACGGTCTACGGCAGCTGCTATTTCCACGAGATGCAGCTGTGGGCCTCGCGCGGCTTTGCGGTGCTGTTCTGCAACCCCACGGGCGGCGACGGCGGCGGGGACGAGTTTGCGGACATCCGCGGGCAGTACGGCCTGCAGGACTTCGCGGACCTCATGCAGTTTGTGGACACCGCGCTTAAGCGCTGCGATTTCATAGACGCGGAGCGCCTCGGCGTCACGGGCGGCAGCTACGGCGGCTTCATGACGAACTGGGTCATAGGCCACACGGACAGGTTCAGGTGCGCCGCCAGCCAGCGCAGCATCTCCAACTGGGTAAGCTTCCGCAACAGCGCCGACATAGGCTGGTATTTCGCCGAGGACCAGGTGGGCGGCGAGCCCTGGACGGGCCTGGAGAAGATCTGGGGCCAGTCCCCCCTCGCCTTTGCTGACAGGGTCACGACGCCGACGCTGTTCATCCACTCGGAGGAGGACTACCGCTGCCCGCTCTCGGAGGGCATCCAGATGTTCTACGCCCTGAGGCAGCGCGGGGTGGAGTCGCGCATGTGCATATTCAAGGGCGAAAACCACGAGCTCTCCCGCTCCGGCAGGCCTCAAAACCGTGTCCGCCGCCTGCGCGAGATAACCGAGTGGATGGAGCGCCACCTGAAATAAAAAAACACCGCCCGGGGAAAACACTTCCCCGGGCGGGCTTTTTGTGTTATATTCTGCTTACTTCGCGAGGAGCTCCTTGATCGTGTCGCCAAGGATCTTGATGCCCTTTTCGATGGCCTCGTCGGAGCTGTTGGAGTAGTTTATGCGCATGGTGCGCACGTCGCGGTCCTCCTCATAGAAGGGGTCGCCGGGGCAGACGGCCACGCCCTTCTGGGCGGCGGTGGTCATGACGTCCACGGCCTTGAGCCCCTCGGGCATGGTGGCCCAGATGAACATGCCGCCCTCGGGCTTCGTGTAGCTGACCTCGGCGGGGAAATCCTCCGCCATGCAGGCCATCATCTTCTCGGCCTTCTCGCGGTACATATCCTTTATCTTCTCGATCTGGGCGTCGAGGTCGTTGTCCAGCAGGTACTGGGCGAGGACCATCTGGCCGAAGATATTGGTGTGCAGGTCCATGGTGGACTTGAAGGCCAGCAGCTTGGCGTAGAGCTCGGGCTGCTTGCAGGCTATCCAGCCGATGCGCATGCCGGGGGCGACTATCTTGGAGAAGGTGCCCATGGCGGCGCACTGCTCGCCCAGGAGCGCGGCGAAGCTGCTGCCGCCTTCGCCGTGGAAGCGCAGCTCGCCGTAGGGGTTATCCTCTATGACGGGGGTGCCGGCGGCCTTGAGTATGGCGGCCGCGCGCTCGCGGACGGCCTGGGTGTAGGTGAGGCCGGTGGGATTCTGGAAGTTCGGGATGACGTAGATGAACTTCGGGTCGTACTCGGCGAGGACCTTCTCCAGCTCGTCGCAGTCGATGCCGTCCTCATTCAGGCTGACGGAGACTATCTTCGGGCCGTAGAGGTGGAAGGTCTGGAGCGCGGCGAGGTAGCTGGGCTTCTCGACGGCCACGGCGTCGCCGGGGTTAATGAGCGTCGCGGCGACCATGTCCAGCGCCTGCTGGGAGCCGTTCGTGATGATGATGTTTTCGGGCGCGAAATCCACGCCCTGCTTCTTATAGCGGTCGGAGATAAACTTGCGCAGCGGCATGTAGCCCTCGGTGTTGCTGTACTGCAGGGCGCGTACGCCGTCCCGCTCAAGGACCTTCGTGACCGCGGCCTCCATCTCCTTTACAGGAAAGGAGTCGGGGTTCGGAAGCCCGCCGGCAAAGGATATGACATCCGGAGACGCGGCGGCCTTAAGTATGGCCGAGGTGAATTCGCCCTGAAAGTCGGGCTTGGACATGCGGTCAGAGATCCTGAGCTTCATTTCTTGTTCCTCCTCTTGGCATCTTTATTCTCTCGCGAGTGGATATTATTCGCGATAATAGAAAAGATGATAGCACCATGTCCCTGAAATTACAAGCTGTTTTCCATTGCATCGCTAAATTTTCGGGCGAATAGATGAAATATTGATTTCCCGCCATTATGTTTATTGCGGGAGATGAACAAAATTAGCTGTACCTGCGCCTTTGATATTTTTTCAGCAAAGGAGAAGCCCATGTCCCGTCACGAGCGGCCCGAACTCTCGGAAAAGGCCAAAAAATATATAGCCGCGGCCTCCATAGCCGTGTTCGTCCTGCTGACCCTGGCCATAGCCTGGTTCATCGGCCGGCCCATGCTGCGCTTTGTCTCCGAGCCGGAGCGTTTCCGCGCCTGGGTGGACTCGGGCGGGGCGATGAGCCGGGTGTATTTTCTCGGCATGCAGATCCTGCAGGTCTTTTTCGCAGTCATCCCTGGCGAGCCGATGGAGTTCGGCGCGGGCTATGCCTTCGGCGCCGTGGAGGGCACGCTGCTCTGCCTTATCGGCACCACGGCAGGCAGCATGATCATCTACTTCTTTGTCCGCCGCTTCGGCGTGCGTGCCGTGGAGATATTTTTCTCGCGCGAAAAAATAGAATCCCTCCACTTCCTGCGCAGCGAGCACAAACGGAACACCCTCATGTTCCTGCTGATGCTCATACCCGGCACCCCGAAGGACCTGCTGAGCTATTTCGCCCCGCTGACGGGCATGGGCCCCTGGACCTGGCTGTGGATAACCACCGTGGCGCGCATCCCCTCCATCGTGACCTCGACCATAGGCGGCAGCGCCCTGGGCGTACAGAACTACGTCTTTGCCGCCATAGCCCTGGGCGTCACCCTGCTCATAAGCGGCGCCGGCCTGCTGATCTACCGCCGTATCTGCCGCGCACACGAAAAGCGCTCCGGCGAGGACTAAGCCCCGCCCGGCGGGGGATGATCTCGCAGTATATCACGTGGCGCACGGCCCGTTTCCCACCCGCCGTAGGGGTCGGCGTCCTCGACGACCCTTTCCTT
>OJRQ01000560.1_pt1 | contig 17676 bp, 19 predicted proteins | sample 1599271 | NCBI WGS metagenome assembly OJRQ01 (sample SAMN03922533, study PRJEB24848) | human gut metagenome | isolation source: stool sample | host: Homo sapiens | place: Germany | collected 2010-05 | reverse complement strand
GCAGCGTCAGATGTGTATAAGAGACAGTCCTTATTCTCATGAGGATTCTCCAAGAAACGTTTCTTTTTAAACAAAGCTCCCTTAAAATACGTCATAAAAAGTAAATAAAAAATCCCCTGACACAGAGGATCTTCTACGCTGGTGGCGGCTCAGAGATTTGAACTCCGGACACAGCGGGTATGAACCGCTTGCTCTAGCCAACTGAGCTAAGCCGCCATGGAGCTGATAACCAGGATTGAACTGGTGACCTTATCCTTACCAAGGATGCGCTCTACCGACTGAGCTATATCAGCAATCTATATGAATGAAGATAATAAACATGGTTGCGGGGGCAGGACTTGAACCTGCGGCCTTCGGGTTATGAGCCCGACGAGCTACCAACTGCTCCACCCCGCGTCATTGGTGGGCGGAATAGGATTCGAACCTATGAAGGCAAAGCCGGCAGATTTACAGTCTGCTCCCTTTAACCACTCGGGAATCCGCCCACATGGAGCTGGCAATAGGACTCGAACCTACGACCTGCTGATTACAAATCAGCTGCTCTACCAACTGAGCTACGCCAGCACATCAGTGACAAAAGTTATTATACATACAGGCCACCTTATTGTCAAGAGTTTTCACGGGTCGTTCCTATCGCTTACGCCTACTGATTATAGCACCAACCGCCGCTGCTGTCCACCATTTCCACAGCCGTGGCAGTCAGGCATTCCCTTTTCAAAATGAAATACTCTTTACTCCGTTTCTTCCTTGCGGCTCACCAGTTCCGTCGGCCCGCTGACATCACGGTTCAATACTTTCTTCGCACCTTTTAAGAACTTCGGACGCGCAATCAAAACGATGCGACCGCAGCCACGGCATTTGACACGCATATCGCTGCCCAGCTGAAGGACCTCCCATTCGGAAGAACCGCAGGGATGCTGCTTTTTCATCTGTACGACATCCCCGATGCGGAATTGGATAAATTTCATCATGTCACCCTATTTCTTCGGTACAAATAATAATCGGATCGGAAAATAGCAGGCACCCGGCGGGATAAACCGGATATATAGATCTTTCCCCGCTTCCCAAGTTCCCAGTTTCTCATAATCGTAAATGGTATCATGGCCGAACCAGCGGGTTCCATAGCGTTCCGTACGGTATATCCGGAGCAGCCTGCGGTCCTGCCCGATTTCCAGTGTCCCTTCAAAAACACCTCCGTTCGGGTTCAGATAAAGATCATACTTCCCCGTCCCTTTGCTGTGGATTGTCAAATGGCAGGTAATACCGTAGTTCCCCGTATTTTCCCGCCCGATGAAATTAAGTTCGTCCCTTCCTTCCTGAAAAAATGCTGTGCTTTCGGCAGAACCCAATTCAATTTTTCCTGCGCTTTTTTCCGCGTCCCACACGCCGCTTTCAAAATAAACGTGCATGGGAAATGTTCCCCGCATTTCATGGGAGTCCGGAGGAAGGTACCTTGCCTTTTCCAGATGCTTTTCCACACTGCCTTCATAAGGAAGAATAGCCGCGCCGAATCGAACGGACGACGACGTTTCCACTTCCACGATACCGCTGACCAAATCATCTTGCCGGATTCCTTTTACGTTATCTTCAAAAAGAATAGTCCGCTTTCCTTTCTCCAGCATAACGTTTCGCGGCGGCTGCTGTTTAACCGTCACTTCTCTGAAAGAAAGCGTCTTTCCCGTAGGCACGTAGCTGCGGCTCGGTTCCCCCCGGAGCGTACGGACGACTTTGATCTCTTCTCCTTTATCGCTCACGCCATAAACCGCAAGGCGCGCCGGTTTTCCCGTCTCATTTACATGATAATAGTAAATCCGGCCTTTCCCTTTCAACACGGTACCTTCCGCAAGGATTCCGTAGTTTCGGGCATATTCAGGGCTGTCTGATAAGATCAGCGTATCTTCCGCTTTTATCTTTTCCAAAGGGATTTCTTCATAGGAAATATCCAAAGGCGACGCCCCTGCCGCCGTAACCGCTCCGCAGGCGGCGGCCGCCATAGCGGCAATCCATGTTTTTATGTTCATTACTTTCTGCCTTTTGCCTTTCCTGCCAATGTTTCCGCCATGGAGGCTATTTTACGGAACCGATGGGCCAGTCCCGACTTGGTGATGCCGCATAGATCCGCCAATTCCGCCATGGAAGCGTCCGGATTTTTCATGCGCGCTTCGCAGGCGGCGCGAACAGACGGTGACAATTCGGATAATCGTTTATACTGCAATAATTTTTCCACATCCCGCATTTGGCGGACAGCAGCGTCCACTGATTTCTGCAGATTTGCCGTTTCACAGTTTACCTGGCGGTTGACACGGTTCCGCATATCTTTCACCACGCGGACACTTTCAAAATCCATATAACTGTTTGCCGCGCCGACAATCTGCAAGAAAGAGCTCACATCATCACCGCCTTTGATGTAGACGATGTAATCATTTTTTCGATCGGTCATACGGGCATTCAATTTGAAGGAACGCATCACGGCAATGAGTTCTCCGGCAAACCGCAGCGACTGTGTCACCAATTCCAGGTGGTAATCGCCCTGCGGCCGGCTCACCGTACCGCCGCCAAGGAAAGCGCCCGCCAGATAAGACCGCCGTTCTTCGGCAGACACCAGCCGGCCCGCATCACGGATATCCATGAGCGGATCCAATCCCATTTCCCTAAGGAACCTCAAGCTGTCCGCTGACGGCCGGACAGTCAAAGTATACACATTTTTCTTGCGCAGCTTCCGTCCCTGCCGCACCATAGCTGACGGCATAAGATTGAAATCTTTTTTCAGGCAGACGAGGACACGGCGGGCAACGGCGCTGTTCCCCGTAGAAAATTCCACGCCCTTTTTCCCCTGCGCTCCCGTAACAATTGCGCCGCCCATACGAAGAAGTGCCAGCAGTTCCCCGCTTCTGCTTTCTTTATCGGGACGGACAACACGGGCAAGCTCATTCTTCACCTGCTCCGTAAATGACATTACTTCGCCCTCCCCAGATACCCCGACAATACTTCAGGTGCAATATTGGTTTTCAGAAGTCCGGAAATACGGATGATTTCATTGCAAAGCGTATCCGTATCATGAACAGCGCCTTTTTCAACGCCGAGCAAATCCTCTTCAATAAGGATTATCCCCATACGCTGGATTTTCTTCCGATCTATTTCCACCGGATGCGCCTGTACTTTTTCATAACGTTTCAGTACATCTTTCTTCGGCACACCGTTGTTGACAAGAACATAGTCAATGACCCCTTTCCCCACATGATCGACAAGGGCTTTCAAATGGTCACTGACGGTATAACCGAGGGTCTCGCCCGGCTGGGTCATCACGTTGCAGATATACATGCACGGCGCGGAACTTTCTTTGATTGCCGTAAGAATCTCAGGTACAAGAAGGTCGGGAAGCACGCTGGTATACAAGCTACCTGGGCCCAAGGTAATCAGGTCGGCATTGCGGATTGCTTCCAACGCATCGCCTACAGCAATGGGAGCCGACGGAACGGTATCCACATGGATGATTTTTACTTTGCCGCCTTTTTTTTCGACATAAGCAGCAATTTCCGATTCCCCCTCAATCGTACTGCCGTCGGACATTTTCGCGCAGAGGCGGATTTTCTGCGCCGTTGCCGGCATGACCTGTCCGCGGATATTTAAAACGGTGCTGGCCGTTTCCAAAGCATTCTGCACATTTCCGAATTCCTTCATGAGCGCCGCCAGGAATAAATTGCCCAGACTGTGGCCCGCCAGTTCTCCTTCCCCACCAAAACGATATTGGAAGAGCTGTTCCAGTACCGTTTCTTTATCTGCCAAAGCCACCAGACAATTGCGTAAATCCCCGGGCGCGACAATATTCATCTCTTCACGAAGCCGGCCGGAAGAGCCGCCGTCATCCGCCACCGTAACAATAGCGGAAATATTGGAAGTCTTTGTTTTCAATCCGCGGAGAAGCATGGACAATCCGTGTCCTCCTCCGATAGCCACGACTTTCAGCCCGCGGGACAATTCCCATTTCGACACGATATGGCGGGACACGCTTTCCTGATCCGGTGCCACAAGGCTGAAGAAACGTTTCACCAGCCTGCGGATCGCCCACAACATGAAAAACAGGCCGATGAACACGAAAAAGATCCCTGCCGCAGCAAGAAATGTATAGCTGTAAGTCCCTGTTAGAACGAACAGAAGACGAAGTATTTCCTCCTCAATCCGACCAAAGACCTGGTAGTTCATAACGAGAGCAGCACCGAATGCCAACAGCATAAGGCCGAAGGAAAAGAGCAGCATCCATCTTTTTATATTTAACCCTGGATAAAGCCACTGCAGGAGCAGTTTCATTTGTTTTCCTCCTACTTATCATCTGCATCGCGAACAATGCGGTTCCTGTGCAAATCACGGTGTTCCACGTTCACATGGGCATGCTTTTCTTTCAGGTGGGCTCCCAGTTTTTCTGTCACGAAAACGGAACGGTGCATACCGCCGGTACAGCCGATAGCAATGGTAAACTGCGTTTTTCCCCGGTCCCTGAACTGATCCACTATGAATCCCATGAAATTAAAAAGTTTTCTTTTGAATTCTTTGGTAACCGGTGATTTTTCAATATATGCCGCCACTTCCGGCACGCGCCCCGTCCAGTGCTTGTATTCCTCCACATAGAAAGGATTCGGCAGGAAACGGACATCAATGACCATATCGGCATCAATGGGAATACCGTACTTGAAGCCAAAGGAAAATACAGTAATCTGCATATCCCTTTTTTTATCCACCGCACCGAAACGGCTCCCCATATATTCCTGCAGATCAGACGGTTTCATGGCGGTGGTGTCGATAATGACATCCGCCTGTGCGCGGACGCCGGCAAGAATTTTCCGTTCCGCCTCTATCCCCTCCTGAATACGCATCGTTTTAGCCAAAGGGTGCTGCCGGCGGGTTTCCATATACCGACGCACGAGAGCCTCGTCCGATGCTTCCAAAAAGACCACTTCATGAGGAATCCCCCGCTTATTCAATTCGTCCAGCGCCTGGGGCAGCGCGTCAAAAAAAGAACCGCCCCGGATATCGGAAACCACCGCCACATGGCGGGTATTGGACGTACTCTTCCAGCAAAGGTCCGCAAAACGAGCAATCAGGACCGGCGGCAGGTTATCCACACAGTAATACCCCATATCTTCCAGCTTCTGCATGAAATTCGTTTTCCCCGCACCGCTCATGCCCGTGATAATCACAAAACGAAACCGTTCCATTACTTATACCTCCAATACATATTTCTCTATGGCTTTTGCCACACCATCCTCATTATTCGACGCCGTGATGAAATGAGCCGCCGCTTTTGCCGATTCCGCCGCATTTTCAACGGCAAAAGACCAATCAGTCAGATTAAACATGGAAATATCGTTATGCCCGTTCCCAAAAGTCATCAAACCTGACAAAGGAATCCCCCAGCGGTCACAAAGCTCGGCGAGCGCCGCCCCCTTGGACATGCCTTTCTTGTTCATTTCAAAAAACTCCGGCTTCGATTTCACCTGGTTCGTGGCATAGCTGAACTTTTCAGAAAGTACCCGCTCCACCTCTGCCATAACCTGCGGGTCTCTGTCAAATATCAGGAGCTTCGTCGGTTCTTTGGCAAGCGTCCAGAAATCCTCTCCCAGAACATGGGCGGAAACGCCGCACTGCTTTTCATAACTCTCCGTACGCTCATCGCGGAAAGGCACGTACACTTCATCATCAATATAGGCATGCATGTACCATCCCCGTTCATGGGCCGTATCTATAATGCCCTGTGCCGTTTCCATATCCATTGTCACATCGCGGAGCACTCTGCCGCTTTCGCAAAGCCCCACAAACGCACCCGTATAACAGATCAGCGGCACATCTCCAAGACCGATGGCTTGCCCCCATGGGCGGGCGGCCTGAAACATACGGCCTGTGGCAATGACGATGCGGATATTTCTTTCCATCACTTTCCGAAGAATATCTTTCGTATAATCGGAAAGTGAAATATCATCGTGGAGAAGCGTATCGTCCAAATCGATCGCTATCATTTTTACCGGTGCCATTCATTCCTCCCTTTGAGGGTCCTTTATTTCCGCTTCAAGGCTTTCCAATTTGTTTGTACCCTATTATAGCATAAAAGAAACACCCGAATCCGTGTGAATTACCGGATATGAAGTGCTTCTTCCGTTCTATATTTCATACCTTACCGAAACAAGAATCAATCCCTGAGACGGCGCAGTGAATCCTGCTTTCTCCCTGCTTTTTGATTCCAGTATGGCGGGAATACTCTCCGCTTTCCGTTTCCCTTCGCCCACTTCCACAAGCGTTCCCACTAAAATGCGCACCATGCCCTGGAGAAAACCGTCTCCGGTAAAATCGATCTGCAGTTCTCCCTTTATTTCTTTCATTTCAATTTTGGAAATACAGCGGACCGCAGACTTTTTCATTTTCTTATTTCCGCAGAAGGAAGTGAAATCATAAGTTCCTATTAAAAATGCTGCCGCTTTCTTCATTGCTTCTACATCAAGAGGCTTTCCATACTGCCACACGAAGCGTCGTTCAAACACATTTTTCTCCGTCGACGTGCGGATCCGATAACGGTATGTTTTCTCCAAGGCACCAAAACGGCTGTGGAATCGTTCCTCCGCCGTCTCCATATGCTTCAAAGCAATATCGTCAGGCAAATCCCCATTCAAAGCCGTTTCCAATTCTTTTGCTTTCCATCTCCCTTTCAGATGGAAATTCACCACCTGTCCCAGCGAATGAACCCCGGCGTCTGTCCGTCCCGCGCCGATGACCTGCACCTCTTCCCCCGTTATTTTCCGAAGAGTTTTCACCAATTTCCCCTGAATCGTTTCTTCCGTACGCTTTTGCTTTTGCCAGCCCTCGTAACGGGTACCGTCATACTGTACGATGCAGCGATAATTCATAGAACCTCCTTATAGCTTCCGTTATTCCCATTGTACGCAGAGCCCGCAGCAGCGTCAAACAAAACTATATTTACTGTAACTTCATATGATATAATATTAACAGTTTTAAACTACTTTTTTATATTTTGAAAGTGAGTGAACCTGATGAAAAAATTATTGACAGCCCTTGGTGCGGCAGCAGTCATCGCAACCATGACCATGCCGGTTTCCGCTGAAAAACTGTGGAAGTACAGCGAAACCGTTACCATTGACCTTGCTGAAGCACGGTACAAGCCGACCACCGATGGCCACGACATACTGGAATTCGTTGCGGTAGAACAGCTTCCTGACGGCACCTGCACTTATACTTATGTCTATGACAGAACCGCCGGAACCATCCAGGTGAAAGAAATGGAAAAGACCACAAAGAAACTCCATTATAAGAGCAACTTCTCCGCGACCTCCGTCAACTCCACCAATCCCGTTATCCGTGAACGCGCACAGATGGCAGAAGCGGTCTACCAGAGAAAAGTACATAAGAAGTAAGCCATGGACGCCGTTTATGAAGAAATAAACCGCGACCTGCTCCACTTCATTGCCAAAGCACCGTCTGTTTTTCATGCTGTAAACAGCATCCGGACGGCGCTTTCTTATGCAGGTTTTACGGAAATACGGGAAGAAGACCCGTGGCAGATTGAAAGAGGCGGGAAATATGTCGTCACAAGAAACGGCTCCGCCCTCATGGCATTTACCATCCCTGAAGACGGCGGTCATGCGTTCCGAATAACGGCAAGCCATGGCGACTCTCCCTCTTTTAAAATCAAAGAAAATCCCGAACTCCGCGACGCTGCGTATGTCCGGCTGAACGTGGAAGGCTACGGCGGCATGATCATGTCCACCTGGCTCGACCGCCCCCTGTCGGCAGCAGGCCGTATCATCGTTTCGGAAAATGGAAAACTCGTTTCCAAACTGGTCAATCTCGATCGGACGACACTCGTCATTCCCTCCGTCGCCATCCATATGGACCGTACTGCAAACGGCGGGCACGCCTGGAATATACAGCAGGATCTCCTTCCTCTTTACGGGACGGCGGACGATTCCCTGTCCTTTATAGATGCCGTTGCCGCCGCGGCACAGGTTGCGCCGGAAAATATTTTAGGCCATGACCTGTACCTTTATTCCCGTATAGAGGGAACCCTGTGGGGAGAGCGGCATGAATTTATTTCTTCCGCCAGGCTGGATGACCTTCAATGCGCTTTCGCCGCGTTCCGTGGATTCACCGCAGGAAAAAAGGAAAAGCATATCTGCGTTTACGCCCTTTTCGATAATGAAGAAGTCGGCAGCGCCACAAATCAGGGCGCCGGTGCCACCTTCCTCAAGAATACACTGACAAGGATCTCCCGTTCTTTGGGTTACAGCTATGACGAAACACAAGCCATGATTGCCCGAAGCTTCATGATTTCCGCCGACAACGGCCACGCGCTCCATCCGAATCATGGAGAATATGCCGATCCCGTAAACGCGCCGCGCCTGAATGAAGGTATCGTCATTAAATTCAATGCCCAGCAGAAATACGCCACTGACGGATTCTCCGCCGCCTTCTTCCGCGACCTTTGCCGCCGCGCAAAAGTGCCGACACAGACCTTTACGAACAGGAGCGATATCCCCGGCGGTTCCACCCTGGGAAATATTTCCAATACCAAGGTTTCCATGCCTACGGTGGACATCGGACTTCCCCAGCTCGCCATGCACTCCTCTTATGAAACAGCAGGCACGAAAGATACCGCTTACCTGGTCATGGCATGCACCGCACTTTTTGAATAAGCTGTATTATTTGTTTACAGGCAATAAAAACAGACACTGCGGAAATACAATTTCATCGCGGTGTCTGTTTTTATTGCCTACGCTTCCGCTTCATCCAGTTCCTTCACATAAGGTTTTATGTCAATCAGGCTGCTTCCATCAATGGCATCCAGCCCGATTACAAAAAGCCTGTTCTTTTCCCGCCTTACCAGTTTAACCACGCATAAATTGATGGGATTTGGCCGGTGCGGTGAACGGCTGGCAAATACGCCGTAAGGTTCCTTTGCCCAGGGCGGCACTGTTTGCAGGGCCGTGCGGTCAGCTTCGTGGGCAAAATATAAAACCACATAATATCTCCCTTCATCCACATGAAGCAGTGCCGCTTCATAAGTCGGAAAGATCTCAATCTCACAAAATTTATCAGAAAGCTTTCCCTGCCGCGGCGCTTCTTTTACTGTTTTGTAAGGACTGTGTATTTTCCCTATTTCTTTTAATTCCATTCTTCCTCCTTAAGGCAAATAGAAATCATTCGCATATATTGATTTTAGATTATCATTTATTTATAATAATTTCAATGTGCATTACTTTTATTTTCTAATTTGTCATTTCATTTTATAAGGAGGACTTCACATTGAAAAAAACTTTACTGGCATTAAGTATCTTATCTGCTTTCAGCGGCGGATGGGCACAGGGAGCCGAGCCCCTCTTTTTTGAAATGGATGAATTCGTTGTTGTCGGGCACAAGATAAAAAAGGAAGACCCCCATGCTTCTATCAACATAGAAGAAAAAATTGATGCGGGCCAGCTCCATACTGCGGCTGATATTTTAAAAATGTACCCGGCATGGTCGTATCCAGAGGACAGAACTCCGGTATCCAGGTAGGTATGCGTGGACTTAACCATGAACGTACAGTCATCGCCATCAATGGAAACGTTGTGGATAATATCGGTGAAATCATGCAGGGACGGGCGCTGGAATGGGATGCACTCCCGATTACAAATATCAAGCAAATGCAGATCATCCGCGGCGGGCGTTCCGCCATGTACGGCGGTGCCCTTGCCGGTGTAATAAACATCATTACTGATGATGATAATATAAAACCGGAAAGCAAGCTCCGCTTCAGTTACGGCAGTTGGAACACATGGAAATCCACTTTTAGCAATCAAGGGAAATCTGATAATCAAAAACTCTCATGGAGCCTGGCTCTCTCCAAGCAGGAAAGTGACGGATACTATCGGAATACGAGCTCCAACGGCCACGACGGCAGTATCAATCTGTCTTACAACCTGAATGATACAGATAAGATCCGCCTTTTATATTCCCATGTATATAAAAGAGAAGGAATGGCCGTTGGAAATAATAAAGCAAAAAATCCGGCATCAAAATACCTGGGTTTTGACCCTGATTATCCCACTACCCCCAACCTGCCGGCATTACAGGTGGACGGATACCGCCAGTGGAAAACGGATGACATATCACTCCACTATGAGACGAAAGATTCCCATTTCAGTTTTTATGACTACCGCCAGAACCGTCTTGACCACGCGCAGCGCATGATTCCCGGCCGGAGAGGTCCTCCCAGGCTGGGACAAATGGAAATTATTTGGGATGCCGATATTATAAACCGCGGATTAAATTGGGATCAGCAGAAGAAAACAGGAAAACATGACCTGAATTACGGACTGCAATATAAAGTCATGAAATTTCATATTAAAAACGAGTTCTCCCGCTACCGCCTGCCGGCTCACGCCTTGTTCATTGAGGATAACTATACTGCCGGCGAACGTACCACTATCGGTATGGGTCTTCGCTATGACCATCAGAAATTTACCGCTGAGCAAGGCGGGATACGCAAGGATTCCTATCATCATCTGTCCCCGAAAATGAATATTACCCAGAAATTGTCTGACGGCAGTTATCTGTTCGCCGGTGCCAGCATGCTTTTCCGCGCTCCCACGGTAGCTGACTACAGCCGTTGGAGCACTGGGTATATTGACAGGGACGGCGATTATAGAAATGAATTTTTCCCCGGCTCTTCTATTCCCGACTGGCAAAAATTTCTCGGAACCCCAAAACCGGAAAAAGGCATGAGCTATGAACTTGGATGGAAAAAAAATTTACATGATAATGCCAATCTTCAGATTACAGGATTCTATTATGACATTGATGATTATCTGAATATTTCCTTCGGGAAAGCCCATTTAAAACCGCCCATTGTTTACAATATAGATAATGTCAAGGTAAGAGGCATCGAAATCATGGGCAGTTACCAGCTGAATGAAAACTGGTCGCTTACCGCCGGATACACTTATCAGAAATCTAAAAAGGAAGGCGACCGTATGAATGCGGCGCTGAGAAATCTGCCGGAGTCCACTTTCAAATCAGGAGTCTATTATAACAATTTCCATGGATTCCGCAGTGCTCTTAACCTCCGCTTTATAGGAAAGGCAAAAGCAGAAGATCCCTCTTCCGCCCTTCCATCTTATACCATAGCCGATGCGACCTTCTCTTATGAAAAGGGTTCACATCTGATAAGCCTGGCAGTCAACAATATTTTTAACCGTTACTATGAAGAAAGCCGCGGCTTCCGAATGCCAGGCACCAATTACAGCGTTTCTTACCAGTATCGATTCTAAGAGGTTGAGCACATGCGCAGTACAAAATTCTTCTTCTGTCTCCTTTCCCTGGCAGCAGCCATCATCTTTACCGGCTGTAGCAACCTGCTCCAACCGGTATCCCCCAAAAAAGATGTGTCCATCACTATCACAGATGCCACCGGTCGAAACGTAACTCTTCCCAAAACTGTTAAAACCTACGCCATCAGTACCTTTGACCTGATTAACTTTATTATTCCCCTCAAAGGAGAGGCAACTTTTGAAATGCTGGTTGGTGTCGGCGATTCCGGCGGCAAGTGGAGTTATGATAAAGTATATGAAGCCAAATTCCCACAATGGAAAGATAGATGGACTGTTATTTCTCCACACAATGCTCCCTTCGATTTGGAGACCATTCTTGCCAAAAAGCCGGACGTTCTCATCGTCAATTCCGCCATGCAGGCTCACCTCCATGCATTGGATATAGAACCGCAACTCACGAAAGCCGGTATTGCCCTTGTGCTGGTAGATGTTCCCAAAATCACAGACCGCTCTGCCCAGGAAACATATACACTGCTGGGTAAGCTTTTCAATGAAGAGGAAAAAGCGGCAGAGGTAAATGCATTTTTGGATGAACAGTTTAAAGTAGTCAAAGACGGACTTGCCAACGTAAAAAGAGGCAAACCTCTTGTTTACTATGAGAAATCAGGCACCGCCGAAGTGTACGGTCCATCCAGCACAAGCAAGACATCCGGATGGGGTGCCCTTATTAACTATGCCGGCGGAGACAACCTGGCAGATCATGCTGCCGGAAAATCCATGGAAGGCGGAGTTATGCTTGATCCGGAATTTGTAATCACCGCTGACCCTGATTTCATTATCCTTTCCGGCAGCAGTCAGATGGGCATGGGGTTTGATTTACAGGCACCGCAGCAGAATCGTTTCAATATCCTTTTACGTCCGGGCTGGCAGAATATTAAGGCCGTTAAAAATAAAGAAGTCTATGAATTTCAGCATGAACTTAGCCGTACACCGTTCCTCTTCTATCCGGTACAGTGTTTTGCTAAATCATTCTACCCGGAAGCATTCCAATCTCTTGATCCGGAAAAACGGCTCGATGAATTTTACGACAGATTCATACTGATAAAAAGAACGGATGGCATATGGAAAATCAAAATGAAATAACCTCCGTAGAAAAAGCTGTTTTTATATACCGCCAGATCGTCAGAAAGAAAATAGTTGCTCTTACTGCCCTTATTGCAGGCACTCTTCTCTGCTTTTTTCTGAATGTTGTCATCGGGTCTACTACAATTTCACTCTCAGCGGTTTTATCAGCTCTTGCAGGTGATGAAAATACAACTCTTCACACCGTAATATGGGACATCCGCCTCCCGATGGCATGCATGGCAATCCTTGCCGGTGCAGGGTTTTCCATCTGCGGTTGTGAAATGCAGACCATTTTAGGAAATCCCATGGCAAGCCCTTATACACTGGGAATTTCTGCAGCAGCCGCTTTCGGCGCCGCAGTAGGAATCATTCTGGATATCAATATTCTAGGCATACCGTCAAATCTGCTTGTCACGGCCAACTCTTTTTTATTCGCCATGGCGGCCTCTTTTCTAATTTATCGTTTTTCCGCCTGGCATCAAAGCAAAAGACATATAATTATCCTTTTCGGCATCGCTCTCAATTTCATTTTTAATGCATTCACCATGTTTCTTCAATATATTGCCGATGAAAATAAATTGCAAAGTCTGATCTTCTGGAGTTTTGGGAGCCTGTCAAAATCCACCTGGGAGAAAACAGTCATTCTTGCCATTGTATTTCTTTTCACCTTTTTCTTTCTTCTCCATCACTCATGGAAACTCACGGCTCTTACACTGAATGACCAGAAAGCACTGAGCCTGGGAGTAGATGTTTACCAGCTGCGCTGCCATGTCATCATACTTGTCTCACTGCTCACAGCAGCAGCAGTCTGCTTCGTGGGAACCATCGGATTTTTAGGCCTTGTCGCTCCCCATCTTGCAAGAGGACTCACCGGGGAAGACCAGCGTTTCCTGCTTCCTGTTTCCGCTCTCTTTGGCGCCTTTATCCTTTCTGTGGCCTCCATGCTTTCAAAAATCCTTATTTCCGGGGCACTTCTCCCAGTTGGACTCATTACTTCTTTTATAGGAATCCCCTTCTTTATTATCCTCATCTTCAGCCAAGGAAGAAAAAGCCTATGATTACCACGAAAAACTTATCTTTCGCTTATCCGGGAAAATCTCCTGTTTTCAGAAATCTCTCTCTTATATTCAAAAATGAATTCAACGTAATCATAGGCCCCAATGCTGCCGGAAAATCCACATTCCTGAAATGCCTTTTTCACCTGCTTTCTCCATCAGGAAGATTCTTTTACGGGAACCGGGACATTACCAACATAACATTAAAAGAACGAATCGCACTCATGGCTTATCTGCCACAGGAAGAAATTTCATCCTTAAACCTTACGGTTTTCGAGACAGTTCTTTTAGGCCGGCTGCCCTATTTAAACTGGCATATCACAAAAGAGGATGCATCATGCGTCATGAAGATATTAGAAACACTCCACATAAGCCATTTGGCACAGACCTCATTTTCTTCACTCAGTGGCGGCCAGCAGAAATTAGTGTCTATCGCACAGACACTTGTTCGAAAACCGAAAGTGCTTTTCATGGATGAGCCGACAAACAGTCTTGATCTACAAAAGCAATTGGAGCTGTGCGAAATAATAAAAGAAATTACGCGACATCATCATATAGGGTTTATCGTTGTTCTTCACGACTTAAACTTAGCCGCACGATTTGGAGACCGGGTCTTCGTATTTGACGGAAACGGGGGAATCTATAACCAAGGCTCTCCGGAAGAAGTATTTACGGAAAATCTGCTCAAAGATGTATATGGCGTCCATGCTGAAATCAGGCAGGACCAGACAGGCATCCCTGTAATCATTCCGCACATGTCCGTCAGAACCCTCCATGAACATATACCAGTATAACACTGCTATCACCAGTATAAACAAGGCTCCCCATCCCCCCCTTCTTACAAATCGCCCGGTGGAAAAGACGGCACTTCCTTGACCACGGCATATGCTGCATTTTCAAACAAGCCGATTTAAAAACGCTGATTGGTTCCTCTACAGAAAAACACAATCAGCGTTTTATTTTATCCGACCTTTTGCAGTTTAAAACAGCGCCATTTGCTTACTCGCATGAACGGGAGACGCCGGACGGAAATAGTGCTCCGTTATATCCACAAGGCCGTCGGCGAGCAATCTGAAAAATTCAGTTTCCGTCATGTGCTCCGCGTAAGCAGAAAATACATATGGCCCGTTTTTCCAGTACGCCGCCCATGTATTTTTCGAAATGCCCGCCACGGATACCATTGTGTCTCCGATACGGCGCTGTTTCCAGCTGGCGCCATACACGCCGCTGATATTCTCCATGCTGCCCGCTCTGGAAGAACGCACCGTAATTTCACTTCCGTCATCCTTCACATAACGGATATCACCCGTCTTTCCGCTGATGGCAGAAATATACCGGCACTGATATCCCGCCAGCCCAGGCAGGTACAGTGGAGAAAAGCCGAGTGCCGCAGAAACTTCCCCATATGTGCGGTATTCTGTAATCGGATTCGGTATTTCAGTAATCGGTTCTTTCGTATCCGCAGCCGTCACTGCCGTGCCGCTTATATTGATGGCAGCAATCATGGCTGCCAAGGTCTTTTTCATCGTTATCATATAAACCAACTTTCTATTTTATATGCCATATTATATGACATCAAAAAAGAATATTCAATGATTTCCGACTTTAAGTCATAATATTTTTATCTTCAAACTTGAGACAAACTGTGATAATATAGCCGATAAGAAACAAATTGTTTGAGAAATATTTCACAGGAGCTTTTATGGACAGACGACAGCAAAAAACGCGAACCGCTATCTTTGACGCGTTCAGCGAACTTTTATCGGAGGAACCTTATTCACGCATTACCATACAAACCATCATCGACCGCGCGAATATCGGGCGGAGCACTTTTTATTCCCACTTCCAGACGAAAGACGACCTTTTGAACGCCATGTGCACGGAACTCTTCCGGCATATCATCGACGGCGTCATGAATCATGACCTCCCTGCAGACCATCACAATGCTCCCGGTGTACCGGATCCGGTTTTCTGCCACATCCTCCAGCATATCAAGGATAACTCTTACCACATCAAAGACCTGCTTATTTCCGAAAGCAGCGATATCTTCCTTAAATATTTCCGGGACAGCCTGCGCAGTCTCATCAGCATATATATTCTCCAGTCTTCAGATCATCAGAAAAAGGATATTCCCGATGAATTTCTTCTGAACCACATCACAGGCAGTTTTGTGGAAATGGTCCAGTGGTGGGTAAAGAACCGTATGCAGCAGACGCCGGAGGAATTGGATTTCTGTTTCCGTTCCGTTATTTATCCTGTCATATGAAGATGAAAAATCGTGTTTCTCCGCCGGAGCAGAACAGCAAGGCAAAGAATCCCAATAGATCAGCGGCCTCCCGGATACACTCATGATGACGGACTATAAAGGCCGCGTCATCAAAATGTCCTCAGACATGTCCAATGAAAAAATACAGGAACCTACGTAAAAATCCCCTGCCGCGCATCGGTAAGGGATTTTTCGATTTTCATCTGTCGAGTACCAATAAAAGCAACACTGCCTGTCAAACGTCAGTCAGTGTACCAGCAATGATTCTGTCTTGTTAGCTGTTAGCTACGAGATTAAAGCCGACAACCGGAAGCTGGCAGATAAAAGCTCTAAAACCGTAACTCAGAGTGAAACGAAGAGTCTATTACCGTAATGACGAAAGCGGTAAGCATGATTCCGTATTCTGTTTTCCGTCTTCTGTCAACTGATTTCCGTTTTCTGTCATCAGCATAATAGATTTTTCACTCTTCATAACAATTATCGTTTACCGCTTTCTCTACAAAGTATTCTTGTGATCGTTCTGAAAACCCAATGACGGGGTGTCAGGCCAGCTGCTTCCCTTACTATAATAAAATAAGTGCAGCAGGGGAAATGTTGTATTTCTCTTTGCTACACTTATATGGTACTAATGACGCTGTAAGAAAAAATGTCATAATACTGTTTTCCGTTTTCCGACCGCTGACTTCTGTTAGCCGATAGCTGATTTCCGTTTAGGTTTCCCCTGATAAAAGCAACTCTACTCTTAAAACGTCATCCAGAGATATGCGAAGGATCTATTACCGTGGTGAGGAAGACTGTAAGCATGAATCTGACTTCTATCTTCTGTCAGCTGTTTTCTGTCTTTTATCCTTTAAAAAGTAAGACGCATCTGGTACCACACCACATTGCCGTGAACCGATACAGATATTCCTTCGTTAAGAAAACCGAACTTGCCATAGTAATGGATCAGTTCTTTCTTGCAGGTGAGGACAAGACCTCTCCGTCCTTCCTTTTCCGCATCATGGATGGCGCGGCGGAGCACTATTCCCGCATATCCTTTCTTCCGGCATGCAGGAATCGTATTCAGCCCGAAAATCATCTGCCATGCGCCATGTTCATCATGCATGTCTGCTTTCTCATACATTTCGTCAGTAAGATCCGTAAGGTTTGTCACCATACCGTCCGCAAAAGAAATCAGTTTTCCCTTTTCAAAGAGGAGCCAGAAATGATTGCCGTAATAAATGAGCCTCTCTTTGAAAGAATCCTTCGTCGCCGCTTCGGCAGGAGGAAAACACTCCGCTTCCACCGCAGATACCAATGCCAAATCATCTATCGTTGCTTTGCGTATTTCCATAAATTCCTCTTCTTCCCTTTCCTCTATATTAATCCGTAAAAAAGCACCTACCGTCCAGTAAGTGCTTTTGTCTTATCAAATATCAATACAGCTTCGCTCCCGCAGGGATATGGTCGTCTACCATGAGCAGATGAAGTTTTTCTTCACCGTCTTCTTCATGGATTGCAGAAAGCAGCATACCGCAGGAGTCGATGCCCATCATATTCCTCGGGGGCAGGTTCACGATAGCGATCACCGTCTTGCTGATGAGGTCTTCCGGTTCATAGAAGGCATGAATGCCGGAAAGGATGGTGCGGTCTTTGCCGGATCCATCGTCCAGCGTGAATTGAAGAAGTTTCTTGCTCTTCTTGACTGCTGTGCAGTCTTTGACTTTCACTGCGCGGAAGTCCGATTTGCTGAAAGTTTCAAAATCAACCGTATCTTTAAATAAAGGTTCTACTTTTACTTTGGAAAAATCAATTTTTTCAGGAACGGCAGGGCCCGCCTCCTTCACTTCCGTTTTCCCCTGGTCGCCTTCCGGCCGCATCGCCGGGAAAAGAAGAACGTCTCGGATACTGGAAGAATTGGTCATGAGCATGAAAAGAC
>OJRQ01000545.1_pt1 | contig 18039 bp, 18 predicted proteins | sample 1599271 | NCBI WGS metagenome assembly OJRQ01 (sample SAMN03922533, study PRJEB24848) | human gut metagenome | isolation source: stool sample | host: Homo sapiens | place: Germany | collected 2010-05 | reverse complement strand
GTTTTATGAACCCTTATATAAGTGCGCCCAAAAATCTACTTTATTTTTCACTCTTATGCTCCTTGTATCTTACCTTTGGGACTAACGCAGTCCAATCATCAGAATGGCAAGAAAATACGTCATCGGTGCTGTCACCGTCATGCTGTCAAACCGGTCCATGATCCCACCATGTCCGGGGATCAGTTTGCCATAATCCTTGATGTTATGGTTCCTCTTGATGGCAGATGCCGCCAAGTCACCGACCATACTCATCACCGCGCCCGCCGCACAGATGAATGCGATTGTCCAAGTGATGATCTGATCAGGGAATGCCGCTTCCACAAAGAAATGTGCATACAAACCACCGATCAGGGCTGCTCCGGCGACACCGCCGATACATCCCTCGAGAGACTTATGCGGGCTTAATTCCGGGAAAATATGCTTCTTTCCGATCAGTTTGCCGACGACATAGGCACAGGTATCGCATCCCCATGAACTGATCAGGATCAGCCATACCAGATAAATTCCGTTCTCGCACTCGCGGGTCAGATAGGCAAAGGACAACAGCACCGGTGCATACAGGAAAGAGAACACTGCTGCCATGACCTGACTTGCCTGATATTTCGGAAAGGCTGCCACATAGCAGAACATTTCCGCCATGAACAGTGCTACAATACACATCAGCAGTAATGTATGGTCTCTGGTGAAAAACAGTGTTGCATAATATGCCGTCACTCCCACAAAACCGATCCATTCCAGTGCATTAAATTTTTTCTCATCCGTTGCACATTTTAATGCCTTGGTAAGCTCTCTGTATGCAATCAGAGAAATAAGCCACAACGGCACTGCCAGAAATACATTGCCGAAGCTGAACGTAGCCAGTGCAATGGCAAGCAATACGATGCCACTGAGCAAACGGGTCCAAAACATAAGCTATTCCTCCTTCAGGCCGCCATATCTTCTGTCTCTATGATTATATGCTTCCACAGCCTTGATCAATTCTTCTTTTGTAAAATCCGGCCAGGGAACCGGGGTAAAATAAAACTCCGTATATGCCAGCTGCCACAACAGGAAATTGGAAATCCTCTGTTCATTGCAAGTTCGGATCAGCAGATCCGGATCCGGAATTCCAGCAGTATCCAAGTATCCTTCCAGAGTATCTGCCGTGATCCCTGCAGGATCCACTTCTCCACTCTGTACTTTTGCGGACAGTTTTTTCACTGCACGGACGATCTCATCCCTGCCTCCGTAATTAATGGCAATCTGGAAATGCAGGCCATCGTTGTTCTTTGTGGCCTCTTCCAGTTCCGCGATCCGCGTCCGGATATCCTCATCCAGTCTGGTCTTGTCACCCAGGACTCTGACACACATACGGTTCTTCTCCGCTGTCTTCAGACAGGTCTTCATATAATTGCGGAGCAGCTTCATCAGCGCGTCCACTTCATCCTGCGGGCGGTTCCAGTTCTCTGTAGAAAAAGCATATACTGTCAGATACTGGATTCCCATACGGTACGCCTCTTCACAGATCACTTCCACCGTCTTGGCTCCCTGCATATGCCCGTAATTGCGGGGCATTCCTTTTGCTTTGGCCCAACGGCCGTTGCCGTCCAGAATAATTGCTACATGATTCGGAATTTTCAGATTCTCTTCCATAGTTTTAAACCTTCTTAAACCGTCATGATTTCCTTGGACTTGCTGTCAATCAGAGCATCAATGTCCTTTACATACTTGTCGGTAAGCTTCTGCAGATCATCTTCCAGACCCTTGATCTCATCTTCGGATACTTCTGTCTTTGCCAGCTTCTTGAAGGCATCGTTGCCGTCTCTTCTGATATTACGGATAGCTACTTTGCCTTCCTCACCCTTCTTCTTTACTTCTTTTACCAGATCTTTTCTGCGTTCCTCGGTAAGCTCCGGGAATACCAGGCGGATCACACTGCCGTCGTTGGAAGGGTTGATACCGATATCGGAAGTCATGATTGCTTTCTCGATCTCTTTGATCAGAGACTTCTCCCAGGGAGCGATCTGGATGATACGTGCCTCGGGAACGGTTACATTACCCACCTGCTGAATAGGGGTAGGCGTTCCATAGTAGTCAACTCTCAGTTTGTCTAATACATGAGGGTTCGCACGTCCCGCACGGATAGCAGCAAAATCTGCCTCCAGAAACTCATAAGCCTTCTGCATCTTGTCACTATATACCTGTACTCTTGCGTCCATTGTTTTCCTCTCTTCTGCGCTCTGCGCCTTTCCATTTTTATTTTCTGAAATTATACGGTTACCTTGGTTCCGTTGAACTTGCCCTTCAAGGTATTCACGATGCTGTTCTCTTCATTCAGGCCGAATACCCACATGGGCATCTTGTTGTCTCTGGCCAGAATGGAAGCGGTCATATCCACTACCTGAAGATTCTTGGCAATTACTTCATCAATAGATACTTCATCATATTTCTTCGCTGTAGGATCTTTGGCGGGATCTGCATTGTAGACACCGTCGATTGCCTTAGCCAGCAGAATGACATCTGCCTCTACCTCAATGGCACGAAGAACAACGCCGGTATCGGTGGAGAAATAAGGGTGTCCCGTACCACCTGCGAAGAACACTACCATACCTTTGGCAAAATATTTATTTGCTCTGTCCTTGGAAAACAGCTTGGTAAAGGATCCGCACTCAAAAGGTGTCAGGATATTGGTCATCATGCCTACGGAGCGGAAAATCTCGGAGACATAAATACAGTTCATGATCGTAGCCAGCATTCCGATCTGGTCTGCCTTGGTACGGTCAATGTTCTCACTGGAACGTCCTCTCCAGAAATTGCCACCACCGATAACGATACCTACCTGAATACCGTCATCTACCAGTTCCTTTACCTGTAATGCTACCTTTCTGACGGTCTCCTCGTCAAAACCGGTCTTCTTCTCTCCTGCCAGTGCTTCTCCACTAAGCTTCAGTAATATTCTCTTCATGGTCATATGCTCCTTATTTTACTTTCTTTTTCTCGGGCTTGTAATCATCGAAGAAGGAAGTCGGGCTGACATCCGCATAGCACTGAGAGCACATACCTTCGATTACGGCACCGTTGTTGATCTGTACGGACTTGGACTTGATGTTGCCCATTACGATGGCGGAAGAATCCAGCACTACAGGTCCCTGTACATCAATATCGCCCTTTACTGCACCTGCAATAGCTGCGCTGATGGCAGTGATGTTGCCGATGACTACAGAACTTGCACCGATTTTTACAGAACCTTCGCTGACGATCTCACCGTTGATCTTGGCTCCCTCTGCAAAGATCTCGGCAGCCTTGGAATTTCCATTGATATATCCGGTAATATTCAGTTTGCCCAGAATATCAATATTTCCGTTGATCGTACCTACCAGATCCATAGATCCTTCAGAACTTACATCTCCGGTGATAACCATACCTGCGGTGATAACTGCTGTTTCATCTGATGCGATTTTTGCGTCCATTCTCTTCTCTGCTCCTTTGCTATTCTCTGTATTCTCCTGCTTCAGAACACTGTCCACAGTCATATCGTTCTGAAGTATACTGTCCAGATCCAGTTCCGGTACGGCCTCTCCTATGGGAGCTTCCTCTATCCGGGATTCTTCTGCCGTTGTTTCCTCTTCCGGCTGTTCTTCTTTTTCCTGGGGAATTTCAATAGAATCCAGGTTCTTCAACATTTCTTCCAATGCTGCATTGTCATTTGGTGTCTCTTCCGTTGTCTCCTGCGGCTCCATCGGAGTTTCTTCCGTTGTCTCCTGCGTATTTTCCACCGGCTGCTCCTTCGTCTCTTCCACGGCTGCCTGATCCAGCTCTTCCTCCGGCATCAGTTCATTGACCGCCTGGGACAGATCTTCCTTCAAGTCTGAGAAAAATCCCATGATTATGTACCTCCATTTGTTTCTTGTTATTTATCAGCGGTTTTCGCGTTCTGCGAACGATCAAAACCGCAACAGGCATTCTCTTCTTACAGGTATTCCTACTCTATATGATGAATCGGCCTGGTATTTTCCGTAATCGGCAGGATCACTGTATCCGGCCGGGCCAGAATATTCTCTATGATATCCGGCAAAGCTTCCACTGTAGTCGGCTTCTCCGCGGAATCATGCAACAGTATGATAGACGTGTCTCTGGTATCGATATCCTTGGTACAGTTTTCCAGTAATGTATCCGTGGATAACTTCATGCTTCCGCCGTCTCCGGAGGACACATTCCAGTCGTAGTATTCCACTCCCTGACTGTCCAGATAATCGATAAAATCATGCATATCGATCTCGCTGATCGTATTGGAGCTTCCACCCGGGAACCGGTAACAGACACTCTCCACTCCGGTGGCCTGATAGATGGAGTCCCTGATCCTGGCAAAATCCTGTGTAAAACTGTCCATTGATTCGTACAATTCCTTATATTTATGACTGTATGAATGCATTCCCAGCGTATGTCCTTCGTCAACGATCCTTTGCAGCGCCTCTTCTGCATTGGTTCCTTCTTTTCCCACCACAAAAAATGTAGCTTTGACATTGTAGCTGTCTAAAATATCCAGGATGTCATTCGTATAAATACTGGGGCCATCATCGAACGTCAGATACACCTTGTGAATTTCTTCCTGCCCGAAGCTTTCCTCCGCCACCGGCTCTGAAGCTTCTGCGCCGGAACTGTCCTCCTGTATCTGAGGTGTCTGTACCGGTGTACTCTTCTGCTCCTGCAACTGCTGCAGCAGCGTCTGTAACTCCTGATTCCGGATATCCAGTTCATCCAGTCTCTGCTCCAGTGTCTTCAAAGTTCCGTCAATCGTATGCAGCCTGCAGATCAGATACACACAGCACAGGAGCGGAATCACGATTCCCGCCGCCACGATACCTATGACCATCTTCTTCAACCGCTGCACTCTTTTTCGCCGGGCTTCCGGCAATGTCTGTTGCAGTTCTTTTGCCATGAATCTGTTAACGTCTCTCTTCCTATTTCGAAAATCTCAGCCTCCATCAGACAAGACTTCTGTAACAGTATAGCATATTCCACTTTTTTGGGAAAGAGATTTATGTAAAATGTTATTTTGTAACGCAGGAAGCCGCAGGAGATATTGCTATCTCTGCGGCTTCCTGCGTTATAATTTCATTCCCCTGTTTGTATTCCCCGTATGCCTGGGTTCCCTACCCAATTTCCTGCATTCTTCGTTCCGGATAATGTCCCATAATGAAATTATGGAAAAAGAGTTCCGGAAGATGGTGACTCCGAAAGCGATACCAGATATCCTCCGGTACATTATCAAACTGCCAGATCTGTCCGTTGTTTGCAAATTCGATTTCCAACATTTGCTGCTGGGCATCGTACCCGGCAGACTTGATCATGGGATTTGCCCACATTATTCGCTTCATCTTTTGTTCTCTCTTTCTCATCCTGCTTGTTGTCACCCCTGACATAAATGTCCATTAGCTGTAAGGCGTTCAGCTGTATCTTTTTCCTGAAAGATTTCCCCTTATACTTTCACGTGAAGATTTTTGTCCCACCCACTGTGACAATTGCAGTATATTTTATTTTTCCCTTCGTTTTCCCTTATGCAGGTTTTAGCATACTTTCTGAATACATTGTTGTATCCCCACCCCCAGTGGTTCCTGCTGCAAGTAATATGTACTTTGTATTAGGTCAGTTTACAAGGAACTACACGCAGACCACGAAACGGGGGCTGCTGACAACAAATAAAGGCTGAATATCAAGCACCGGGAAAGTGCGAGATATTCAGCCTGTTTTGTTGTCAGGGGTTTCCAAAGGGGTTTGCCCCTTGGCACACGACTTTGCTCGCAAAGTGTAGTGTGTTATACGCTCTGTCGGCGTTGCTGCGAAAATGCGGTTGCCGCCGGGGAGGGCAAGGGCATTTTTACGGCAGGAAAACAGGGCTGTGATTGCGTGGCGTGGAGCCGCAAGCGCAGGACTGGTTTCATCAGCAGACAGGGCGTATATGAATGCCCCCGTCCCTCGTCCTACGCCGAACTATGGGACAAAGTGTCCCAGACGGATAGCCACACTTACGAAAAAGCAGACGGATTTTTCTCTCAAAATTGAAATGGGCGGGAAGCCATTTTAGGGCTTTCCCGCCTTGATTGCCCATTAGCAAAGACGGGCGGGGCTGTCAACGGCGGCGCATGAAATGCGCCGTTCATCTTGACCGTTGACTGGCTCGGCTGGCTTTGCTATCTCCCCAACAAGTTATTGTTTGTTGTTTTCCCAATTATCTAAACGGGCTTGCATAGTTTCTCGCCATTCTTCACTTGGACAAGCAGTAATCAATTTTCGATACTCTTCACTTGATGGCGCTTCTATCAAATAAGACTCTACCAATTTTAGCAAATCCCACTCTACTCCATACATTCCACCTTCGGGGAAAATGTCAATCAATACGCCTACTTCTTCTCTTGTCAATGGCGTTTTTACATTGGAGAGCAATTCGTCATACATGTTGATGGTTTCTTCTGTAGGGTCATCTTTCACTGCGTCTGGCATTTGACCGAGAAGTTTCAATTTTATAATTGCCTCCTGCACCTTTACTCCCTCCAATTTCTCGTTCTCTATTTTCTCCCCCGCTGCGGGTTTGGATTTTTCAGCAAGTCCGACTTCTGTGCAATCTTTTTCAGCCACTTCTTTTCTTCCTCGGACAGCTTTTTCAAATTCAGCTTGAGCCGCTTACAGATAAACGCCAAAGCCGCTTGCTCCGGGTCGCTGTCTGGACTGGCAGTTTCCTCGGCGGTCTGCAAGAAATCTTCCAGCGGATTGTCCTCCGGAACGCTGAAAAAATCGTCCTTATGGGCTTCCCGCAGGTCAAGGGCTATCTTGTTTATGTCTTGCTGTATCACATAGCGGCAAAAGCTGTCATCGTCAATATGGGCGGCGACAAGCTGCCTTAACTGCGGGTCGGACAAGCCGGGATTGTGCTGCTTCATAATGGTTGCGCTCATAATATCCACAATGGCATTTGCGCTCTGTACCTGCTTGACTGCCGTTCCGTTCACATAGATTTCAAGGTCAGCCATCAGCCGGGGGAAATCCGGGTGTACCGCCAGCTCACACAAGAGGGAAGTATCCACCCGCCCACTTTTCAATAGTTCAATCATATCATCACTCAAGCGCAGGTCTGCAAGATCGGCGTTTGGGTGATTTTTTGTTTTAGAGCGTCCCAGCAGGTAATCAACGGTCACGTCGTAAAACTTCGCCAGCTGGATAAGGGCATGGTGGCTGATGTCTTTGAGATTGTCTCCCTCATAACTGCCTAAAGCAGATTTGGAAAGGTGAGTTTCCTCCGCAAGCTGTTCCAGCGTCAGCCCTCGTTCCACACGCAGGTCTTTCAATCGTTCTTGTATGGATAGTTCCATGCACTCCCTCCTTGTCTGCTTGATAATTTGGAAGTTATTCGCACAATTCCTTACGGATATTTTCGCAGTCTTTCGCCATTTCCAGCATATCTTCATCATCTACCATTTCATGAAGATCATATTCGAGCGGAGAAGCACAGAACTCTGCTAAAGCCCGATTCATTGCTTGATCCTCCTCTGGCGTAGTTATGATTTTTACAAACCTATCTCGTTTTTCCCCATCAAACAGATTTTTTATATTGAACCCACCACTTTTCTTACTCTCAAGAATAAGTGCTGCCAAATCAGTTGCCAAATCAATAGCATAATAAAATTCGTGACATTGGCCCTCCGAATCAATGTATTCTAAATTGGGTGAGATATGGAAATTCCAGTTTAGTTTGCTAAGGCCAGTATCATTGAATATCTCACTCAGAGGTATTTCAGTTTTGCCTTTGTCATAGAGGTAGTCCACCAAGGTCAGGCTATCGTCTGTGCCACCGATATAGTTATACCAATATTTTTTAATATACATTTTATCTCCTCCTTATCACTTCCGCTTTGTCGTTCTGTTTTTTTATTATATCACAATTCCGAGAGCGTGGAAATAGGCAGTTTTTTGGGCGGATTTCCTACCTTTCGGATATACGGGACGGGCGATCATTTAGGTGTAGACTTAGGGTAGTTCATCGATGAGCTGCACCTTGAAAAATGAATGACCGTCCGAAAAGGAATACCCCGGCAGGGGAAGCACCGCAAGAAGCCAATTTCTGGACACTTTGTCCAGAGGTCACTTCGGGACAACTTGTCCCGAAGCTGTGGGGAGCGTGCCAACGCCGGAACACGCCGCAGGAATGGGGCAGGAAGCCTTTTCGGAGAGAGCGGCAACGGAAAGCAAAATGGAGGAAACACATGAGAGAGAACCCATATAAACGACTGCCGCCCATAGAGCGCAAGCAAGACGGTTCCCTTTACCGCATGACCCCAGCGCAGCGGAAACAGGCAAACGCCCTGATCCGCCGGGAGTGCTGCTGTTATGAGGACGGGAACTGTATGCCCCTTGACGATGGGGACACCTGCACCTGTCCGCAGACGGTTTCTTTCTCGGTCTGCTGTAAGTGGTTCCGCTGGGCGGTCTTGCCGCTGGACGGGACGCTGGAAGCGGAGATTTTCCGGGATAAGGACTTGAAACGCTGTGAGGTCTGCGGCGGTGTGTTCGTCCCCAAATCCAACCGGGCAAAATACTGCCCCGGCTGTGCCGCCAGAGTTCACAGGCGGCAGAAAACAGAAAGTGAACGGAAAAGGAGGTCTTGTGTGGACAGTTAGGGGCTGAAAAGTCCTTGATTTTCAAGGCTTTGCAAGCACAGAACAGGGGCAGGCAATAGAAACTACCGTCTGCCCCCGGAAACAGGCTTCTAACCGTCCACAAACACGATATGACAAACACCATTTATATCCATCAGCCGGAAAAATCGGTCAGCTTTACCCGGCTGCCCAATTTCCTTTTTGAAGCCCCCACATTCACACCCCTGTCCAATGAAGCGAAGATACTGTACGCCTTTATCCTGCGCCGGACGGAGTTGTCCCGTAAGAACGGCTGGGCGGACGAGTACGGGCGCATTTACCTGTACTATCCAATCTGCGAGGTAGTCGCCCTGCTCCACTGTGGGCGGCAGAAAGCCGTCAATACCCTACGGGAATTGCAGTATGCGAGGCTGGTGGAGATCCAGAAGCAGGGCTGTGGAAAACCCAACCGCATTTACCCAAAATCCTATGAAGCGGTTCCAAACACCGACTTCAAGAAATCCGGTTATGGAACGCCGGAGGACTGAAAACCATACCCATGAAGTATGGAAATCACTCCCCGGAAGTACGGAAACCGGACGGTATATAGAAATATAAAGATAAAAAGATTGATTTATATTCTATCCATTCCTATCCTATCAGAGATAGTTTCGGCGGGATTTTCCCTGTGGAAACCCGCTGGAAAAGAATGGAACGAGGAAAGGAGCAGAATGGCACAACACGCAATTTTGCGGTTTGAGAAACACAAGGGCAACCCGGCAAGGCCGCTGGAAGCCCATCACGAACGGCAGAAAGAGCAATACGCCAGCAACCCCGACATTGACACCAGCCGGAGCAAATACAACTTCCATATCGTCAAGCCGGAGGGCAGGTACTATCATTTTATTCAAAACCGTATCGAACAGGCCGGTTGCCGTACAAGGAAAGACAGCACCCGGTTTGTGGATACGCTCATTACCGCCAGCCCAGAGTTTTTCAAGAAGAAGTCGCCAAAGGAGATACAAGCGTTTTTCCAGAGGGCGGCAGACTTCCTCATCGGGCGGGTAGGCAGGGAAAATATCGTGTCGGCCGTGGTACACATGGACGAGAAAACACCCCACCTGCATTTGGTCTTTGTCCCTCTGACAGAGGACAACCGCTTGTGTGCAAAGGAGATTATCGGGAACAGAGCCAACCTCACAAAATGGCAGGACGATTTTCACGCTTATATGGTGGAGAAATATCCCGACTTGGAGCGTGGGGAAAGCGCCAGCAAGACAGGCCGGAAGCATATCCCCACCCGGCTTTTCAAACAGGCGGTTTCCCTCTCCCGGCAGGCAAGAGCCATTGAAGCCACACTGGACGGCATTAACCCGCTGAACGCCGGAAAGAAAAAAGAGGAAGCCCTCTCCATGCTGAAAAAGTGGTTCCCGCAGATGGAGAATTTCTCCGGGCAGTTGAAAAAATACAAGGTCACAATCAATGACCTGTTAGCGGAAAATGAAAAGCTGGAAGCAAGGGCAAAAGCCAGTGAAAAAGGCAAGATGAAAGATACGATGGAACGGGCAAAGCTGAAAAGCGAACTGGACAATTTACAGCGGCTGGTTGACCGTATCCCGCCGGAAGTGCTGGCGGAGTTGAAGCGGCAACAGCGGCACACAAAGGAAAGGTGATTTTATAAGCAGATTTTTACGCCGTCCCTGTGCGGCATTGTACCTTGAAAATTGAATACAGGAGGTTCTATGGAGCATATCAGATACAAAAAAGAAACAGAGGTCGTGACTTTTCAGGGAAAAGAAATCACGCTGGAAAACCTCTCCCCGGTGTTCACGCCGGAACAGGAAGTGGCCAAACGCCGGGAACTGGAGCAGCAGCTTTATGAGGTGTTCCGCAAATATGCCGATAAGCGGCAGAAAGAGGAAGCCGGGGCGTAAGGTTTTCCGAAGCCATCGTTGATTTACGGGGCTGCTGGCGGTATAATAGAACTGTCAGCAGCTCCGTTTCTTTTTTAAGAAAAGGAGCGACAAAATGAATAACAGAATAGACGCAATCTATGCAAGGCAATCGGTAGACAAAAAGGACAGCATTTCCATTGAAAGCCAGATTGAGTTTTGCAAATACGAATTGAAAGGCGGGAACTGTAAGGAATACACAGACAAAGGGTACAGCGGCAAGAACACAGACCGTCCAAAGTTTCAAGAACTGGTGCGGGACATTAAGCGGGGCTTGATAGCAAAGGTCGTGGTTTACAAGCTCGACCGTATCAGCCGTTCCATTCTGGACTTTGCCAACATGATGGAGCTGTTCCAGCAGTACAATGTGGAGTTTGTGTCCTCTACGGAAAAGTTTGATACCTCCACCCCGATGGGGCGGGCTATGCTGAATATCTGTATCGTGTTCGCCCAGCTTGAACGGGAAACGATACAGAAGCGGGTGACGGACGCTTATTATTCCCGCAGCCAGCGAGGGTTTAAGATGGGTGGAAAAGCCCCTTATGGCTTCCATACAGAGCCAATCAAGATGGACGGTATCAACACAAAGAAGCTGGTGGTAAACCCAGACGAAGCGGCAAATATCCGGCTGATGTTCGAGATGTACGCCCAGCCCACAACCTCCTACGGGGACATTACCCGGTACTTTGCCGAACAGGGAATTTTATTCAACGGCAAGGAACTAATACGCCCCACGCTGGCGCAGATGTTACGCAATCCTGTCTATGTGCGGGCAGACCTTGATGTGTACGAATTTTTCAAAAGTCAAGGGACAATCATTGTCAATGACGCTGCCGATTTTACCGGCATGAATGGCTGCTATCTGTATCAAGGGCGGGATGTGAAGCCCAGCAAAAAGAACGACTTGAAAGACCAAATGCTGGTGTTGGCTCCCCATGAGGGCATTGTCCCCTCCGACATCTGGCTGACCTGCCGCAAGAAGCTGATGAACAACATGAAAATCCAGTCTGCCCGGAAAGCAACCCATACATGGCTGGCGGGAAAAATCAAGTGCGGAAACTGCGGATATGCCCTTATGAGCATTAACAATCCTGTGGGAAAGCAATATCTCCGCTGCACAAAGCGGCTGGACAATAAAAGCTGTGCCGGGTGTGGGAAAATCATCACTTCGGAGCTGGAAGCGGTGGTTTACCAGCAGATGGTGAAAAAGCTGGAAAAGCACAAGACGCTGACGGGCAGGAAGAAAGCGGCAAAGGCAAACCCGAAAATCGCCGCCCTGCAAGTGGAACTTCTCCATGTGGACAGCGAGATTGAAAAGCTGGTGGACAGTCTGACGGGCGCAAACAATGTGCTGCTCTCCTATGTGAATGTGAAGATAGCGGAACTGGACGGGCGCAAGCAGGAACTTCTGGCGAGGATAGCGGAGTTGACAGTGGAAGCCATCAGCCCGGAACAGGTCAGCCAGATTTCCGGCTACCTCGACACTTGGGAGGATGTATCCTTTGACGACAAGCGGCGTGTGGTGGATTTGATGATTACCACCATAGCCGCCACAAGCGATAGTTTGAATATCACATGGAAAATCTGACGGGCGGAACCCCTCCCGTCAGATACCTACCCTGTGTAGTCCCTTGTAAACTGTACTTTTCTGATACATAAAAAACAATTTCTGCATGGTATCCAATCATGGCATACAATAACATACACATCAGTTTACTGAAAGCAATTCCTGCAACAAGTCCGCCACCGATAGCAACCACTGCCGAAAAAAACGTCTCCAGAAAAATTACTTTTGTCAGATGCCTTTTCTCCATTCCAAGAATGTTATAAATACCAAGCTCCTTTTTTCTCCGTTTCATAATAAAGCTGTTGGTGTAAAACAGGAATATCACAGAGAAAAATCCAATGATAACTGCACCCAGTCCCAACACAAGCTCTACATCCATGGCACCAAATGGCAGTTCATCCAGTCCCGGATTGTGATTGAGGTACAGCATGGTATAAAAGAATGCCACCGTCAGCATCCCGGTCAACAGATACGGCAGGTAAAACTGTCTGTTGTGCTTTATATTATTTACTGCCAGTTTTCCATATAAACCCCTATTCATGTTTCTCACCACCTGTCGTAAGCATCGTCAGTGTATCGGAAATCTTTGCATACAATTCCTCACTGGTTAAATTACCACGGTAAATCTGGTGGAATACTTCCCCATCTTTAATAAACAATACTCTTCTCGCATGGCTTGCAGCCTTAGTGCTATGGGTTACCATAAGAATTGTCTGTCCCCGCTCATTAATCTTATTAAATAATGTCAATAAATCTTCCGTCGCTTTGGAGTCCAGTGCTCCGGTAGGCTCATCTGCCAGTACCAGCTCCGGCTTGATTATCAAGGCTCTTGCTACCGCCGCACGCTGTTTCTGTCCGCCGGATACTTCATAAGGATATTTTCCAAGAATATCAAGAATTCCAAGCTGCGCCGCAATCGGTGTTATGCGCCGCTCCATCTCTTTATAATCCACACCGGATAACACCAGCGGAAGAACGATATTATCTTTTAATGAAAAATTATCCAAAAGATTAAAGTCCTGAAATACAAATCCAAGATTTTCTCTCCGGAATGCGGAAATCTCTTTTTCCCGGATATCCACAATGTTCTTGCCATTTAATATGACCTGTCCACCGGTGGGCTTATCCAGTGCTGCCAAAATGTTTAAAAGCGTAGTCTTTCCGGAACCGGATTCTCCCATGATTGCTACATATTCTCCTTCTTCCATTGAAAAGGAAAGATTCTTTAATGCCTCTACCTGATTTCCACCCAGGCGGGTTGTATAAACTTTTTTCAGATTATTTACTTCTAAGATTGCCATTGTTTTCTCCTCACTTTATTGCTCTGTCATCTTTTCCATTATCATAGCAAAAAAGGAAAATGTCAGCCATGGATTCTGCTTACATTTTCCCTTTATCTCTTACATTTTTGTAAGATTGAAATTATATTTTCTAGCTTTTTTATTGTACCATAATTATATTCCACATTTTTCAGGTGATAAATTTGCTAATATTTACATTTTTCAGGACATAATTTTGTATATCACTTATCTCTACTTCGCATTTCAAGATGTACCTTCGTTCCCACTCCAATCTCCGACTCAATCGTAATTTCATGGGACAGCTTGCGCATAATTTTCCGGCAGAGATACAGTCCGATTCCTGTGGAGCGCTTATCTGCATGACCGTTATAACCGGTATAGCCTTTTTCAAAAATCCTTGGCAAATCCTCCGGTGCGATACCGATTCCGGTATCTTCGATAACCAGCTCTTTTGTCTCTTGCTCCGGTTCTTCCTTTAAATAAACAGAAATGGTTCCACCGGCAGTATACTTAATGGCATTGGATAAAATCTGTTCGATTACAAATTCCAGCCATTTTTCATCGGTCAGTACCTGCGTGTCAATGGAACTTAATTCCATTTTAATTTTCTTTCGCACAAACAGTCTGGCATACTTGTGGATTGCCTCCCGCACTACTTTATCCAACGAAACTTCACCAATCACAAAATCCGTACTTTTCGCAGACAGTCTGGAAAACTGCAATGCCATTTCCACATACTGCTCAATAGAGAAAAGCTCTTCCCACATTTCCTGGCTCCGCTCATCCTCTTCCTCTGCCAGCAGCAGGCGCAGTGCCGCAATCGGCGTCTTAATCTGGTGCACCCACATGGTAAAATATTCTGCCTGCTCCACCTGCCCGTTTTCCAGCTCATTAATCTGCTGCTGCAGTGTGATATATAACGAACGAAGCATTTTCTGGTAATCCGTTTCCATCTGTCCCCGCGGCAATGACAGCTTATCCATTGTCACAGCAATTTCAGAAGTCTGCTTTTCTAACTTCTTATGATGCAGATAACGCCTTGTAAAGTCTATGATTACTACCAGTAAATACAGAAAGAAGCACAAAAATGCCGCATATCCCCATTGTGCCAGCGGCACCTGCTCGAATCCGATTACAAAGCACAGGATTCCAAAGCAGGCAAGCACTAACAACAGCCATTTCAGATTTTCTTTCAGATAATTTTTGACAAATCTCATTTCAGCCGATACCCGATTCCCTTCTTCGTAAGAATAAAATCCTCCAGACCTGCATCTGAAAGCTTCTTCCTAAGGCGGTTTACATTTACGGAAAGTGTATTCTCATCCACAAAGCAGTCACTTTCCCAGAGCTTTGTCATCAGCGTATCTCTTGAGACTACCTTTTCCTTATTTTCCATCAGTGTCTTTAGAATCCGCAGTTCATTCCTGGTAAGTTCCACTTTCTTATCCTGATAGGTAAGGACTGCTTCCGCCACCTGAAGCATCACTCCGTGATAGGTCAGCATTTCTCCGGTCTCCGTAAAATCATAGGTGCGCCGCAGCATTGCCTGTACTTTTACCGTAAGGACACTTAAGTCAAAAGGCTTTGCAATAAAATCATCCGCTCCCATGTTTACTGCCATGACAATGTTCATATTATCCGCAGCCGATGATAGAAAGATAATCGGCACCTTAGAAATTTTGCGGATTTCACCGCACCAGTAATAGCCATTGTAGAAAGGCAGACCGATGTCCATCAGCACCAGCTGCGGTGCAAACTCCGCAAATTCTTTTGTAACTGCTGAAAAATCTTTTGTGCACTGCACTTCATATTCCCAGTTTTCTAAATGTTTTTTAATACTTCTGGCTATAATTACATCATCTTCCACAAGATAAATCCGGTACATCTTCCCCCTGCCTTTCCGTTTTTCCCATACACTTCACTTTCTCTATGTTTTTCACTCTTTAATCCGATGTTTCATAATACGGAAAAAGATTTTTATCCTTGTCTTTTTCTTTTTCAAACATGTTGTTGTATTGCAGGATATTATACTGATTCAGAAGGTCTGCATCTTCTCCCTGCGCATCGGAATAATGCAGGAATTCGCCCTGACTCTTGGAATAAAATGCTCTGGAATTCATTGCCGGTATCTCTTCCTGTAAGTCTGCTAAGAACTGGTTATATGCCGGCAGTTCAATACCCGCCTGCTGTAAGGTCATTGTGGAAAGATAATTCAGGCTGGTCAGTTCCACATCTTTACTTTCACTGTCATAATTCGTCCATACAAAAAATGGTACTGTAAATAATTCCTGCAGTTCATCCAAGGTAAGACCGGATAATCCTTTGCCATTCATGGACTGATAGAAATTATTATTCAGGCTCGGCTGATGGTCTCCGAAAAATACGATTTCGACCTTGTCATCCACATTTTCAAAATAAGTAATCAGATTTTCCAGTGCCTTGTCGCTCTCATGAATCAGGCTTAAATACTGGTTCACATCACTGAAATAATGATTCTTAAGATTTATGGTATTCTGGAAATTATCATAATAATCGGTATAGCCACCGTGATTCTGCATGGTAACACCTAAGATAAATAATTTTTCATCGGAAGTCTTTGCCTCATACTGGTCAATAATTTTATTGTATAATTCCTGGTCCGTAATATATTCCCGCATGATATTGGTCTGGTCGAAATCATCGATAAAGAGACTCTCATCGAAGCCCAGCAACGGATAAACCTTGTTTCTGCTCCAGCCGGACGCATAGTAAGGATGCATGGAAATGCAGGAATATCCCCGCTCCTTTAAGGTGCTCACCAGGGAATACGGTTTCTTTGACATATACTGCTGATAAGGCACAGAGCCGCTTGGCAGGAATGCCATGGAATTTCCCGTCAGAAATTCCCACTCGGAATCCGGTGTCTTTGCACCAAAGACAGAAGACAGTGCATATCCCTTAATAACATTGGTGTCCATGGAATCGAAAAATGGTGTTACCTCTTCCGTTGTCTCAAATCCATAATGGGAAATCACACTCAAATCCGCAAAGGACTCATTCATAATGACAATAATGGTCGGGTCATCTTCCGAGTCTTTATTCTCCAGTGCCGGATATTCTTTGGAGATCTCTTCCACCACATCTTTTGAGTATCCATCCGGCTCCGCCACAAAGGAATCCCGGATGCTGAGTACAAAATTTAAGATATAGCCGTTGCGGTAAGTTCCTTTCTGTTCCCAGGATTCCATTACCGTATCTTCTGCGGCAATTCCCACATAAATTCCCATCACCAGTGCTGCCGCAAAGGCACTGATCCGGAGCATCCATTTCTTTTTAAATTCAAAATTCAGCTTTCTTATAAAGGCAACATATATCATGCTAAAAAGTATGACATAGACCGCCCGGTCTTCCAATACAAATTTATAATTTGCCGCTACGGAAAGTCCGGTGGATGCCGCTTTCAAATCTCCGAAAGAAAATTCATTTCCACGAAACTGATAGACAAAGTAATTGATTCCTGCAAGGCTTAAAAGGAAAATATGTCCTATCATGCAGGCAATCTTCGGCTTTGCTGTAATCACTAACATGGCAAGATAAAAGACCATGCAGCAGAGCACATTCCATCGGGTGTGATTCACACTGATTTTCTCCCGCAGTTCTGCATCCAGCAAAAGATACTGCACCATATGCTCCGTCATGATGGCACTTAGGAAAATTTCAAGTGCAGCCCAGATAGGATTGGCTTTCTCCGGCAATGTAATCCTAAGATTTTTGATTCCAAAATAAATCAACCCTGCGGCAACTGCCAGTAGCACATTTACCCCACCATAGAGACAAAAGCCCAACATCACTGCAAAAGCAATGAGTCCGGCTCTTATATTTGTCTTCTTATAATCCAGTCCGATAAGTCTAACTGAATGTTTTTTATTCTGCTCTCTTTTATTCTGTTCAATCTTATTCTGTTCTATTTCATTTCTTTCTGCTTTATTCTCATTCATTTCTTACAATCCTGCCGTCTTCTTCTGTGACAGAACTTCTGTCCATCCGCTACTATAACGCAGGTCTTTTTTGTTTGCAAGCCTCTTCACAAAATCTTAAAGAAATCTATGCGACTGCAATCGGTCCCATTCCCATTGCCCAGCAGATGATATACAAAATCAGAAGGTGCGCCGGATAGAAAATGTAGAAAAAGTATTTCAGGGAAAGTCCACGTTTTCCATTATAAAATGCAATCGGAATGAATGCCAGCGGTGCGGTAAGCTCCCAGGAAAATCCGATACATCCTGCAAGCAGCTGGTAGGATTTTTTCTTACGGAATACATAAAGTAATACGATGCAGGCAACACCAATTCCGGCATAGTCGGTATTTAAAAATTCTGCCGCAAGGATTCCTGCTGCAAGAATTCCCGCATCAAAAATAACTTTCTTAAACTTCGTAAACCGTTCCTGATTCTCCACTGCCTGAAATCCCCACATAACCATCAGTCCGATAAACAGTGTAAAAAATACATTCTGATAACCGAATTCCAATATTTTTCCATTGAATAATAAGTCAAATGGAATTTCAGATACCAGGCAGAAGGAAAGCAGACGAAGTGCATATTTCTTCACATCATGTGTATGTTCAAAGC
>OJRQ01000502.1_pt1 | contig 19867 bp, 19 predicted proteins | sample 1599271 | NCBI WGS metagenome assembly OJRQ01 (sample SAMN03922533, study PRJEB24848) | human gut metagenome | isolation source: stool sample | host: Homo sapiens | place: Germany | collected 2010-05 | reverse complement strand
ATTTCCTGTATGGTTTCCATTGTATAATTTTTGTTTTTATTTATTGTTTACTTTTCAGGTTCCGGACCATTATCCGGGACTTTTGCTTCTCATTCACAGATGCCTTTTCATCACTTCTTTGCCCTGACTGTTCGTGGCGTGAATACACACTATTTTAATGTTTCAATATGCCGTTTCCGGTCAGCTTTCCCCCGGTTCTTTTTTCTCCATCAGAAACACGGCATAGTTGGTCTTGATGGTGACCTTCACTTTCTTGATATTCTTGCTTGCGGCCTGCTTGGTGGCGTTCACCACACCGTTCACGCCTCCGGCAATAAGCTGGCTGCCCATGTCCAGGCCTCCGGTTATCTGCGGATTTGTCCCGTCCACCGCCCCGGCCGTGGCATCCTTGTTGATTTCCGCCTTTGCGTTCCCCGGTACATAGATACCTTCCATTGCGTCTGAAGAATATACTTCTTTTTTAAACGGAAGTATGTTCCCGGCCACATTGACTGTCCTGATCTCCACAATGACCCTTTCGCCGTCTATCTTCCTCACTTCCCCGTACACCGGCGAGTCCTTCCTCACCCGACGGCCGTCATCGGTGAGACAGTCCTCACCCAGACGCATCTTCAGCGTGGATCCGGCCATCACGACCTGGTCGGAATGCACGTACGCGCGGATGGCGTTCCGCCTGCTGCTCTTGTGCAAGGCGACCGTGTTGAATCTTGTCCTTGCCTCAGGGGCTTCCTTTGTCTCTTCCTTCTTCTCCACCTTCTTTTTCTCCTGTTTCCTTTTTTTCTTCTTCCGCAGTTCACGGGTGATACTGTCCAGGTTCTCTTGTGTGGGAAGGATATAGGAGGCGGTATCCGCCTTCCGCCCGTATTCCTCTTCCGGCGGCATCTCACTGTTGATGATGAGTTGACGCATACGCTCTATGTCCACCGGATTGTCCCCGCCCTGTCCCTCCGCCTGCTTGCGCAGGGGGGTACGCTCGAGCTGGGCCTTCACATCCGTAATGGTCACATCCTTGTTGTCCGTGCTAAGACGGACGGTGTTCTGATTCTCTTCCTTTCCTTTCATCGCGGAGATTGTCCAGATGACAAGAAGGACAAGTAACCCGAACACGCTGACAATGATTACTTGAGTCTTCTTCATGTTCTTCTGTTTTATTCAATTCCTTTCTTTGTTTCCATCCGAGGTATCCAACAGCTCGTATTCCTGTGTATAGTTCCGGAAGAAGAAGCCTGTCACATTCTCCGGATAGGACGGGGTGGTGCGTATGGCGTCGCCCCGGCTGTATATCCTTATACGTTTGACCCCGCCGGCATCATGGATGGACAGGATGGAGGTGAACAGCACGTTGTAACCGTCATCACGTATCCCGACCCTGTGCAGCTTCTCAAACACGCACTTGTAGATGACACCCCTGTCCGCCGCGTCGGCATAGGCGCGGTCGTTCAGGTATTTGTTCCAGATGGCGTTCAGCTCGGATTTCTCCACCAGAAACACGGCCTGCGCCTGGTTTCCGGAGATGCTCATCCTGTCGAAAGAGTTTACATAATAGGCCACCGCGTTGCAGTGGGCCTTCAACAGGGTCTCGTATAACTTGTCCGTTTCCATGGACTTCAATTGCAGGAACTCTCCGCCGGTATTCACGACAAGGATCCTGTCCGTCACTCCGCGGACGGTCATGTTCATGAAGAACAGCACCAGGGCGACGATGGCCGCACACAACAGGCTGACCGCCTTGACATAGACGGAGGACCGCTTCTTGGCCTCTCCCAGTGAGGCGAAGTCCCTCACCATATTCTTTATATCCATTTTCATATTCTTCCGTTGTTTTAAAAAAGGTTATGGACCCTGCCTCTCACAATCGCCAGCAGGGACAGTTTCAACGCAAGGGAAAACAACACCTGCAGGACGACATTCCACGAGGTGTTCATGACATACTCGCAGACGATGGCGTCCGAAAACTTGCTGGCAAGGATGAAGGCCGGTACCATCAGATAACAGACCAGCAGGTTCTTGCACCACGTATGGAAATACGTCCGGGTACTCTCGTTGTAGAAACAGGCTATCGCCACAGGGGATATAAGTTCCAGCAGGAGCAGGAACATGTATCTGCCGACTATGAACAGGGTCTGCGCGTACATGTAGAAAGGGGCGGCTATGACGCCGGCCACATACGCCAGCAGATAATCGAACGAACTGCCGACCGGATTGAGCAACACGCCGGCAACGTCCATTACCGACATGTCGCTGAACTGTTTCTCGAACTGTGCGATTATCGGCTTCTGGAACAGGTCGGCCACATCATAGACCTTTCCGCCGAATCCGGCCTGCAGATCGTCCATCAGTTTGCCGAACACCGTTTCCAGGGCTTCCAGCAGCACGGGGAACAGTGCGACGGCGGCTATGCAGAATACATACTGCCACACCAGGTTCATGTAATCCTTCATGGTGGGCGTGCCGTCCTCGTTGGACTGTACCTCCCGGTATACCGTATACAGACGGTGGATGAGCGTGACAGCCATGAATCCCGTCACTACCGCATAGAAGGCTTCCACGGCGATGTTCCCCCGGATACTTTCATAAGCATTGTGGATATGCTCGACCGATATTTCTGTTATTGATGCCATATTCCTATTCCGTTACAAGTCCCAAATTCCGTCTGATGGTACGCGTATGTGACATGATCTGTCTGATGGTGCCCAGTGAAGCCTCCTGGCGACGGACTTCCTGAAGACATCCGTCGAGCTGCTCCATCCGTTCGCTGTCGTTCATTTTCAGGTCACTGCTGAGTATATCCCCGGTCAGGGAGATGATGGCGGCGTTGTTCGCCACCACGTCCTGCACGGCCGAAGTGATGCCCGGCAGCCCCTTCATGTCCATCTTCTCCGCCTCTTCCAGCGTCCTGAGGCAGTTGCTGTTCAACCGGTTCTGCCGGTCTATCAGGTCCGTGAACATCCGTGCGCGTCTGACGGTGGCGGACACCTTCTGGACATAGTCCAGGGCGGTCTGGAGCCTGTTCACCTGTTCCACCGTCTGCTTCACCGTACTGGCCGTATTGGCGGCATTGATGATTCCTTGTGCCGTATTGCCGGGGTCGGTGACCACCCACTGGGCTCCCGCCGTCACGCAATGCAGCGACATTCCTGTAAAAAAGAAAAAAATTGAAAGCAATCTCATGATATTCCTCCTTTGTTCTGATTCCTATTTTGTTACAAGTCCCAAATTCCGTCTGATTGTCCGTGTACGGGAGATGGTCTGACGGATGGCGGACAGTCCCGCCTCCTGCTCCCTCAGCTTTTCCAGACACTTCCTCAGATGCTTTATCCGTCCGCTGTCGTTCATTTTCAGGTCACTGCCGAGTATGTCCATGGTCAGGGAGATGATGGCGGCGTTGTTCGCCACCACGTCCTGCACGGCCGAAGTGATGCCCGGCAGCCCCTTCATGTCCATCTTCTCCGCCTCTTCCAGCGTCCTGAGGCAGTTGCTGTTCAACCGGTTCTGCCGGTCTATCAGGTCCGTGAACATCCGTGCGCGTCTGACGGTGGCGGACACCTTCTGGACATAGTCCAGGGCGGTCTGGAGCCTGTTCACCGATTCCGTCACCTGTTTCACCGTTGCTGCGGTATTTCCCGCGGTCAGTGTGCTCTGGGCGGTGTTGAGAGGGTCGGTAATCGCCGCCTGTGCGGCAGCCTTCAAGGTCATTCCGCCGCACAGGAGCAGAAGCAGAAGCGGCCTGTATCCCTTTAATCCTTTTTCCATACGGTCTCCTTTCATTTCCTGTCCTTTGACGGGTGTCTCTCCATGTATCTGCCTATCGCTTCCTCCATCGGCATGGTCCTGGAATAGCCGTCAATCTCAGCCCATGTCTCCCCGTCGGTCTGGAAGGCGAGGAACTTCTCCCGGCTCAGTTCGTTGCGCACCACCACCGCATACCTCCCCTGGCCGCCGGTGAAGCGGATGAAGCACTCGGAATGCGGACGCTCCCCGGAAAAGTCGTTGCGGATGGACCGCATCATGTTGCACTGGGCGGGGTCGCCCCCCATCTCGAACCTTTTCTCCACGGCCCTGTATACCACATCCGTTGTGGGAAGGATGTACAGCAGCTGGGTATTGGTGATCATGCCTTTGGTAAATTCGTCATCGGGAAGCTGGTCGGGACTCTGGACGATGGTCATCACCGCACCGTTCTCCTTGCGTATCTTCTGGTAGCAGAAGGCGACTGCGGAATGTATGCTGATATCCTCGCCTCTGGACTTCATCTGCGCCGTTTCGGCATACTCGTCAAAAATGATCATTCCCCTTCTGGTCCGGTCGGAAAGGATCTTGTCATGAATCACGTCGAAGATCAGGGCCATGACCAGGTCGGAGAGGAACTTGTCCTGTTTGATCTGCGTCAGCTCGAACACGACCAGCCGCCTGTTCCCGAAATCGGGCACTCCGTCGGTCCTGCATACATTGGCATACCGTTCACCGGGAAGGAACTCGCTGCATATGAGGCGGAAGGAGGACAGGTCAAAATAATTGGGGTCTACGTCCTTCCGCCGGCAAATATCCTCATAATGCTCCGTCACGTGGCGGTAGAAAGAGGGAAAGGAATGGGGCGGCAGGCAGGTGGCGTAATAATCCTGGATGAATTTTGTGAGGGCTACGGACTGCTCCTCCTCGTCCTTCCCGAACATGCGGCGCCAGAAACGCTGCACGATACCCGATAGCACCTCTATCTTGTTGTTGTCAAGGGAACGGCCCTCCAGATCGAAGGGATTCAGGCCCAGCGGTGTCTCCCCGTCATAGTCCACATGCAGCGAGATTTCAGGATAAAGCTTGCAGAGCTGTCCGAAAGAGTACCCGAACTCCACCACCACCACGATATAGCCCTGCTCGATGAGCTGCTGCACGATATTCAGTGTCAGCACGGACTTGCCGCCGCCGGTGGATGCCACCACGATGCCGTTGCGGGCCGGTATGCGTTTTTTCTTCGCGTCCCAGATATCCTTTTTCAAAGGTATCTGATAAATACGGTCATTGAAATACACCCCTTCCTCATCCGGGGTGAATGTCGTGTAGTTGATGAACAGACAGAGAGCGAGGGAAAGCGGGGTCAGGAACAGGAAACCGCTGTCAAGCCCTTTCTCCTGTCCGGGAACCGAAGCCAGGTATATGTTGGCCAGATGCTCGTAGGACGGTATATAGAATTTGAAGTCCGAGACGGTCAGGTATTCCCGCAGCTTCTTCTCGGCCCGGTCCAGCAGTTCCGGGCTGTCATCCCATATCATGACGGAAAAATTGGCACGGCAGAGGAGCTGCCTCTCCTCCATGATCTCCTTCTGCATGTTCTCGAGCTCGTCCGCCTTCGGCTCCAGCATGGCCCTGTCCCATCCCTTGTTGGTGCGGTAGACCGCCACACGGCGGGAGAACTCTTCATAAAGTTTCTCCGAGCCCTCGAAATAGAGGATCTGGTTGACCGCATGGTTGCAGTGCAGGTGCACGCCCAGGCCTTCCAGTTCCGCCATGTACAGGCTGCATCCGGACACGGGCAGTGTGGTGTCCTCCACATCGCTTCTGACGGTGCGGTCAGGCAGATAGTCACCGTCACAGACGGTATAGCAACGCGCTTTCTCCCGGTCGACGGTGATCTCTCCGGAGAAATGGATGTCACGGTCGCAGTCAGCCCGGGGGAAGAAGTTGATGTACCGGATGACATACTCCCTCAGGCTGGCGGCGGCCATCCTTTCCAGACGGGTGTCCCTGATACTGTTTATCACACCAATGGCGGAGTTCACCCCCTCCAGAAATTCGGTGAGTTTCTCCCGGTCGGACACATGCAGCCTCTCCCGGTAGGAGAACGGGTTGGCATTGTACGAGGCTGCCAGGGAGGACAGGCCGGACAGGGTGAATATCAGAAGACAGTCATGTTCCAGATACTCACGGCCGGAGAAATGCCTCTGTTCCGCCTTGTCGATGAAGCTGTCCCCTTCCAGCTCATGAACGTACTCCCTTTTAAGGAACACGTCCTGCTTGTGCACGAAGCTGCCGGAGGGCAGGTGTTTGAACGCCTGGTAGAGACGCGCGTTGCGCTCCTCCAGGTCGGTACGGTGCAGGCTGTAGCATTCCGGATTGTACATGCGGAACGCTACAGACACGCAGCCGTTTCTGGTAAGGATGACACCGTATTCGTCATTGATGACATCCAGTATGGAATATCCTTCGTTTGCCATTTTCTTATTGTTTGTTTATTTTTTATCCATTCGGTTGTTATTTGTATCTTTGCACAGGAATCAAACACTATTATTGTCTAACTTGATCTGTCTTATGATATGTTAAATGAATTGGGAGATATCTACCAAAAAATGGAAAGGGGCATACGGTATACTATTGTTTCCCTTGCCGCCTGCACTATTATTGTGTATCCGTTTTTGTTTATGTATATATCATCTTTCAGTAGCTATACTTTTGTCGTACAACTGATGTTGGCTACGGGAACTGCCGGAGCATATCTCAGTTTAACCACTCTTGTTTCCTGTCCGGTACAACCACCTCCATATGCTGTATTCGTTCCGATTCCTGTTCTCGCTTTTGGGGAGTTGATTTACCTTTATCTGATCGAAAGTAAAGGAATACAGATTTCTTTGGCCTGTTATTGGACAAGGTTTCTTGTGCTATATTCAAGTGTTGCCTACTTTAGTATTCTTCTCCTGTTTGCAAAGATTTGTTTGGGTAAGATTACATTGGGGGGCAAACACTGTTGGCAGCTCCTTAAAAAAAAGTTGAATCATGCAGACGATGAGTCGTTCCTTTCTTTAGAGGGATCATTGATTTTTTTTCGGTATCATTGCCACTCTTGCCATACTTTTTTAAGAACTCCATGTTCCCATGTATGGCAATTCTTATCAAAACATGCAGTGTCAGCATCCCCATGATAATGATACATATATAATCAATTGGCATTCCGATTGTTTGTTCCAGCCAGTTTCTAACACTTTCCATACTGTCAATAGTTTATCTGTTTTTTCATTAAAGCATTTCTCACATCACGGTTTGTAACCGTCTTCTCCCAATGCGGCGGCCTGTACTTCTTCCTTGAGGCATTCTTATAGAACTTCCTTGCCAACAACAGACCACATCCGACAAGCAATACGAATATGAAAAGCATTTCACCGCCTGTCGTACCGTCCTCCAGCCAGCTCTTGACGTTCAGCAGGAGCACGGCCACGGCGAATCCGCCGTAACCGAGCAACAGATAGAAGTCGCGTACCAGCAGCCCGTGTATCTTGCACGGGTTCTCGATCCCTTTGCGCACCTTGTACTCCATGGCGGTCAGATTGAGAAGCTGACACCGGCTATCTTGCCCACGCAGAAGCTGATGACGGTCACCGCGATAAGGACATAGCCGACCATGTAGGCGACGTTCATCCATCCCTGTTTCTTGTTGCCCTCGCTGTTCTCGTCATTGATGAGTCTCCAGTTCTTTCCTATGCCTACGGCAAGCGCCATGACCATCACACCGAGGAAAACCGGCAGTGCGATGTCGTTCAGGACGGTGTTGATGTCACTTTTGATGGATTGTGCCCCTGCCGGAAGAACCGCCGCCAGCAGGACGGATAAAGTATAAATTTTCTTTTTCATTGCCTTTCTTGTTCTTTTTCAGTTATTGTTCCTTCATAATTGCCTCCGGGCTGCCAGCCGGTGATGGTGATGTCCTCTATCTCCACCCCGTTTCCGGCGGTTTTCAAAGTGTAGACATATTCCTTTCCGGATCGGAATGCCGCCGTCGGCATGACGAAGTCGTATGGATGTCCGCCGGCCACCAGCGCCACGTGCATGGCCGGACTGTCACCGGGATAGAGCAGCAGGCTTCCTGTCCCGGAGGATATTGTGCCTTTTTCCGGTTTTATCTCCAGTGAGCCCGTCAGAAGACTGTACGAAGCGGAGTAGCTGTAATCCGCCACTCTGACCGCGGTGACGGCGGCGGGCATTCTGAAAGTCACCTTCGAAAGAAGATGATACAGGGTGATGGAGGCGGAGGGTGCGTTCCCGGACACCATGGTCCTTTCCGAATACAGATAGTCTGTCTGGCTCCTTGCGTCCAGGCCCATCTTTCCGCCGCTGAAGGACGGGTTGTAAGGATAATACGCATATATGCCTTTATCCCCGTCCGACAGGGAAATCTCCGCGAATGTCCATTTCCCGGACCGGTTGAGGACTCGGATGTTGTCCGGATACAGGTTTCCCGCCGTATCCGTTACAAACATGCCGAACTCGCTGACGGACATTTCCTGCCCGTCATCACCACGTGCCGTGCAGGAGCTGATGGACATGACGGCGTCCTGCTCCGGACTGTCGTTAGGGCCGGAGCAGCCGCTGAGGGCTGCAACCGGCATTACAAACGTCAGACAAATAATGAGATGATTGAATGGTTTATCCATATTTATAGTTTTTAGTTTATGTCCACCGATACCTTTCTGTCCTGGTATACAGTGATTGACAGTTTCCTTCCGCTTTCGTTCTGGGTCAGCGTAATCGTGCCGCTACGGTCGGAAGTTGTCGGGTTTTCACTGACGGTTGCCGAGTTTGTGCCGGCACTGATCCAGGACACGTTGGCGGAAGCCGACCAGCCGATATTGCTGCGGGAGGTTTCGCTGCCGTTGGTGTATGTGATCTTCTGTGAGGTGACACTGTAGGTGACGGTTCCCCCGGTGGAGACGACGTCATCACCGCTGACGGCTCCGAGCGTGAATATGTACCCGTAGGTGATTACATCGGCGGGCTTTCCATCCTGATGGATTGTCACATGGCCTGATTTCCCTCCGTAACTTGCCGTATAGGTACAATTGCGGGATGAAGTGCTGCCATTGGCCGCCACTGTGACAGTCGTGCCGCTCCGGCTGAAGCCCGACGCGCTTCCTGACCATGAGGCGGATGAGCTCACATCCACACTCCGGTATTCTGTGGTGGTGCCTGTTGTTATGCCGTTCCACTTCGTGTATTTCGGACGGCTTTGTGATGCTGTCGCACTCAGGCGGCTTGTGCCTCCGGATGAGCCGATACCGGACGGGCTGGCGGACACTGACAATGAGCCCGTGGTCCAGTTGCCGTACTCCGTTGTCTGACTGCCGGCGGACTGTCTGACCGTACAGGCGGCCGACCTGCCGTTTGAAGTGGCCGTGACTGTGCAGGACCTTTCAGACGCTGTTGTGTTGTTGCCTGCTGTCAGTGTTGTTCCGGACAGGCTGAATCCGCTGCCGGCTGCCGACAATGACGGTGTGGCCCTGTCTGTTTCCGTACCGCCGGAACCGCCGACACCGTTCCACGTCCATGTGCGGGTACGGGTTGCCTCCGCGCTGATGGAGGATGTGCCTCCGCTTGCGGCTATCGTGGCCGGATTGGCTGACACTGTCACGTTCCAGGCACTCCATGACGCATATTGCCTGTTTCCTGCAGACTGGGTGATCGTACAGCTGGCTGATTTACCGGCATGGGTTGCCGTATATGTTATACTTCGCGTGCTTGTTGAGGTGTTGTTGCCGGCGCTGACTGTTTTTCCGGACAGGCTGAATCCGGCTGCACTGCCCGAGATGACAGGTGTGGCGGTTTCCGTACCGGTCTTTACCCCATTGGTATATACGTCACGCGCAGCCGAGCAGGTCAGCGTTGACGTTCCTCCGGCGGCCGCGATAGTGGTCGGACTGGCGGATATGTTTACTTTCCAATCTCCGTAACCGGTTGTTCCGGCCGGCTGCTTGACTGTACAGCTGGCTGATTTACCGGCATGGGTTGCCGTGACTGTACAGGATCTTTCAGATGTTGTTGTGTTGTTGCCTGCTGTCAGTGTTGTTCCGGACAGGCTGAATCCGCTGCCGGCTGCCGACAATGACGGTGTGGCCCTGTCTGTTTCCGTACCTCCTGAACCGCCGACACCGTTCCACGTCCACGCACGGGTACGGGCTGCATCGGCCGTGATGACGGATGTACCTCCCGTGTTTGCAACCGTTTCCGGATTGGCCGATACGGTTACACTCCAGTCGCTCCAGGATGCGTATTGTTTTGCACCGGCATCCTGTGTTATGGTCAGGCTGTTATCCGATGTTATGCCGTTGTAACTGCCTTTTACGGTAATACTTCTGGCATTTGTCGTAGTATTGTTGACAGCCAGGACCTGATTCCCGGACAGGCTGAATCCCGTCCCGGTTCCACTGAGGGAAACCGTTACATTTTCTTTTTTATCAGGATCCCGGTGGTCGTTATAATAAGTGCTGAGAACGGCTGTGACAGCCTTGTTTCCTCCGGCAGCGGGTATGTTTCCCGCAGTTGTGCTGATTTGCAAGGTCTGCCGCGTGGTAGCGGAGGACTGTTGTACCGGCAGGATGTAAGTCCTTCCGGATTCTGCCTGGGTAAACAGGACCTTGCCGTTTCGGGGAGCGGTATTCAGGTTTTCCGCCACCTTTATTGTTTTGCCCGCCTTGTCCGGGGTTATCCAGACGTCTGTCGTTGAAACCGTGTAATCCAATGGACTCTCAGTGCCGGGCAATGGCTTCCCGTTTATTGAATAATATTTGTTTGAAACCGTTTCGTAGTTATAGATGCCGCCGGAATAGCCGCTGCCGATGGTTCCCGGACTGACGGTAAAGGTATACTGCAGCTCTTTGCCCATGAACGGAATTACGGTAGTATGCCCCGCAAGGAATTCTTTCTTTGCCGTAAGGGTGTAGTCCTTTTTTGTGCCGTCGGCAAATAAAAGGGTAAGGAATGTACCGTCGGCATCCCGGTCCTGCGCCGGAATGACCGCAGTGAATGTGCCGCCGTCATTATACATCCGTATATCCGAGGTGGCTCCAAGGGTATTGGCGGTGCCGGTTCCCAGGTTGATATTGGCTGTAGCCTTGGCACTTTGGATGGTCACGCCGGAAAGTGCCTCTCCCGCTTCCGGCGTATAAGTGACCTGCAGCCGGGACAGCCGGTGGGAGAAGGCGAGCGTTATGACCTTATCGGTTGTTCCGCTCCTGTTGGCCGCATACATGAAGTCGGAAAGCGTGATGCCTTCCCGCTGGTCCCCCTGTATGCTAAAATCATAATCCAACGGATTGCCCATGTCTTCCCTGTAGGGGTAATAGGCATAATAATCCGTTTCATAGCCGGCGGCTATTTCGTTGGCGTCCCCGTCCGCCACGAACTGCGAGCCGTTCCAGACGAACCGCTTGTTGTCCGCATAGTTTCCGGACGTTTTCAAGGTTGCAGGCGCTGATGACATGCGTACTGCCGCATAGACGCCGATGGCATCCCCGGTCTCAAACGTTGTCTCGGTTGCCCGTGCTCCCCCTGCGTCAATTTCAAAGGACACGGTATCACGGCTGTGGATTGCGGTGCCTTCCTCATTCTCACAGCCCTGCAGGGACAGGAGGGTTGTCACGGCCAGCCAGGGGAAAAGGCTGTTTAAAATATTCTTCATTTTCATCGTTTTGTCTGATTATGGGGGATTGGCAGCCCCGATATGGTTTGTAACAGGGCGGGAAGAAAGGCTTCCCGCCCCTTAAAGTCAGATTACAGGTACAAGCTGGATTTCACCTTTCACATCGTCTGTCCAGGGTTCGATGGTCACACCGCTGCCATCGGCACCGCCGATGACCAGACCGTTATTCCCCAGTACGATGTCGTAGATATTACGGTAAGAGCGTTCCCATTTCGTTCCGGCCGGGAAGGTGAATTGCAGCTGCTTTCCGTCAATGGTGAACACGGCCTGCATATCCTTGCCCGCTGTCGCATCAACCGGAACGACAATGGATGAAAAGGATACGGCCTTGTCTGTCAGGGTGGCGCCGGCGCTGAATTCCACATTGCCTGCCGTCGTTTTTGTCAGGGAACCTGTTGAAATATCCATAGTGGCACGGGTATACAACGGAGTGGCGGAACCGACATTCTTCAGTGTGATTCCGGTAAGGACGCCTTCCTGTCTGTATCCTTCCGTTTTCTTCATGCGGAATACGACCTGTGAAAGGGCATGTTTCATCGTGATGTTCACATTACGGTTCAGGATGCTCGCCTTGGTGTCGCCCTGTCCGTACAGATGGTCCGTCTGGGTGGTGATGTCCACCGGAAGGGCGGAGGGGGTGGTCAGCGTGGCATCATACGGATAATAAGCGAACACCGTCGCCTCGTTCTCATCCAGCAGGATCTCTTCCGAAGTCCATCCGGCAGCTGAATAGGTGAAAGGGGTGTTGGTATAGACGGCATTCTGGTTGTACGGAGTGCCCAAAGTACCGTTGCAGACATAAAGACCCAGCTTGTCACCGGCTTCCCAGGCGGTCTTTTCCGCACGGGAAACAGCGGGAGCACCGATGTTGGCGTTGATTTTCAAGGAGGCACGGACATCCTTGACGGTTCCTTCTTCATTCTCGGAACAGCTGCATGCCAATACGGCAAGACACGCTGCGAACAAAAACATTTTCTTCATTTTGTAAAATTTTAAATTGATGATAAAAAAACAGTATTAATAAGTAATTATTCCCTGGCCCCATTCCACATTCTGCCAGTCCTCGATGGAAGCGGATGCGGTATGTAGGGACGGGGATACGCGGACGGTGATGTCCACACTGATACCGTCAGCGGTGAAGTCCTTGAACACATCACTCAGGTCAAGATCCGCATCCACGGGCATGTCCCCGTCCAGATGAAGACGGATGACATTGCTCACCCCGGTATTGATGCCGAACACCAGCACTTCCTTCCGGAAGAAATTCTCCTTTTCAGGGGAGACGGTGAAAGGCAGGGTGGCGAAACCGCTTCCCTTTTCCCTTGTACGTACATACCGGCTTGTGGTCACGCCGTCAAGTTCGGCGGTGATTCCGGTATATTCCAGGATTCCCGTATTCGTCACCGTGATGTTGAAGACAATCCGCTGCACCATCAGTTTGCTCTCGCAGGTGACGTGCAGGGTGTCGTCAGTCATGACCGTACCGGTCACGGAAGAGGAATACGCGTATCCCTGCTCCGCCGTGATCTTTCCCTGTTCCGTCGGAACACGCAAGCGGACGGTGGCGGCGGAGCCCGCATCCTCCAGGATGTTGACATCCTTGTTGCAGGCGAGAAACTCGTAACTCCCGATATGCAAGGTCCCATACGCATCACCGCTTCCATTAAAAGGAATGGAAAGATTGTCATATTCCGCCACGCCGTTACCGGTCAGCGGAAAAACCATCAGGTTCATCTCCGCCTGTTCCGGTGTGCCCATATCGGAAGGGTGATGGAACCCGTTACGGGCGTGCAGGTATCCTTTGTAGATACAATCCTCGGTGAACTGGCCGTCACAAGAGGAAAGTGACAGCAGGGACAGGAATATGCCGGGCAGAATTCTTACTATTTTATTCATATTGCGACAGGTTTAAATTATACGTTGTTATCAGCCGGTTGATTTCCGGATCAAGACGACCGCGATAGGCTTTGGAACCGTCCAGTTCCAGTGAGCGCATGAAGGAGGACACGGCTTTGCCGTCGTCTTTCAGACGGCTGTACAGGATGGACAGCAGGTAGCACACATTGGAACTTTCCGGCAGGGATTCCAATATTCCGGCAGCCCGTGCATCATAGCCCAGTGACATCAGGCAGATGGCCGTGTTGTAGTCGTTATAGTCCGACAGTATCACCAGCGCGTCCTTGTACTGCCTGTCCTCCATCAGGTCAAGACCGTGCATGTAGGCCGAGTCAAGGACGGTGGTGTATTTGAATTCCTCTATCATATCCCGGCGGTGCAGGTAGAATGCGAAGTTCACCGCACGTGCCAGAGGATAATAGTTCTCCCTGATATGCTTGTAGGCATCCGGAAAACGTTTCCGGATCCCGGCCTCCCTTGCGTCCGGATCCTTGACGGAGGACATGATATCCAGAACGGCTGACCTGTCATCCATTTCCGTATCCTGTTGTACCTTGCGGACAAGAAGCTGCCAGTCCTCGCCAATCCACCGGGGACGGATCAGGGTGTCGATGCCGGTCCTGTCATCCGTCCTTCCGGACAGGTACTCCTTCAAGGCAACGGCACGCTGCCTGGACAGGATACGGTTCGCGGCCGCGCTGCCTTCCGGGGATGCGGTGGCGGTCATGTCAATACTGTCCATCACCAACTCACCGGTATAGGTCAGCTTGTTGATCGCTTCCAGGACTTTGTCTATTTCGGAACGGTTGTTCCCGTATTCCTCGTCAAACAGGTATCTGCCTGCCGGATAATTGATATAGGCGGTCGTATTGGCCGTGGCCTTGCGGTATATCTTCTCCTTCCTGTACCGGGGCGCATGGTCCAGGAACTGCACCATACTGCTTATATAATAGGTAATGGTATCCGAGGACGGTAAATTGGCGGAACTGCCATTGACGGCAAGTATCCTTCCGTCTACTGTCAGGTCAATACGTTTCGTGTTATCGGTAACATCCATCTCCTGCCGGTAATAATAGCTGAAGGTATTGTTCCTGTTCCTGATGACCGTATCCAGACGGGCGGCCTGGTAAGGGAAACGAACCAGCTCCTCATATTTGCGTGACACCGCGTCACGTTTGCGTTCGTTCTCCGCAATGCGCTTGTAATCGAAGTATCTCTCCGCTATACGCGCCGAATCTTCCGGCGTCACCCTGCGTACCTTCAGAGGGGTGCCTTCCGAGAACATGCGGTAGCGGGACGGAATCAGCGTGGTGTCCAGGTCACGGCGGAGCCAGTAGGCGGGAAGTACGGACAGGATGGTGTTGTGGCCGGCGATGGCCATGCGGTTCCGTTCCATCTTCGCGTTGAAGTGCTGGTAACGGCGGTTCCATCTCTCAGTCCAGTCAATCCATTCCTCGCGGGCGATATAGTCATGCTTCCATGCCTGGTAGAACTCCTCCTCCAGCTCGGCCATGGCACGGCGGTAGCCTTTCATGTCGAACATCTCTTTCAGATAGGCGGAATCCGGGATGATGCTGTTTATGAAGGCCTGGTACTGCGCGTATCCTTTTTTCTGCCGCTTGACGAAGTCGGCGCCGGACAGGAAGATCCTCTCCAGTTCTATGCGTCTGCCACGCTTGTAGGCCACAGGGGTCAGCTGTACCTGCCATTTGTCATCTATCAGCCTGCCCGGAACGGTCACGACAAAATCCAGATTCACTTTCCCGGCACGCTCGGGGATGTTCCTGTTACGCGCGACAATGGTCACCTCGTCCAGCTGCAACACGGTCATCTCTTCACCCGTAACGCTGTCACGTTCGGCCATGGTGACAATATGTTCCACTCCCGAACTGTCCTTCCAGGTGATTTTTTCGGGAACGGAATAGCATGTCGTGTCCGGTGCAGGCCGCTTGCCGGCCTGTGAGAGACCGACCTTGCTGATGCTCCTTTCCATCTTGTGGGACAGGGAACAGGATAAGGACAGCAGTGGAAGTAAAAGGATTACAGGTATGTTTCTTTTTTTCATAGGACCGTACATTTAGAAAAGATATATCATGTTCAACGCCACACGTGAAGGTATCAGATACCATCCGTGTTTTCTGCCCAGGAAGGCGCCGCATTCCCGGCAACGGTATTCGTTGTACCTCGCCCAGACCGCGGCGCCGCCGAGTTCCCATTCTATGTTCCATGTTTTTGACAGGGGGTAGGCCTTGCCGATGGAGAGGCCGATGCCGTAGCCTTCCCCCTCATAGCGTTTCTTGTTCCATATCCTGCCGATCGAATAGCCGCTTGCCAGGGTGTTCATCCCGACAAAAAAATTGGAGTAGGACTCCACGAACCAGTAGCGCACGCCCGGCATGACAGTCAGGTTGCGGAACTGGCGGTTGTCCTTAAAGACGAAGGGATTGTACTGGACCGGTAGATGAAGCGACCATCGGCGGTTCAGCGTCATGGACCCCTCCAGGTTGATGTTGCCCGTTGCCAGCCCTATCAGGTTGGTACGCGCGGAATAGAACTGGGCCGGGGATGCCAGGCAGACGCCCAACAATATCCCCAGAAAAAAGAATTTCTTTCTCATCTGTTTTCTCCTTCCTGATTGGACGGCCGGGAATTCAGCACGGTGATGTCCCATGCCGTCAGCGTGTTGAAGTAACGGCCGTCCCGTTCACGGGCGGAAATGTCAAATTTGACACTGACCTCCATACCCTCCTCCATGGGAAAACGGTCCATGTTGGCATTCATCACTTGCAGGCAGATCCTCTTCGGATACTGGTCTTGCGTTTCTATCACAAACTCACGGGACTTCCACGGAGTGCCCGATGTCTTTCCGACTCCTTCCTTGACCGGAAAGAGGGTAAGTACTTTTCCTTTTATCTCCATATTTTTTTCGTTTATGTGTTTTTAATCAAGTGAACGGGGATGAACCGCAACCATCCTTTTCACGATCTGCTAAAACCATTCGGCATCCGGATCGACCTCCACGGAAAGCCGGTCCATGATCCATGTGATCAGTCTGTTGACAAAGCCCATGTTCTTATCCTTTTAAAAGTATTATCCTTCAATTGCCTGCTCAGACTTATATGGCGGCCGTCATCAACTCCGGTCATATAAGCCTTGTGGTTCGTCTTATGCCTGTTCGCCACAGGCTTTCTTCTGACAAGCCTGAACCTGCCCATATAGTCGTCTATCAGTTTTTGGTGACAGATCATGAGGCCGGTTTCCTGCGGCGTCTGCCCGGAATTCTCCAGCTGCATGCGTAAACCGGGTATGCAGCCTTCCAGATAAGACCGGATATAGTCCTTCTTACCTTTGGCGGTTCTCCAGTAACCGCGTCTGCCTTGCGCATACCCGGAATACTTCTCTTCGGACAGACGTCTGAAGGTTTTACGCAGGTAGTCAAAGAGCGCAATGACAGTTGCCGCATTTTCCTCTGTCCCGATTACCACCATATGGGTTGTGCCCGCGTAGAGCAGCATCTTGCAGTAATTGTATTCACATAAGACCCTCATCAGGTCCCGTTTCCAGATATTGCCGGCCGCATCCTTGTAGCTGATTCTGTCAGATTCGCAGGCTGTCAGCCGGTTTTGTGGATTCTCACCGGCAAGATCAAGCAGGGAGAGGTTGTATTCCATAAGCAGGCGGTGTACCGCCGCTGCCGCCGCATGGGCTTCACCTTCAGATCCGATCTGTGTGGCGGATTCTTTGAGCCGGATAAGCTTGCGGATTCTTTCCGTTATCTTTTCTGATACTTCTTTCATATTGTTTGCTGTATTACATCTCATTTCCTGCAGTCATTGCTTTTTTTTTACAGGCTTGCAGGAACTCGTTGAAATCGTTATGCCGGGGATACAGCCGGACGGACTCATTGACCAGTACCGTATCCTTCCCAAGATTCCCCTCCAGTTTGTCCAGGGCGTCCATGCCTGCCTTGTCGTTGTCCAGAAAGGCATGTACCAGCCGGTGCCGGGAAAGGAACTCTCCGGACCTGCCGGCCATGGCCGTGGAGTTCAGGATGCAGAAATTCATTGGCGGCAGTCCGGGATGTTCCCTGGCATACTGGAGATAGCTGAGAAAATCCATGAATCCCTCGAAAACGGCACAACGGTCGCCTCCATTGTCAAGACAGGTGACGGCTTTTACTCCGGCACATCCCTTGAATATCGGATTCCTGAGCTCCATGCCTCCCTTGTCATTGGGGAAAGCTACGGCGAAACAGCGCCTGTCCTTCCTTCCGCTGAAATGGTAGTATGCTTCCTTGCAATATGCCTTTGCAATGTCCGCATCAATTCCACGCCGGCCCATGTATTCCAGAAGCATCCTGTTGGTCAGGGGATTGATATTGTCGACAGTCAGTCTGGGGCTGGTGCCGGCATCCCCGGCGGAAGTCGGAACAGGGAGGGGGTCGGACGGGGCGGACAGGTCGCTTTTTTCAATCCGCCGCATGGCGGAGTGAAAATCGCACCGTTCCAGACGCATGACCAGGTCAGCCACACCTCCCGAGCTGTCCTCACCGAAATCCTTCCATTTGTTCGTGTGCAGGTTCACCATGAAGCTGGGGGTCTCCTCATTTCTGAAAGGGGAGCTGTACATGAGATAGCCGTGGTAGGACCTGACCGGTTCATGACCGTATTTTTCCAGTATCTCCCGCAAGGGGATCGCATTGGCTTCCTGTGATTTCATAATCTTTCGTTTTTTTTAAGTTCCTGCCGCACCGGCTTCACAGCGGGACGGCAGGATGGAATGTTCTTTCACATACTAACTAATGTCAAAATATCATGCGGTCCGGACGGACGTCAGCCTGCTCCTGAGAAAACATAGCGGGCTCCTGATGCGCCCGTTGCTGCGCTCGATTTCCTTCAAGGCGGCTTCCAGCACACGGGGGGAGTCCGCGGACAGATGCAGGATCTCATGCTGCTGTGCCGGAGAAATGCCTAGACGCTCAAGGGCGGCACGGAAACCGTCCTGCCTCTTTTCTCCTGAACATTCAGCGTTGTACTTGCGGATATAGTTCTCTATCAGCGGAGTGAGGCAGCCGCCCACACTGTAACGGTAGTCACCGTTACGGATGCTGTCCTTGACGGCGGCTATGGCGTACTCCAGGGGCATGGCCGGATAACGGGCTTTCAGAATGCACGCCCAGCGGATCTGGTCATCCTTCAGGTTCAGGTATTCCAGATCGGATTTTAAAGTCCGGATGGAATTGTCCTCCTCATCCGTCTTTTCCTGAACGGATGTAAAGGAGCTTGAGGATGATATGTTTTCTTTTCTTTCCTTTATATTGTAAGCTTCCGGAATATTCACGGATTCTTCCGGAATAAATCCGGTTTTTTCCGGAAGAATCCCCTCTTTCAAAGGAACGGGCGCTTCTGAAGGTTCCGTGAAGGGAACAGAGGTGACTGCCACAGATCCACAGATCGGAACGGACGCCGCTTCCACAGGAAGCTGTGCCCGGGAAACCGGGAAGGAGGATTTTTCTTCGGAAAGAAGATTTATTTCTTCCGGAATGACTGTCTTGCGCTTGGCCGCTTGACACATGGACACATATCGGATCTGGATGGAGTGCCCTGTCAGAATGCCGTACTGTTTCCAGATTCCGGCATTGAACAGCCCCGTTTCCGTACAATAGTTGATGATCCGGAGAACCTCCTCTTCCCTCATGTTCCAGTATTCCGCACAATCGAACAGCTCGTCCTGTGTGAAACGGATATAACAGCCTTCCACACGGTAGATCTCATTCAGGACATACTGGTATATCGCATAACCGGCACAGCTGTGTTCCTTTCTCAGCTTGCGGATCTTGATGTCACGGAACCGGTCCGTTTCGGCCCTGTAGTACTCAAAGCCTTTTCTGGCAATTCTTCCCATAATTATACGTTTTAAGAATTTTTTTTCAGTGTGAAACAAACAGGATTCGAACCTGTATCACCAGCCTGCATACAATGCGGTGACTTGCCTGTTAGTCCATTGTTCCGTTACGATTCTGATAAATATCTCATTAAACTATCCTTATCTCTAAAAAGTCTTTTTCCCCATTGTGGATAATTGTTTCTGGGCACACTTAGCCCATCTGACAGCTTATAAACCATAAGAAAACTATCATCAGTATAGGATATTTCGATAATTATTTTGCTTATACTTGTATGGATAATGTTATCCCCGCTCAGATAGCATACGCTATCTCCTACGTTAAATTCAGTATCTATATTCATACCTGTTCCGTTTTACGCAAATTGTTCTTTAATTTTTGACATTATGTAATCAAAATGTTCTTGAGTAAATACAGGGGAATCAATGTCAGATAGCTTTAGCTCCACGATATTGGTTATGCGCTTTACATGCTCTGAATGAGCCTTATTATATCCACTTCTATAAGCACTCATAACCAATCCTCTTACTGTTTTCTTCTTCATATCTAAATTGTTTATAGTCATATCCAGCTATTTCCGTTGAAAATCAAAAATGGCTTTCTGTAGC
>OJRQ01000496.1_pt1 | contig 20268 bp, 23 predicted proteins | sample 1599271 | NCBI WGS metagenome assembly OJRQ01 (sample SAMN03922533, study PRJEB24848) | human gut metagenome | isolation source: stool sample | host: Homo sapiens | place: Germany | collected 2010-05 | reverse complement strand
CGCGAGTGGGAGAGGCGGGGGGGTCCCGAAACCTCACGGGGGCGCCACCACCCCATAAGCGTTTTTCTTTGGGGCTCCACCCCGTTTCTTTGGGCAAGACCAAAGAAATGGGGTGGAACTGGCAGCACAAGGCAAAACCAACCGCCAGCAAAACGGCGAGTTCCTCCAACGCCCCACCCCCACCCCCCAAGCCCGCGTGAATCCAGTTTAAATTTCCCCCGCCATGTGCTAAAATGTTTCCACAAGGAGGCGATACCATGAAAGAACGCATCGAGATAATCCAGGGCGATATAACGCGCTCGCGTGTGGACGCCATTGCAAACGCGGCCAACACCTCGCTGCTCGGCGGCGGCGGAGTGGACGGAGCCATCCACCGCGCCGCAGGACCGGAGCTGCTGGCAGAGTGCCGTACACTGCACGGCTGCGAGACCGGCAAGGCCAAAATAACAAAAGGCTATGACCTGCCCGCCAAATACGTCCTCCATACCCCCGGCCCCGTCTGGCACGGCGGCAGCCACGGCGAGCCGGAGCTGCTTGCGGGCTGCTACCGCTCCTGCCTCGACCTCGCTGCCAAGTACGGCTGTAAGACCGTGGATTTTCCCTCCATCAGCACCGGCGTCTACGGCTATCCCGTGGATAAGGCCGCCGCCGTCGCGCTGCGCGCCATCCTCGCAGGCCTAGAGGCGCACCCGGAGATAACGCGCGTGCGCATGGTCTGCTTCGACGCGCGTACCCGCGCGGCCTACGAGGCTGCCCTGGCCGAGCTGTGAGCCGCAGGCTGGACTACACCGTCCCGCCGGAGCTCTCGGGGCGGCGCATACGCAGCATACTGCAAAACCAGCTCGGCCTCTCTGCCGGCCTGGTCACCCGCCTGCGCCACAGGGAAAACGCCGTCCTGCTCAACGGCAGGCCCGCCAGGACCCTTGACCCTGTCCGCGCCGGGGACAGGCTCAGCGTCGAGGTCGGCGACGAAAAAAAGGGCGCCTTCGCGCCCGGCGGCCCCCGCCTTGAGGTGCTCTGGGAGGACGAGGACATACTCATAATAAATAAGCCCGCGGACATGGCCGTCCACGGGCGCTCTGAGCACGGCGAGCCCACAGTCGGCTCCGCCGTCGCCGCCTACCTCGGCACCGCCGCGCCCTTCCACCCCGTGAACCGGCTGGACAGAGGCACGACGGGCGTCATGTGCGCCGCCAAGACCGGCTACATGCACGAGCGGCTTCGCCGCCTGCTGCACACTCCGGGCCTGCGGCGGGAATACCTGGCCATAAGCGTCGGCGTCCCGGAGCCGGCTTCGGGCGTCATAGACCTGCCCATAGGCCGCCGCGGGGAGGAGAAGCGCTTCTGTACCCGCCCGGACGGCGCGCCCAGCCTCACGCGCTACGAGACTCTCGCCGCTGCTGACGGCCTTGCCCTGCTGCGCCTTGTGCCTGAGACGGGGCGGACGCACCAGATAAGGGTCCACCTTGCTGCCATCGGCTGCCCGCTCCTGGGCGACAGACTCTACGGCCGCGTTTCGGAGGAGCTGGCCCGTCCGGCCCTGCACTCAGCCGCGCTCACGCTAAGCCATCCGCTGACGGGAGAACTCGTCAGCGTCCGCGCTCCACTGCCGGAGGATATGAGGGGGGTGCTCGCTGCACATGAGATTAAAACGTCTGAGCTATGATTCGCCGCTCATCCTGAGCTTCGCCTTCCTCAGCCTCGCGGTGCTGCTGCTTGACAGGCTGACGGGCGGCAGGGCCGTGAGCCTGCTCTTCTGCGTATACCGCTCGCCGCTCTCTGAGCCCCTGACCTGGCCCCGCTTCGTGCTGCATGTGCTGGGACACTCTGGCTGGGAGCACTACATCGGCAACATGCTGATGCTCCTTGTCGTCGGCCCGCCCTGTGAGGCACGCTACGGCTCGGGCAGGCTTGGCCTTGCAATGCTGGCGACCGCCCTGGTCTCCGGACTGCTGCACTGGGCGCTCTTTCCCGGCACGGCGCTGTTGGGCGCTTCTGGCATAGTCTTCATGCTCATCATCCTGTCCTCCTTCGCCGGGGCGGGCAGGGGCGAGCTGCCGCTGACGCTGCTGCTCGTCCTCGTGCTCTACCTTGGCGGGGAGCTCGTTTCCATGCTTACGGTAAGGGACAATATCTCGCACCTCAGCCATATCCTCGGCGGACTGTGCGGGGCGGGATTCGGCTTCCTGTTCCGGCCGCGTCAGGCGTAGCGCTGGGCCCCGTCGGGCGTAACGTAATAGACCCGTGCCAGGCCGCGTATGGCCCCGGATAGCTCCGTCAAATCGCTCTGCGTGCCCTCGGGTATGGCGAGGGGGCGTATGGCGATGTTTGCGTCAAAGCCCGCGCTGACGGCGGAGTGTGGTATCTGCGAGCCGATGACGCTTTCAAGCTGCTCCGAGAGCGCGGAGATATCCCCTGCGCAGCCGAGCTCTACGCCGTCCACGCTGACGGCCCAGGCCATCTCAACGCCCCCGGCGGAGCAGAGTATGGCCTCCGCCAGCTCGGAAACTTCTCCGCGCGCCGGCAGGATGGAGAGCCGGGCCTCCGTCTCCAGCTCCGGAGGTACGGCCCCGCCTCGCGCGACCTCTTCCGCCGCGGCCATTGCGGCGTCATAGGCGTTTTCAACGCTTTGGCGCGACCAGCTGCCCTCAAGCGGCGCACCGTCCACGCTCACGGAATACACCAGCCGCAGGTTTGCCGCTGCAACGAGCAGCAGGGAAACAAGCAGCAGAGCGGCCTTCTTCAGCAGCACAAAAATCACCTCAGAAGTTAACATAACACATTCACGGCTAGAGTCAAGGGCTTCGGCAAAAGCTCTCAAAAGCCGCGCGTTTTCTCCCGGCATGTCCGCATAGACTGGACATGAGAGGAGCGTGAGGACATGGGTTACGAGGAAAGGCTGCCGGCGGCAAAGCCGCACCGCATAGCTTTGGACGAGCGGGAGAGGCTGTCCGTCACGGGTGTGGACGAGGTGCTGTGCTTTGACGAGGACAGGATAGTGATGCGCACGGTGAAGGGCGAGCTGACGGTGGCCGGGGAGGGCCTGCATATCGGCAAGCTCAGCCTGGACACTGGGGAGCTGAGCGTGGAGGGCAAGGTCTCGGAGCTGAGCTACGAGGAGGCGGCGCCCGCAGGCGGCTTCTGGAGCCGGCTTTTCGGCTGAGCATGGAGCAGCCGGTGTATACCCAGGCCTGGCAGGCGGGGCTGGCTCTGCTGCTGGGCGTAGGGCTGGGAATAATTTACGACGCGCTCAAGGCTGTCAGGCTGGCCTCCCGGCGCGGGAAGGGGCGCACGGCAATAACAGCGGCGGCGGATATACTCTTCTGCGCCCTGCTGACCTTTGCGCTTTTCAGCTTCGGCCTGGGGCCGGGCGAGGGGAGCCTCAGGGCCTTTATGCTCTTTTGCGCGGGCTGCGGCTGGGGGCTCTACGTGCTGACTATCTCGGCCTGGGCGCTGCGATTTTTCAGTTTTCTCGTCAAATGGGCCTGTAAAGCGGCGGCTCCCTGCCTGAGGTGGCTTGGAAAACTCGGAAAAATCAAAAAATTTCAAAAAAATATCTTCCCAAAATTTCGCACAAGGTTTACAATGAGTAAAGACCGCCGTGGGCAGTCCCGCCGCGGCGGAATAAGCCCCGAAGGGGGTGCCTGCCTTGAGGAAAGCAAGGGCAGGTATAGTTATTCTGCTGATAGTCGCGGCGATATCGCTGTACGCGTTGGCGAGCCTGGCGGCGACGAAGGCGGAAATAGCGGCCTGCGAAGAGTATCGGGACGAACTCCTCGCCGAGGTCGGCGCGCTTGAGAGCGAGACTGCGCGCCTGACTGAGGACGCGGTCCCCGGCCCGGGGGAAGAGATAAGCCGTGCGGCGCAGGGGCAGCCGGAGCAGAGCCCGGCAGGGCAGACGGAAGAAGCAAGCACCAGCAATTAAATACAGGGGGATAAAGAGCACATATGCAGCTTCAGGTGGGAATGGTAACTGAGGGCAAGGTCACGGGCATAACAAAGTTCGGGGCCTTTGTAGCCCTGCCGGACGGTAAGAGCGGACTTGTACACATTTCGGAGATCGCGAACACCTTTGTGAACGACGTACACGACTATGTACAGGACGGGCAGACGGTCAAGGTAAAGGTCATAGGCATAGGGGACGATGGGAAGATAAATCTCTCCATCAAGAAGGCCGAGGACCCGGCGCCGCAGCAGCGGCAGGACAGGCGTCCGCCGAGGCCGGCGATGTCGCAGCAGCCGAGGCAGTACAGCGGGCCGCGGCAGCCCATGCCGAGGGCGAACGGACCCACCGGGGATGCGAGCTTTGAGGACAAGCTCAAGCAGTTCATGCAGGAGTCGGACAGCCGGATGGCGGACAACAAGATGTACTCTGACCACCGCACCTCGCGCAGAAGGAGATAAGCCAAAGGCGGAGCGCCGCGCGCCCCGCCTCTTTTTTGCGCCAACCGCTGTTGACAATGGCGGATAAATGGGGTAGAATACTAAAGCTCTGAGCCCCCGTACCTCACCAGGATAGAGGGTCCGCCTCCTAAAAATCGAATCGTTCGAATCCTGGAGCCCTGCAAAATTGAATATTTTCTGTATAAGCCCCCGTAGCTCAGTTGGATAGAGCGGTCGCCTCCTAAGCGACAGGCCACTGGTTCGAACCCAGCCGGGGGTGCCAAAAATGACCGCTATAAGCCGTTTTTTGATGGTTTACAGCGGTTTTTGTTGTCATTTCATTGGAGCGTTTTTACCGCTCCGCCGGAACGATTTTATACATTTTCCGCTGTATGCCTGCTAATTGGCTTCGAACTATTTTTCCGGCCTTGCTAATAAAAAACGCCGATTTGCTAATACGATTTTTCCGAACTATTTTTCGGATGGGGCCGACGCCAGCAATGCGGCCAGTGTGTTGGCCAGTTCCGGCGACTTGCGGAGCTGTTCCACCAGGGCCTCCAAGTCCAGCGACACGCGCTCCGGCTCCTTCGGCCCCCTGGTCTTTGCCGGAGGGCGCACCGTCCGCAGGTCGGGATTGGCGCTGGCGTAGAAGGCGTCCTCGAACTTCTGGGCGTTTACCTTTCGGTCCTCGTCCAGAATGTGGGCATACACGCTGGTGATCATGTCGATCTGGGCGTGGCCCGTATCACCCTGGGTGGCCTTCAGGTCACCGTGGTTGAGTTTCAGCTTGTAGGTGGTGCTGGAATGACGGAGGGAATGAAAGACCACTTTGGGCAGCCCCGCCTTCTCCCGCAGCTTCTCAAACTCCTTCAGAAGCACCCGATCCTCACAGGGGCGCCCGTTGGGCAGCGCCACCACCAGGTCGTAGTCCTGATACTCGTCCCGGAGCATCTCTTTCAGTTCGTCCTGGGACTTCTTCCATTCCAGCAGAATGTAGGCCAGAGTCTTGGGCAGCCACACCTTGCGGATGCTGGAATCGGTCTTTGGCTTCTTCAGGATGATCCGGGTGCTGGTGTTGGCGAACAGGGGCGGGAACACATAGTAGACATCCCTATGCCCCAGCATTTCAATGGCCCGCTTGGAGGCCCGCGTCAGCTCCTTGTCGATGTAGACATAGGCATTGTCAGCGGCGATGTCCTCGTCGGAGATATGGACATTGCTCCAGGTCAGCCCCATGATCTCACCCATGCGCATGGAACAGGCAAAGGCCAGATTCATTGCCACATAGAGTTTCCCGTCCGTACACTGATCCAGGGCGGTGCGGATCATATCGGCAGTCCAGATGTCCCGCTTTTTATGTTCCACTTTGGGCAGGATCACATTATCGAAGGGGTTCTTGGGGACCAGCTCCCACCGGACTGCCTGCTTGAAGGCGCAGCGGAGGAGCTTGATGATCTTGTCAATAGTGGCGTTGGTCACGAACTCTGTTTTGGCATGGTGGTTCTTGGTGTTCACCGCAGGGGTTTTCTGCAAGGTCTGGATGTACTTGTCCACCACACGGGGCGTGATGTCCTGCACTTTCATGTCCCCGATGATGGGGTTGATGTAGTTGGCGATCAGGGAGTTTTGGCTGTCATACATGGAAACGCCCCACCGCTTTTCGCCGTAGAGGGAGACGAAGTCCAGCAGAAACTCCGAGATACTTTGATTGCTGGGCGGGAGAAAAGACCGGGTGGTTTTCTGATTTTCCACCTCCGCCTTGCGCTTCAATGCGTCCTGATAGCTGGAGCGCGTCTCCCACTTCTGCTTGGTCTCGCCGTTCTCGTCCACATAGGTGTAGACGATGGAATAGTTTTTCTTTCTTTTGATGATGGATGCCATAACGAACCTTCCTTTCTTGTGTCACAGGTCAAGTGACTCCAGCCAGTGGTCGAACGACCGCTTGGAAATCCGTATGGCGTTGCCAATTCGTACGCTTTTGAAAAGGTCCTCCCGCACAAGGCTATATGCCCGTGCCTGGCTGACACCTAAGATCACGGCAATGTCATTGACCGTATAGGTGCGGCACTCCAAAGGCCTTTTCTCCGTACCGTTCTGAATCTCTGACACAGCAGCCTCCTTTCCAGTCAGAAACGGCACGCAAAAGGGTGTTCATTCATAACTTCCACCCTCATTGTACCGCGCCGTTTCGGGTTTGTCTGCTGCTAATGGAAAGTTTACGAACTATCCGTAAACAGAAAAGCAGAAGATTTATCTGAAAATAAAAGAGGCAAAAACGGATGGCTGCTGGCCGCAGCTCCACGGGAATCTCACCCCGGCCCATACTGATGGGTGCGCCGCGCAATGCTTTGAGGGCGTTCAACGCGGGAGTCTCATTATCCTGTCTGTGCATTCTCGCCCACAGGCTGCCACACCTGTTTCGCGGCCTGGTTTTGTCGCTCGCCTGTTTGGTAGGGGTCCCGTCCTGCGGACTTGCAACAGGGTCATGGCGCACCGGCCGACCGGCTCCACACAGACAGATCGTATCCGTCTGCCTTATGCTGCCCGAAGGCTTTCTTTGTCAAGGTGGGGCCAGTCCCCGGCATCGACAAAGGTGGAAAGGGTAAGTCGCTTGCCTTCTGCCAGGGCTGAAAGGATCAGGTGCGCATCACGGCGCGAATCAGTCGGATTTCCAGACAGCGTTTCATGTGGGTATCCACGCACACATGAGGGGTTCCGTCCTTGTCATAGAGGGTACGGGTACACAGGCGGCTCATATAGTCGTCGTAGTACCGCAGCACTTGCTCCATGGCCTCGCTGTCACCGCCGGAGGCCGCATGAATCACCCAAACGGGCGGCAGGTCCTTTCCCTTGTGGATGGGCTCTGTCATCTTCCTCAGCCTCCTTTCGGCATCAGCGCCGACAATGGTTGCAGAACTTTTCCTGCGGCCCGATCTTGTGTTTCAGGGAACACCGTTTGAAGCCGTAGGCGATGGACGGTAGGCTGCAACTTTGCAGACATTCATCTTCCAGCGTCAGCCGTTTGCCGTTACGGGTTGGGTTATCCATATCCGGGTTTTCCGTATCTGGACAAGCCGTATCCGGCTCGTCCTCACACGGCTGGCCCGTGTCCGGGGGATGGGGTGTCTCGTAGATGACATACTCCACATCCACGATCTTGCCTTTGCTGTCACGCAGCCGATTGCGGACTATGTACCCGGCACGTTCCAGATCCTTCAGGGCGGAACCGATGCTGTCCGTGCCCTCCTTGCAGATTTTGGCCAGGCCTCTGGTGGTGTAGTTCCAGTCCTCCGGCAAAGACAGCATCATGGAGAGCAGTCCTTTGGATTTCAGCGACAGCCCCGCGTTCCGCAAGTGGTGGTTGGACATCACGGTGTAGTCACGGGTTTTCTCAATACGAAATACCGCCATTGTATCACCTCCTTTCGGCGGTCTGGAAAAGTGTTCGTTTTTAGGAAAAAGCGGCCTCTATGCCGTCCGAATGCCCCAAAGAGGAAAACCTATGGGCGGTGGTCTTTCGGCTGATTGTGGAAGAAAATCATAGGATTTTCGGCTTCTTTTAAAGCGGTTTCGACTTGAATCAGTATGTTCCTTACAGCGGTGGATAAGAAAATCATTTTGGTAGAAAAGTGCCCCCGGCTCTATGGGTAAAGGATCATATTGTTTACTGGAAACAACATTGATGCCGGAATCAAATATATGGTAGAATAGTTTTGTAGTAATATTAAAAGGGAGCAAACACACATAATCGTTTTTCCAAATGTTCATAAAAGAGGTGCATCAACATGGATTATCCTATATCTGTTTTTCTCGACACTAATATCTTTGTAGCTTGCAAGTACAATATAAGTGAAGATAGCCAATTGGGAATTTTACTTCGGCATATAAAGGCAGGTAAAATCAAGCTTTTCCTTAGCAATATAGTTAAAAGAGAAGTTGAGGCACATATTTGCGAAGATGCAGAAAGTGCTGTTCATTATTTTGAAAAAGCTTTGAAGGATGCCAAAAAGTGCATTGCTGAGAAATCTCTTGCAAAAACATCTCTCCGTTTATGTTTTGACCTGCCGACAAGAGAATGCGTTAAAGGCGAGTTAAAAACAAAGTTTGAAGAATACTTATTGGATTGCAACGCTATCATTTTAGATAATCAAGGTATACCTTGTGACGCCATACTAAATGATTATTTTTCAGGTGTTGCTCCGTTCGAGAATCGCGAAAAGAAAAAGCACGAATTTCCAGACGCTATTATGATTGCAAAACTAAAAAAGGAATTTCCAGAAGGAAAGGTGCTGTGGGTTATTAGTGATGATGAAGGATTTAAACAGGCACTTGACTGTAGCTCCCAATTTAAATGCCTGTCACGACTGCAGGACCTCTATGATTTAATCAACAAAAATGACCACGCTTACGAAGAAATTGAAAAGTACTTTTCTTCTAATGCAGAACAAATACATTCGATTGTTTTGAGGGAGCTGGAGGCATCCGATATTGAAGTTGATGGGACCGATTGCGATAGGAAGGGCACAGTTGAGGGATTTGATTACGATGAGACAGATGTTTTGGAAATTTCAAATCTCAAAGTAAAATTAGACTCCGTCGACGAAATATCTGAAGGCAATGCAATTGTAACAGTCCGCTGCTCTGCGCATTTTTCGGTATATGGCAGTTACGATGATTTGAATAGTGGTATTTGGGATTCAGAAGATAAAGAATATGTTTTTGTGCCACATTATGACGTATACGAAGAGCACGAAGCAGATTTTTATTGCGAATTAAAGCTGTGTTTTGAAGAAGAGAATCCTGATTATAGTTTTTCTGTAGAATCGGTTAAGTGTGATATTAAACTAGATCAGGATTCAAGAGTGGAACGCCATATTCAGGATCCGGAGGAAGATGCAAAAGCAGATCAAATGGATGCATTGGAAGAATACCACAGACATTGAAGTACACCGAAGTACGCAATATTATGGCGCATATCTTTTATGGCTAGTGGCAATCTAAAGCGCCATAGGTTTCATAACCTATGGCGCTCCTAGCAGTTATTTAAATTCTTCCTCCGGCTCCTCCATAGCCAGCCAGTCCTCAAACGACTTCCGGGAAATGCGGATCGCATAGCCGATGCGAATTGTTTTGAACTCTCCAGAATTCACCAAGCGGTATGCAGTGGATTTTGCAATGCCAAGGATTGCGGCAATATCATCCACGGTGTAGGTTCTGTTGCTCGGCAGCTTCTTTTCCTGCGATGTACTCATAATTTTGCCTCCCATTTTTCGTAGGCATTTTGACTATGCCTATCTGATTTTCCTTGTGGAGAAGGGGCTTCCTGCCATCATCCGTGCTAAGAATTTGCTAATTTGACATTCTGAACAGGCCGTAACGAGGCGGCATTTTACGGATTTTTGTGCAGATTGACCAGTAACCACACAATGTCATAATGAATCAAAAATAATGGGAAGTTATGATGGATATATCGTACCAAAAGAAACGCCATACTCCTAAGCCCAAGCTGTATTTCGCGTCTTTTCTATATGAGCCACATCGTGTCATTTCATTATGGGCGATGCTATCTGATTCAGCAAAATCGAGGTAATTATGCATAAAAGGTGAAAACACCTGACAAGCAGGTTGTACTACACGAAACGGGAATCAATCTCCCGATTTCCAGCGCCATGAATTATTTGTAAATTTTCGTGCATTGTATTGTTTTCTTCGTGCAATCGACATATAATATAAGTGCCAGTAAGAAGGAGATGATTCTATGGCCGGTTCTACTACCAATATTAGCATTCGTATGGATTCTGAACTGAAAGCACAGGCCGACGCACTGTTTGCTGAACTCGGCATGAACCTGTCCACCGCATTCAACATCTTTGTCCGGCAGTCTCTTCGGGAGGGCGGGATTCCTTTTGAGATCAATTTGAATCAGCCCAACAAGGAAACGATTGCTGCCATGCTGGAGGCGGAAAGGATTGCAAAGGATCCGTCTGTAAAGGGGTACACCGATATGGATGAGTTGTTTGCGGATTTGAAGAAATGAGCCAGACAAAATATGTGGTCAAGTTCACCACGCAATTCCGGAAGGATTACAAGCTGGCGATGAAGCGTGGTTTGAAAATCGAATTGCTGGAACAGACAGTTGCGCTTTTGGCTGCGGGGAAATCTCTACCAGAAAAGAATAAAGATCACGCACTTACCGGCAACTGGGTCGGACATCGAGAATGTCACATCCTGCCCGATTGGCTCTTGGTCTACCGGATTGAGGATGATGTTTTGGTACTGACCCTGACCCGTACAGGGACCCATAGTGATTTGTTTGGAAAGTAACCGATACGAAAAGGCCGTCGTAGTCTTGAGGCTACGGCGGCCCTTTGAATATTCAACGATTTGCTTTACAACTCCAACTTCTCCAGCCACTCGTCAAACGACTTTTTGGAAATACGAATTGCCGTACCAATACGCACGGTCTTGAAGTGACCTTCCTTTACCAGCGTATAGGCCGATGTGCGCCCAATGTTGAGGATGGCAGCCACATCTTCTACGGTGTAAGTGCGTGCTTCCGGCAGCGGACGCTTTTCATGATTTTCCATTGTTTAACTTCCATGATCTGCTCGGGAAACAATGCTTGAAGTGAGAAAAACAGCGCCGCATCCAAGCTGATTCTTGCTAAGAATTTGCTAATAGGACGCCTTAAAAAGCGCGTCATGATGCAGCCTTTTGTGCAAGTTTCATCACAAAAACCTTGTACCCAGAGATATGTTTTGAAAGAGAGATAGTGGGAAGTTACATCCGGTCCGTACGTCACTGGTCACGCCGTACTCCTAAGCGGAATGTAGTGCGTTCGAGTCGCGCCGGGGGTGCCATGAAAACGCTGCAAGCCTTGCTTGCAGCGTTTTTTGCGTCTTAAATGGGCCGGGCAGAGGCTTCTTCCTAGCGGGTGAGGCGGTCTATGCTCAACAGGATAACGGCTATGCACAGCATTATCCCCAGATCCGAAATGATGATTTTGCCCATCAGATAGATGATAAGTCCGCCGGCGGCAAGAGCCAGACACACGCAGCGGCACAGCAGCGTGAGCATATCCTTTACGTCGCTCTTATTAAGCTCTTTGAAAGGACACCATTTGCCGGCCGGGGGAGCGGACAGCAGTTCGTCAATATTCACTCCAAGTATTTCTGGGTTCAATATAATACCTCCTCTCTGGCGTTATCATAGCGGAGGCCTCGGCCTGTTTCAATGAGCGGTTGGTAGAATCCGCTGAACCGCCGGTTTACCTGGGGTCCGCAGGGCCGGGGAACTCGCCGCGGCGGCGGGAAATGCACATCGGCACGCCCATAATGTGACGGCTGGATATATCTCCACCCTTAACGCTCTACCACCTTGTACGAATACTGCGCAAGTATACTCCGTATTTCCGGCATGTCTTTTTCCTGATACCTGTCCGCCCATTTCAGGAGTTCAGCAACCGAGCGCAGGGACTCCTTTTTGCCCTTTTCCAGGCCGAGCTTCCGCCTGGCAAAACGGCGCAGGATGCGGTATCTGTATTTATACCTCGGAACGCTCAGAAGATAGATCATGTCCGCTTCTTCAAAGCAGCGGAGGCACCAGCTGTGATATACCCCTTCGATGACCCAATCTGGTTTTTCCAGTATCTCGTCCAGAAGCCGCCTGCGCTCCTCCGGGGCCCTCTTTTGCCCATAGGCGCCTGAACTGTCCCATTGCAGCTCGTCCAGATCATAGTGAGGTATCCCATATTTTGCAGACAGAGTTTCGGCCAGGTGAGATTTCCCGCTCCCGCTGCCGCCTATGATGTGTATCTTCACCGCGCTCACCTCCCCCTTGCGCCATAATTTGTGCCGACGCCATTATACCACGTATTCCGCCCAATGTGGCGGCGCCCGGGAAAAGCCGGTAAATAATAACGCCGCAAGCCTCATGGCCTGCGGCGTTTTGCAGTTTTCACTCCAGCTCGAAGGCGCCGGTATAGAGCTGGTAATACTGGCCCTTTTGGGCGATGAGCTGTTCGTGGCTGCCGCGCTCTATTATGCGGCCCTGCTCCAGGACCATTATGGCCTTGGAGTTGCGGACGGTGGAGAGACGGTGGGCTATCACAAAGACGGTCCGGCCCGACATCAGGGCGTCCATTCCGTCCTGGACTATTGCCTCCGTGCGCGTGTCTATGGACGAGGTCGCTTCGTCCATTATCATGACAGGCGGGTCGGCCACGGCGGCGCGGGCTATGGAGATGAGCTGACACTGGCCTTGGGACAGGTTGTTGTTGTCGCCGCTGATCACAGTCTGGTAGCCCTCCGGCAGCCGCGTGATGAAGGAGTCGGCCCCCGAGAGCTTCGCCGCTGCGATGCACTCCTCATCCGTAGCGTCAAGCTTGCCGTAGCGGATGTTGTCCATCACCGTGCCGGTAAAGAGGCTCACGTCCTGGAGGATGATGCCCATGGAGCGGCGCAGGTCCGGTTTGCGTATCTTGGTGATGTTTATCCCGTCGTAGCGTATCTTGCCGTCTGCCAGGTCGTAAAAGCGATTCACGAGATTCGTGATAGTAGTTTTGCCTGCGCCGGTGGCACCTACGAAGGCGATTTTTTGCCCGGGATCGGCGTACAGACTGATATCGTGCAGCACCAGCTTGCGTCCGTCATAGCTGAAGTCCACGTGGTCGAAGACGACGCTGCCCTGCACCGGCGTATAGGTAAGGCTGCCGTCGTGGTGGGGGTGCTTCCAGGCGTAGACGTCGCCGTCGGCACACTCTACCAGCTCCCCGTTCTGCTCCCGGGCCCGGACCAGGGTGACATAGCCCTCGTCGCGCTCAGGCTCGTTGTCCATGAGCTCGAAGATGCGTCCCGCGCCGGCAAAGCCGAGAACAGCGCTGTTCATCTGCTGGGCCGTCTGGGTTATGGAGGAGGTGAACTGCCGCATGAGGCCCAGGAAGGAGATGAGGGTACCCAGCGTGGTTGAGAACATGCCCTGACCGAAGAGGGCCATGGCACCGCCGACAATGGCTACGGTCAGGTATTGCAGGTTGCCGAAGCCGGACATGACGGGCATCATGGCCCCGGCGGCCCCGTTGGCGCGCAGAGCGTTGGAGTAGAGCTCCTCGTTCAGCTCCCGAAGCCTTGCTTTGGCCGCTTCCTCGTGGCAGAAGACCTTGACTACCTTGAGCCCGCCGAACATCTCTTCTATATAGCCGTTCACCGCGCCTGTGGAGTCCTGCTGGCGTGAAAAATATTTGCTGCTGTAGCGCACCATCGCGCGCGCCGTGAGCACCATCACCGCAGACAGCGCCGCGACTATCGCCGTGAGTATGAGATTGAAGCGCAGCATGAAGCAGAAGGCGAAGAGGATGGTCACGAGTGAGGATATCATCATGGGCAGGCTCTGCGCGATGAATTGCCGGAGGGTGTCCGTGTCGTTGGTGTAGACGCTCATAATGTCGCCGTGGGTGTGGGAGTCGAAGAAGCTGATGGGGAAGGTCTGCATCTTCACGAAGAGATCGTCACGTATCTCCTTGAGCACTTTCTGGCCTACGATTGCGATGACACGGTTGTAAAAGAGCGTCCCGAGCGCGCCCGCCAGATAGACTGCGGCCATGACGAGGACGATGCGCAGCAGGCCGCCGAAGAGGTCCTCGCCCGTCTCGACCATCTCGAGTATGTAGTCGTCGATGATGACCTGCATGAGGGAGTTGCCCACCATCGCGGCCACGACGCTAATGAGGATGCAGATAATGACTAGGGCAAACTCCCGCTTGTGCCTTGCCGTTATGTATTCCATGAGCCGGGCCATGGTGCCCTTGCGGGACTTATTCATCCTCGCCGCCTCCTTTCTGCTGGGAGTCATAGACCTCCCGGTATATCTTGTTGCTTCGGAGCAGCTCCTCGTGGGTACCGATGGCGTCGATACGGCCGCCGTCCATGACTATTATCTTGTCGGCATCCTCAACGGAGGAGATGCGCTGGGCTATGATGATCTTCGTCGTCTCGGGCATGAATTCCCGCAGGGCGCGGCGAATGAGGGCGTCGGTCCTGGTGTCCACGGCGGAGGTGGAGTCGTCCAGGATGAGTATTTTGGGCTTTTTCAGCAGCGCGCGGGCGATGCACAGGCGCTGCTTCTGCCCGCCGGAGACGTTGGTGCCGCCCTGCTCGATATAGGTGTCGTAGCCCTCGGGGAACTGGCTGATGAAGGGGTCGGCCTGGGCCATTCTGCAAGCCTCGACCAGCTCCTCGTCTGTGGCATCCGGGTCGCCCCAGCGGAGATTCTCCTTGATAGTCCCGGCAAAGAGCACGTTTTTCTGCAGCACCATGGCCACGGCATCGCGCAGGGCCTCGATGTCGTACTCCCGGACGTCACGGCCGCCTACCTTCACGCTGCCGACGGTGGCGTCGTAGAGCCGCGGTATGAGCTGGACGAGGGAGGACTTGCCCGAGCCCGTGCCGCCTATGATGCCTATGGTTTCGCCGGATTCTATGCGCAGGTCGATGTCGGAAAGGCAGAGCTTCCCGGCGTCGCCCACGTAGCTGAAGCCTACGTGCTCAAAGACGATCTCGCCGTCGCGTATCTCCGTCGCCGCGCGTTCCGGAGCGGCTATGCCCGGCTGCTCGGATAAAATCTCGCGTATGCGGCTGACGGACTCGCGCGACATCATGAGCATGACGTATATCATGGAGAGCATCATGAGGGACATGAGTATCATCATGGAATAGGTTATGAGGTTCTGCAGCTCGCCGGTCGTCATGGGTATGCCGGCGAGAACAGTCCCGTTCGAGGAGCCGACAATGGCTTTGGCGCCCAGCCAGGCTATGAGGGTGAGGCAGGTGTAGATGCCCATCTGCATCAGGAAGGGATTGAAGGCAATGGTCGTCTCCGCCTTTGTGAAGTCGCGGCGGAATATGGGGTGCGTCACGCGGGCGATGACCATGAGACAGCAGAAGAGGACGGGAATGACGACCAGGTAGAGGAGCCCTATCTGCCGGTTCGTCGCAAAAGCCATGATGAGGGCGCAGACGATGGAGATGGGTGCCTTTGCGGCCACGCGCAGTATCATCATGACGGCGTTCTGCACGTTCATGACGTCCGTCGTCATGCGCGTGACGAGGCTGTTGGTGGAGAATTTGTCGATGTTCGCAAAGGAAAAGTCCTGGATGCGCCTGAACATCCCGTCCCTCAGGTTCCGGGAGAGCCCGGCCGCGGCCCGGGTGGAGCTGAGGCCCGCCACAGTGCCGAGCACTAGGCACAACAGCGCGAAAAGCAGCAGCCGCAGGCCGTAGGCCCAGATGGTGTCCATCCCCGTGCCGGAGGCCGAAAGCTCGTCGATGAAGCGGCCTATGGTCAGGGTGAGGAAGAGCTCGCCTACGGCCTCCAGCGCCACGAGGACGGGCGTCAGCACGGCGTCTCTCCTGTATTCGCTCGGGTGTTTTAAAAGCTCTATCATTTCCGGATATACATCCTCCTTCATGCGATAATAACAGCCGGCCGGCAGGATGCCGCCCGGCAGAGGCCGTCAGGCCTCCATGGATGTATTATAAGGTTTTTCCTTGAAAGTGAATTCAGACTATGTTATTATAAATAAGTAAATCTTATTAATTTAAGAGGGGGGCGAGGGGGATGAACACCATGCAGCTGGCCTGTTTTCTGGCCGTGGCGGAGACGCTGAGCTTTGCTCGGGCGGCGGAGCAGCTCCACGTGACCCAGCCCGCTGTCACACAGCAGATACACTCCCTGGAGTCGGAGCTGAACACGCAGCTCTTCCGCCGCACGACCAGGGCGGTGGAGCTGACTCAGGCGGGCCTGATTTTCCTGGGGGACGCAAAGCTGATGCTGGAGATTTCTGAGCGGGCCAGGCTCCGCGCGGAGCACGCCGTCGAGGATTTGCGGCAGCCTTTCGTCATCGGCTGCCACGCAGACGCGGACGTGTTCCGCCTCGCGGAGCCCCTGCGCCGCATGGCCGGGCGCTTTCCGGACCTCTACCCCGTTTTCCAGGTCGTACCCTTCCGCCACCTCTACCAGCGGCTGCTGGAGGAGACGGTGGACGTGGTCGTGGCCTTCCGGGAGGGCGGGCTGAGGAAGTCTATCAGCTACCGGGAGCTGGCAAGGCCCGGTCTGGTGGCCCTTGTGGATCCCGGCCACCCCCTGGCCGGGGCGGGGGAGGTCGAGTTTGCCTCCCTGCGGGAGCACCCCATAGTTGCCCTCAGCCCTCAGCGCAGCCCGGAGGGCTACCGCAGCCAACTGAACGCCCTGCTGGACGGCCTGCCGCCGGAGCGGGTCTACTTCTGCGAGTCCGTGGAGACCGCCGCCGTCCTTGCCGAGGGCGGCTTCGGCGCCGCTGTCGTGCCGGACCTCTTCCGGGGCCGGGAGCCGGGGCTCGTGCTCCTGCCCATAGCGGACGCGCAGCCTCTGTCCTACGGCGTCTATTACAAGAGCCTCGCGGAAAAGCCGCGCCGCCGCGCCTTTGTGGAGCTGACGGCGGAGGCCTTTGCCGCCGCCGTCCAGGAGGAGTTAGGCCCGGAGGCAGGTGAGTCCATCCCGCACGGGGACATATAAAAAAGAAAGGCGCGGCCACGGCCGCGCCTTTCGCAGATGTGGGCATATTTTATTTGACGCCGAAGAGCAGTTCGCCGTAGGTGGGTATGGGCCAGCTGTCCTCGCCGGTGATGGTCTCCATATCGTCGCAGGCGGCGCGCAGGGCGCCCATGACGGGGAGAACGTGGTCGTGAAGGAAAAAGCTCTTTTCCTCGGGGGAGCGCAGCTGCGCGGCGTGCGTCAGCTCGTCCTCCAGCTGCCTTGCCAGGCCGTAGGCCGCGTCCGAGAGCTGGACAAGGCTCTCCGCCGTGCCGAGCTCAAATTCCGCCCGGCAGCCCGGCAGGGCCGCTCGCAGGGAGACAGCCGAAGCCGCCAGCCGCGCGGCAAAGGTGCTGACTGCGGGCAGGATCTCACGCCGCGCCATGGCCAGGGCCGTCTTGCCCTCAATGGTGACGAGCTTGCAGTATTCCTCCTGCCTGATCTCCAGCCGGGAGCGCAGCTCGGCATAGGAGAAGACCTTGTGCCGGGAGTAGAGCTCCACGTTCGCCTCATCCAGCATGTGGGGCAGGGCCTCGGGCGTGGAGCGCAGGTTGTGCAGGCCGCGGCGTTCCGCCTCGTCCACCCAGGCGGGGTCATAGCCGTTGCCGTTGAAGATGATGCGCTTGTGCTCGCGCACGACGCGCTTTATGAGGCCCTGGAGGGCGGATTTGAAGTCCTGCGCCGCCTCAAGCTCGTCCGCGAACTGGCGCAGCTCCTCGGCCACGGCGGTGTTGATGGCGATGTTGGCGGAAGATATCGACGCCGCAGAGCCGGGCATGCGGAACTCGAACTTGTTGCCCGTGAAGGCGAAGGGAGAGGTGCGGTTGCGGTCCGTCGTGTCCTTGGGGAAGCGGGGCAGGGCGTGGACGCCGACCTTGAAGAGCTCCTTTTCCTTCACGTCGCAGGCCGTGTCGTTCTCGATGGCCTCAAGTATGCCGGTGAGCTCCTCGCCGAGGAACATGGAGATGATGGCGGGGGGCGCCTCGGCCGCGCCGAGGCGGTGGTCGTTGCCGGCAGAGGCGATGGAGATACGCAGCAGGTCCTGGTAGTCGTCCGCGGCCTTTATGACGGCGCAGAGGAAGAGCAGGAACTGCGCGTTCTCGCCCGGGGTCTCGCCGGAGTCGAAGAGGTTTATGCCCGTGTCAGTGGCGAGGGACCAGTTGTTGTGCTTGCCGGAGCCGTTCACGCCCTCAAAGGGCTTTTCGCTCAGCAGGCAGACCAGGCCGTGCTTCTTGGCGGTCTTCTGCATGACGTCCATGACGAGCTGGTTGTGGTCGGCAGCGATGTTGGCCGTGTCATAGACGCAGGCGAGCTCATGCTGGGCGGGGGCGGCCTCGTTGTGCTCGGTCTTGGCCGAGACGCCGACGCGCCAGAGCTCCTCGTTTATCTCACGCATGAAGGCCGCGACTCGGGGCTTCACGGTGCCGAAGTAGTGGTCGTCCATCTCCTGGCCCTTGGGAGGCATGGCGCCGTAGAGGGTGCGGCCGGTGTAGATTAGGTCCTGGCGGCGCTCGTACATGTCGCGTTCGACGAGGAAATACTCCTGCTCCGCGCCGACCATGGGCAGCACGAGGGAGGCCTCGGTGCCGAAGAGTTTCAGGACGCGCAGCGCCTGGCGGGAGAGCGCCTCCATGGAGCGCAGCAGGGGCGTTTTCTGGTCAAGGGCCTCGCCGCCGTAGGAGCAGAAGGCCGTGGGGATATAGAGCACGCGGTCGCGGATGAAGGCGTAGCTGGTGGGGTCCCAGGCGGTGTAGCCGCGGGCCTCAAAGGTGGCGCGCAGGCCGCCGGAGGGGAAGGAGGAGGCGTCGGGCTCGCCGTGGATGAGCTCCTTGCCGGAAAACTCCATGATGACGCCGCCGGCGCCGTCGGGTTCGAGGAAGCTGTCGTGCTTCTCGGCGGTGACGCCGGTCATGGGCTGGAACCAGTGCGTGAAGTGGGTCGCGCCCTTTTCGAGGGCCCAGTCCTTCATGGCGGCGGCGACGACCTCCGCCGTGTCCGGGTGCAGGCGGCGCCCGCTGCGCATGGTGCGCTGGACGGCGGCGTAGGTCTCCGAGGGCAGCCGCTCGCGCATGACCGCGTCGGAAAATACCATGGTGCCGAATATCTCTTCAATGCCGGACAAAGCTCATCACCTTTTTCAAGCAAAAAATACACCTGAAAGATTAACGCAAATTCCCCACGGCGTCAAGGACTCGCTTGACTTTGGGGCGAAAAAGCGGATAATATCCGGGTAAGGAGGGATGGTTCATGAGAAATTACGCCAAAGAAACCGCCGCGCGTGTGGAGTATATACGCGCCTACCTTCGCGAGAGCGGGGCGCGGGGCATCGTCTTCGGAAACTCCGGAGGCAAGGACTCGGCGCTGGTAGGTATCCTCTGCAAGCTGGCCTGCGAGGACACGGTGGGCATCATCATGCCCTGTGCCTCAAAACGCAACTACGGCATGGACAGGGACGACGGCATGGAGGTCGCGGAGAAGTTCCACATCGAGACGCGGACGGTGGATCTGACGCCTGTGCGCGAGGCGGAGCTTGCCGCGCTCGCGGGCGTGACGGAGCTGACGGAGATGGCCGTGGCGAACATAGCGCCCAGGCTGAGGATGCTGACGCTCTACGCCATAGCCCACGCCGAGGGGCGCATGGTGGCTGGCACGGGCAACGCAAGCGAGGCCTACGTGGGCTATTTCACGAAGTGGGGCGACGGCGCCTACGATTTGAACCCCATAGCCGACCTGACGGTGGGTGAGACATACGAGTTTCTGGAGCACTTGGGCGCGCCCCGCTCGGTGATAGAGAAGGCTCCCTCCGCCGGCCTCTTCGAGGGCCAGACGGACGAGGCCGAGATGGGCCTAAGCTATGCCGACATCGACGCCGTGGTCCTGGGCCGCGCGGTGGATGAGGCGGCCCGCGCCAAGATAGAGCGCATGCACCGCGTCACAGAGCATAAGCGCCGCATGCCGTCAAGATACGGCGAAGGCCAAAGCGTTTAAAAGTTTTTTGCCCCGCTTTTTTACAAAAAAGCGGGCAGGGTCCAGGGGCGGCGCCCCTGGCCGCGCGCCGCAGCGCGCGGAACTCTCCTGTGCCAAAGAAGCGCAGGAAGGGGTCAAAGGGGGAACCCTCGCCGGGGGTTCCCCCTTTTGCGCCCGCGCCCCGCGGGCGCAGTTTTTTCTGCTGGCGGGCGGAACTCGCCTATACGTTGCTGATCTGTTTTGCCTTGTGCTGCCAGTTCCACCCCATTTCTTTGGTCTTGCCCAAAGAAACGGGGTGGAGCCCCAAAGAAAAGCGCTTATGGGGTGGTGGCGCCCCCGTGAGGTTTCGGG
>OJRQ01000490.1_pt1 | contig 20537 bp, 19 predicted proteins | sample 1599271 | NCBI WGS metagenome assembly OJRQ01 (sample SAMN03922533, study PRJEB24848) | human gut metagenome | isolation source: stool sample | host: Homo sapiens | place: Germany | collected 2010-05 | reverse complement strand
AGAAACAGTTTGCTCAGCCAATTATCGGGCAATTAAGCCGCTAAATTATCATTTAACTATCTAATCCTCAAAAACCATTGATTTTTCAAGGCTTCACGCCTGTTTTTCATTCAAACCTTATCTGTTTGCCCTTGTTTTTGCCCTTACGAGCCGAAACAAGGGCAACTTTTTATTCCCCGCCGACCACCTTATCCAGCAGCCTTGCGGAAGTGCGCTTCGCTTCCCTTGTAGAGTGAGCGTAGATGTTCATTGTGGTACTGACATCGGAGTGTCCGAGAAGTTCCTGCACATCTTTCGGCTTTGCGCCGCCGGAAAGCAGATTGCTTGTGTAGGTGTGACGGAGCGTGTGGAAATGGAAATCTTCAAGCCCTTTCACTTTCTTCTTTGCCGCCCTGCACATAATCCCTACCGTACTCGGCGCTTCATACGCCCCGTCTGCTCTCAGGCAGACAAAGGAGATTTCCTTGTAATCCTCCGGGACTTCCTCTGTCCTTTGCAGGCTGTAAACCTCATAATAGGTGCGCCCTTTTTCCTTTACTTCTTTGTAGTAGTTCAGGTGATAAAACTCCCCGTAGCGGAAACGGTTTTTGCGCTGTTCTGTTCTCGCCGCCCGCAGGATTGCCGCCAGCGTGTCGCAGAAATCAACGGTGCGGACTTTGCTCCGTTTTGTCGTTCCCACTTCGGTTGTGTGCCTTGTTCCGTTATAGCGCATACTGCGGCGTACTGTAAGATATTGTTCCTCAAGGTTAATATCCTGCCAAGTCAAGCCGCATACTTCCCCGATACGAAGTCCCGTGTAGTACGCTATCTGCACAGGCAGCAAGGCGGGATTATCTTTTGCCTTGAGAAATTCCTCCAGCTTTTGGAACTGCTCATGGGTGATAGTAGGAATACTGGAAGTATCTTCCTCACTGTCCGAGAAAATATCCGTTTCCTGCTTCCTGCCCCTCAGCTTCACATACTGCATAGGGTTAAAGGTAATCAGTTTTTTCGGGAAAACCGCAAAGCGGAAGGAATTTTGCAGCACTGCCGAGAACAGGAGCATATACCCTTTGCTCATGGGCTTTGAAGTTGTCCCGTCCGGGTTTGTCCCACCGTAGCTCAGGAAATCAATGAACGCCTGCAAATGGTCGGCGGTCACGGTTTTCAGCTTGCGTTTGCCAATGGGATATTGCCTGATACGGTTGACCGTTCCCTGATAGGACATGACCGTCCCGTTGCTTAAGTTTCCGGGTTTCAGTTCTTCCTCTACCCACATATCCAGCATATCGCCTACCGTGATGTTTTCCGCTTTCCCGACAAACTGCTTTTCCTCGTAGTCCGCTATCGCTTTGCGGAGCATGGCTTCTGTTTCCGCCTTGCTATCTGTGCCTGCAAACTCTTTCTGCACTTTTCTGCCGCTTTCATCTTCAATGTAAAAGCGTCCGTACCACTTTTTGCCTTTCTTTCTTACAGAACCTTTTGCCATAGATAAAAAACTCCTTTCTATCCGTGGCAATCGGGACTGTGACATATGGTGTGCGTAAAGTAATTGTGTCACTTCCGCCAGTGAAAGTCAACTGGCGTCTTTACTTGTCAAGGTGCCACGGAATTTTCTTTTTCGGAAAGCCTTTCTTCAGCTTCCTCCACTATCCCGAAAAGTGCGCCCATCGACATTCTTGTGCGCCCCTCATCGTGGATATGTAAAATCCCGTCTAAAAACCGTTTCATATCCTCAATCGGTACTTCCATCTTCTTGCGGTATACCTGTTCCATGATTGCCCCGGACTCTATGGCGTACCGTCCAAGAGACTCTTTCAGCCCCTTGTCCTCCGCCACACGGTCAACTTCCTCCATAGCGTCAGCAAAGTAATAGGTCATAACCGTATACAGGTCAACCATCTTGCCGAGAAATGTCGTGAGAAGCTGTCGGTGCGGCTCGCCCTTTACCGTATGGGAAACTGTGTCCAGATACTTCTTGATGTGTTCCTCAATATCCCGCTGGCAAAGAGTATAGGTGTCATATTCCTTATCATCGGAAAGACCTGTCAGCCATTCGGGAGTTGTGAGCAACGCTTCCGCAAGACCGTTGATAACCATTGTGCGCTTCGGATCAACTCCGTTCGCTTCGTACCGCTGAATGGTGGATTTGTTCACGCCTACACGCCTGCCGAGTTCCGGCATGGTAATGTTTAACTCTGTGCGGCGTTCCTTAATCCGCCCACCGACCTGTTTTGCGGTGAATGTGGTTTCTTTTTTCAAGGTGTTCACCTCCTGACTGGTATCAGTATAACACGTAAATACCTATTTTGCAACATTTATCTCAATAAAAGTTGTAAATAAACTATGAATGGTTGCAAAATAGGTTGACAAGAGATAGCAGAATAAGTATAATGATAAAACAGTAGTTGCAAAATGAGTATCCTAAAAAGGAGGTTGATAGAATGAGCGCAGTTAAAATGGGACTTACCATAGAGGAAGCCGCAGAATGTACGGGTATCGGCAGGAACACCATGCGGAAGCTGGTGGAATGGGGAAAGCTGCCCGTCCTCAAAGTGGGGCGCAAGACCATTATCCGCAGGGACACGCTGGAACGGTTTCTGACGGTCAATCAGGGAAGAAATCTTCTGAAGCCCGATGATGTCCGCAGAGTGGAATGACCATCCATTCTCTTTTCGGAAAGTAACCCTAAGCCCTCGGCGTTTGAGAGCGAAATACACCCCTCGCACAAACCTGCGGTTTGTACTCCGGGTATTTCGCCCTTGCAGGGGGCTTCCGTATCAACCGCCTGCGGCGTCTGATACGGGGCTGTCACCGCTGCCGCAGCGATAGCCTCAACCGTAAACGGTTGCAAAAAAGGACGCACCTTGACAACAGAAAACGGAGATGATGTATGCCGAGACACAGTTTTATCCAGATGTCAAAACTGCCCAATGTCAAAGGGCGAATATCGTATATTACAAGCCATGCAAGGCAGGAAAATCTCTATGCCACCTACCGCACCGCCGACAGCACCTTTTGGAGCAACCTTGCAAGGGAAAGCCAGCAGGAGTTTCAGCGCAGTGGCACAGAGGGTAAATGTATCGAAGCAAGGGAACTGATTATCGCCTTGCCCGAAATCTATACGCAATACGAGCCGCAGCAGGTACTCACGGACTTTACAGAGGAGTTCCGCAGGCGGTACGGTGTGGAGTGCGTGTCCGCCCTCCACCACAACAAGCGCAAGACGAATTATCATATCCATCTGATTTTCAGCGAGAAGAGGTTGCTCCCCGAACCTGATGTAAAGGTTGCTTCCCGCAGCGTGTTCTTTGACGAGACTGGAAAGCGTGTCCGCACCAAAAAGGAAATCACGGGGGAGGACGGGCAGATACGGAAAGGCTGTACCGTCATCAAAAAAGGCGAGGTATACGAAAGCCATCTGTTTACTACCAAAGATACACGCTTTAAGGGAGAGCCTTTTCTCCGAGAGATAAAGGAAGTGTATACAGAACTTATTAACTGCCATATCTCCGATCCTGAGCAGCACTTAAAGGTATTTGATAAAAACAGCGTCTATCTTCCGACCAAGAAAATCGGCAAAAATAATCCCAAAGAGGACGAAATCAAAGCCGATAATGCCGCAAGGCAGGAATGGAACAGGACAGCGGATATGGCGTTATTATCAGGTATCTCCGAAGCAAAGATTTTAGAAGTCAAGCAGACAGAGATACACGAAAAGGCGAGCCAGTCTATCAAAAGCAAGGGCTGGCTTCCCAATCTGTTCCGCAGTATCGTAAACAAGGCTAAGGACTTCCTGCAAAACCTAATCCGTGAACACGATATGCCGCCGAAGCCTGTCCTTGAAATAGATATGGCAGAGTTCCGTACCATGCAAAAGCTGATGATAAAGGCGCAGGATAAGGCGAAAGAAATCCGGCATTTGCAGGATACGGTACTTCCGAAGCTGAAACAACAGCTTGCCGATACAAAAGGGATTTTCAAAGGTAAGGAGCGCAAGGCGCTCACAGAGCAGATACAGCGGACAGAAAAGGAAATCGCTGAAAATCTGGATAAACTGCCCGATGTTCTGAAAGAGGACGGTTATCCCGATGTGCAGGCGTTCATGGCAACCTACCGCAAGGCGGAGGCTGTTGTGGAGCAGTACAACCGTGACCTTGCCGCATGGGAGCGGCAGGTCAGGGAAAAACAGAAACCCGCCCAAAAAGAGCAGGCAAAGCCGCCCCGGCGGGAGAGCGTGCTGAAGCGCCTGCGCCAGCTTCAGGCGGAGGGCAAGCAGAGAAACCAGCCGAGACAGAGAAAGAAATCCTTTGACAGAGACAGCCGATAGGCACGAAAAACCGCCGCTATGGTATTACCCATGCGGCGGCATACATAAAAATCTTATTTGTGTTCTGCAAGCGTGACTTTCATATCCTGAGCATTGATGCTTGTTTCCTTTTTGCACTTCGGACAGTAGAGGGGGAAGTTTCTTAATTCTGTATCTTCCCGTATCATTGTACGAGTTTTATTGCCGCAGATAGGGCATAATATCCATTCTGTAGCTTTCATGTTACTTTTCTAATTTCAAGTCTTTTATTTTTTGAGATATTCTCTCAATGACCTGTATAAAACATTCATCACTTTTGCCCGTCGGATCGGGAAGTCCCCAATTATCATCAAATGCTCTACCGATATAGGGACAGCCGACATCACACCCCATTGAAATCGCAATATCGGGCGTAGGGATTTTATCAATCGTCTTGCTATACTGGCTTTTCTCCATATCTATCCCATAAAGCTGTTTCATAAGCCGCACAGCGTCCTGATTGATTTGTGATTTTGTTTCTGTTCCGGCAGAATAGAAATCAAACTTATCTCCCGCCAAATGTTTTCCAAGTGCTTCTGCAATCTGACTGCGGCAGGAGTTATGCACACAAATAAAGGCTACCTTTTTCTTATCCATCGTTAAAACCCCAGCTTGTGCAGCAGAGCAACTACATCAACGGCTTTCAAAACCTTGCCCATAGCAACAACCTTTTCATTGACAACAAGGGCAGGCATACTCATAACCCCGTATTCCATTACTTTCTGCATGTCGGTAATGTATTCGACCTCTACGGAAAGTCCCATATCCTTTACCGCCTGTTTTGCGTATTCAAATTGTTCGTGGCAGGATTTGCAACCTGCTAACACTTTGATACAGCAGATTTCTCCCTCTTTCAAATCAGGACAGCAATCGTTTGTAATGCTTTCTGCTTCGCTGGCAGCACCACCACAGCTACAAGCGCAAGCAGGTGTTTTCTTTTCTTCTTCCTTTTTCTTTCCAAAATTAAATAATGCCATAATAATAACCTCCTAAAATTAAACAATTAAATATTGTATTGCGTTGAAAAGATAGCCTACAATAATAATACCAGCGGCACATATTCCAATGAAAATACCGAGCAGTTTCGGCTTAACTGCTTCGCGAAGCATAATTATTGAAGGGAGCGAGAGCGTTGTAACGCCCATCATAAAGGAAAGCACAACGCCGAGCAAAGCACCTTTTGCAAGCAGGGCTTCTGCAATCGGGATTGTACCGAAAATATCCGCATATATCGGAATACCTACTATCGTAGCAAGAATTACGCCAAACGGATTATTTTCGCCAAGTGCTTTGACAATAAATTCTTCAGGAATCCAGTTGTGAATGAAAGCACCAATGCCCACGCCAATCAGAACATAAGGAGCAACCTTTTTAGCGGTTTCAACAACCTGTTCCCACGCAAATTTCATACGGTCTTTGAAATGCAGCTCCTCCTGCGGAACATCAATTGAGTGACCGTTTCGGATATATTCTTCCACTTGATTATCGAGGTGCAACTTTTCAATTAGCGTTCCGCCAGCCACAGCGATTACCAAACCGAATATTACATATAAAACAGCAACTTTCCAGCCGAAAATACTCATCAGTAAGACAAGGCTTCCGAGGTCAACCATCGGCGAAGAAATCAAAAAGGAGAATGTAACGCCAAGCGGCAAACCTGCGCTTGTAAACCCGATAAACAGCGGAATGGAAGAACACGAGCAAAACGGTGTTACCGTACCGAGCAGAGCGGCGATGATATTCGCCCATATTCCGTGAAATCTGCCGAGTATCTTTTTAGCTCTTTCGGGCGGGAAATAACTTTGAATATACGAGATAATCAAAATCAAAACGCCAATCAGTACCATAATTTTTATGGTATCATAGATGAAAAACTGAATACTCGCTCCTATTTTGCCCGTGGTATCTAAACCGCAAGCGTTCAAAATTGTTTCAATGAGACGATTCAGCCAGTTCATACCGAGGACTTCATTTTGAAAAAAGTCCCAAATTGTTTTTAGTGCCTCCATAAAAAGCTCCTTTCATATAGTCATATTGAAATATGTCGATTTAATATTCCGAATATAAGTCGTGCGGAAAAGCATTCAAATAAACTTCCTCACTTTTCACAGCACGACTTATTTTCGCTTTCAACATCAAGTGTTGTCAACTGCCGCAAACATTCTTTTGCCTGCTCCACACCTTTTTCTGAAATAGAATAGTGTGTCCATTTTCCCTCTTTGCGCCCGACAACTATTTCAGCGTCACAAAGAATTTTCATATGGTGGGAAAGCGTAGGCTGCGTGACATTGATTTCTTCTAGCAACTTGCAAGCACATTTTTCACCTGAACGCAGCAGTTTTATAATCCTAATGCGGTTTTCATCACAAAACGCTTTGAAAATTGCCGCAATTCTTTTTTCATCCATCTCTCTCAATCACCTCCTATAGATAAATGTCTATGTGTTATTATATGCAACACATAGAAAAATGTCAATATATTTTTTTGATTTAAGTGAAACAGCGGTAGGAAAACTAAATCCTACCGCTGTCTTCTTATGCAAAGATGATTTCTTTTTCCACAATCTCCTTTGCACACGCCCGTATGTTATTCATTCTCTGTGTCCATTCCAAAGCGTTTTCCACTTTTAACTGCTCTGTGATACCCTGTGCCTGTTTCATCTGCTCTGTGAGCCTTTCCATGCGCTCCTGTGCTTGTTTATCTATATCGGCAAGGTAAGTGTTCAGCCTGCCGCTTGTAAGCAGCGTTGTATATGTATTTCTGTGGTATTCTTTCAGATACCGCAAGTGCCGCTGTCCCCACAAACCAATAGGCTGTTCTTTTTCGGCTGGTAAGATAAGACATGGGATATAATAATCTCCTTGCAGTTCATACCACAGACCATTTTTATCATCGTAAATGTACTTGTCCATTGAAAAATCCTCCGTTATAATATATTCGCACATACATCACAGTTCTCCGATTGCCACACTTTGTTATATCTTGTTATGAGATTTTCTTGCCCTTGTATTTGCCCTTATGAGCAATGAGGGAAAGAGTAAACTTGTGTGTAACCGTATAAAGAGATAAGGCGAACACATTGCGATAAATCCTTTATTTTCAAGGCTTTTGGAGGATTTTATTAAAACACTGTAACCTCTGTTGAGAGGTCATAATTTACTGATATTCAAATTCGTATTTATCTGCTTTTTCAAAGCGATTCTGTCGGTGATTGCCTTGTAGGCTTTGACGATACTTCTCTGCTCCTCGATAGAAGGAACAGGAAGTTCAACATTACACACCTCGTCCCAGTCAAAAATTTCCCGCACACTGCCGTGGGATTTATAGCGTGCATAACGGTCAAACTCCGGTCTGCTGAACCACAGCATGAGATATTCAGGCATAAGTTGATTTTCATCAATAACCTCAAAAACTGTGTAAACATTGCTCACCAAACCTTCGTCATAATCTTCCAGCAAGGCAATTCCTATCTTATCTCCTCTGCGGGAAGTATCTGGAATGTATGTAAACTGTCCTTTTCTTACGACCTTGTACTTGGTAAAATCTGTACCAACAGTATTCGCAATAGAAGGGATGAATTGTTTCTGAACAGAAACACCTAAAAGGTTTTCCTCTTTGCCTTCCGTATTACGAACATCAACTGGTCGGATATACTGTCCGAGTTTTTTATAATTCGATTTCATAGCCCAACTCCTTAAACACGGCCAGCAAATCAGCTTTCGACTTTTCTTCCTGCACGAGCAGCTCTTTCAGCTCGGCCTGAAGTGTTCTCATCTTCGTATCAAAGTCGATATTCTCATCACGGTTGACAAATTCAATATACCGGCTGGGCACAAGGGTAAAGCCTTTTTCTGCGACTTCCTCAAAAGAAGCGGAATAGCAAAATTCCGGAACATTCTCGTAGGTTTCCTCATAACCCTCCTGCTGCCAGTTGTGATAGACCGAAGTGACCTTCGCCCGATCTTCCTCCGTCAGCTCAATGTATTTTTTCTCGTAGGGACTGCCCATCTGCCGCAAATCCATAAAGAGAATTTCCCGCTCTCTGTCACGGTAACGCTTAAGCAGCCCGTTCTGCTCTACAACACGGGCTTTTTTATTTTTGTTCAGTATCCAAAGCGTGACGCTGATGTCGGTTGTATAGAAGAGGTTTCTTGGTAAGATGATAATGGCTTCCACCAAATTGTTTTCAATCAGCTGTTGCCTGATTTTCAGCTCCGTTCCATCGTCGGACAGAGCACCATTTGCAAGCAGAAAGCCGGCGACACCGTTCTGCGACAGCTTGGAAACGATATTCAAAATCCAACCATAGTTTGCGTTGCTGGTAGGCGGCACCTCATAGCCGTCCCATCTGGGATCATCGATCAATTCGTTTTCCGCTCTCCATGCTTTTTGATTAAAGGGCGGGTTTGCCATGATATAATCGGCTTTCAAATCCTTGTGCTGATCATTGGTAAAGGTATTCGCCGCCGTCTCTCCGAGATTTGCGGAGATGCCACGAATGGCAAGGTTCATCTTACACAGTTTATAGGTGGTATTTGTATATTCCTGCCCATAAATGGAAACCTGCTTTTTGTTGCCGTGGTGCGCTTCCACAAATTTCATGGACTGCACGAACATACCACCGGAACCGCAGCAGGGATCGTACAAGATTCCATCGTAAGGTTCCAGCATTTCGGCAATCAAATTGACGATACATTTCGGCGTGTAGAATTCGCCCTTGCCTTTGCCTTCGGCAAGCGCAAATTTGCTGAGAAAATACTCATAAATGCGCCCGATGATGTCATTCTCTTTATCATCGGTATTGATGCGGTTAATCTCGTCCAGCAGGGAAGCCAGCTTTGCCGTGTCAAGCTGCAAGCGGGAATAATAGTTGTCCGGCAGAGCGCCCTTCAGCGCCGGATTATTTTTCTCAATCGTATAAAGAGCCGTGTCAATTTTCAGGGCGATGTCGTCCTGCTTGGCGTTTTCCATAATATAAGACCAGCGGCTTTCCGGGGGCAAATAGAAAACATTGTCTTTTGTGTAGAACGCCACCGTGTCTACAAATTTTTCGCCGTACTGTTTTGTAATCATTTCCCTCTGAGCGTCAAATTTATCACCGGCGAATTTCAGGAAAAACAGACTCAGGACAACATGCTTATACTCCGCAGGCTCTACCGAGCCACGCAGCTTGTCCGCACTTTTCCAAAGCGCTTCCTCCATAGATATTTCTTTTTTCATTTTCGCTGTCCGTGCCATTGTTATTCCTCCGTTATCTTATCCGTATAATCCGGAATGATCTCCATGATATCATCCATCGTGCAGCCAAGCGCAATGCAGATTTTTGCCAGCACCTCAGTAGTAACATTGTCGCCACGGTTCAATTTTCCAATGGTGTAATGACTAATCCTCGCCGCCTGCTCCAGATCTTTTTTCTTCATATCTTTATCTATCAGTAGTTTCCATAGCTTTTTGTAGCTGATTGCCATAGCATATAACCTCCCGATAAACGGCAAAATCCATAATGTGATACCTTATTATAGCACTTTTTGACGAGTTATTCAACCGATATGTATGCGTTCGCTGTATTTAAGAAGGCCAATTATATTTTTAGTATTGAAAGTGTGCCCGCCTATATTGGAGGGCAAATTTTTTTGCCTTTTTTCGAGATTACTATCCCCAAATATCCTCTGCCAGTGGGAACAAGTGAGGGGATCTTTTTGAGACAAACCGTCTTTTCAAAAAATTTTTGCCTTTTTTCTGAAAAACAGGTTGCGTTTTGATCTCTCAATTCCAAATAAGTGAAGGGATAAAATTTTTTGCGATTCAGGGTGTGCATTCGGCCGTCCCCAGTGGGAATAAGTGAAGGGGCTTTTTCGGCAAGAAAGTAAAGCCACCCCTAACAAAGAGGCAAATGCCCGAGCAGAAGTTTTCTTACGTGACACTTTGCTTCCTATCTTTAAGCGTGATCTTTCGGAGATCATAGGGCAGGAGGCAACCATCTACATAGAGGAATCAGACCCGCAGACGATAAATTTTGAATATCCGCATATCTTTACAACCGAATCTATTCTGCAGGCAATCCGGTTGGAGATTGGTGCATTGGCAGCCTGGACTCCTGCGAGGGAAAAATCCGTTACTCCTTATACCGCTGAATGCTATCCCAAAGCCTTCGACCAAGCAACAAGTACGATCCTTACAGCTGCAGCCGAGCGAACCTTCTGGGAAAAGGTTACGATTCTTCATCACGAGGCAAACCGTCCTGAAAATTTGGCAATGCCCAAACGATATTCGAGACACTACTATGATTTATACTGCATAGCACATTCGGAAAACAAAAATGCTGCTTTTGAAGATCTGGAACTCCTCAAAAAAGTTGTAAACTTCAAAATGAAGTTCTTCCCTCGCAAATGGGCAAAATACGAAGAAGCAATTCCCGGAACAATCAAGCTTGTTCCTCCGGCTTTTCGTTTTGATAGCCTACGTACCGATTATGAGGATATGGCTGAAATGATGTTTGGACAATATCCTTCGTTTGATGACTTGATGGACTATATTCAAACCCTCGAAAATGAGATTAATGCTCTGTAATGAGCAACTTAAAACATTCGCTTCTGACACAATATTTGCAGCGAAAAAAGGTGGTGATAGATTGGCAAGACAATATAAGAATGCACGTAAAAGCAAAAAGCTGATTGTAAAAGATGCAGCTTCCAAGCTCGATATTTCACCATCTACTCTCAGCGCATGGGAGTCTGAACGCAAGGCACCTTCGATTGAAAGCTTAGAAGCGATGGCAGATCTGTATCAGGTTTCTACTGATTATCTTCTTGGCAGAGAGGAAACGCCCCCAGCAACTTCTCTTCCCCTCCCAGGTGAATTGCTAAAGATATATCATGGTAAATCAGTCTGGTCGTCCGATTTCGGATGGGTATTGGTAAACTCAATAAAGAATGTACTGGTTTGTGTTGATGGTTCTTTGGTACCGTTTGATAACGCCGGTTCTGTTTATGTGGCACAGCCTCCGTTCTATGAAGCATCACTTCCAGATTCAAAACCGTTAAGCAAACCGGATCTTCAAAATTATGGGGAAATCTGGCTTGAACCAATCTCTCACGATACGGAACTCAGAGAACAACTTCGAGGAACCTATCGGGTTTACGAACACTGGGTAGAGAATAATTTCGGAAATCGCTTCTCGCTCGATACCTACGGAGTCAAATGGTTGGCTTTCAGCAATAAATAATATTCAAGGCAGGGTTGTCGTAATTGACAATCCTGCCTTTTATCATAAGTATTTCTGCATATAGAACTCACTTCGGTAAGTGCCGTCCTTGAGCTTAAACATATTCGGTCTTTCGCAAACAACACGGAATCCGAATTTTTCGTACAAGTGTCTTGCACGGTCATTGCCCTCTATGAACTCCAGCTCCATAATCTCGGTTCCTCGGTTCTGTGCCGCCGATACAAGCTCCTCGAACATTGCAGAGCCGATACCGAGGTTCCAATAGTCTTTGAGAATAGCATTGGCAATGGTTGCACGATGCGATACTTTCATGTCTCCTCTGAAGCTGATCTCACAGTTGCCGGCATCCTCACCGTCAACGTAACAGGTGATACCCAATGTATCAGGGGCAGAGCGCAAGCGGTTTACCCATGCTTCCTCTTGCCCGATAGTTGTTGTCCATTCTTCGGGATAGCGTGCAAGAAAATCAGTTTCACTACAAGATTTCTTTATGTAGTTCAGTAATTTTTCCGCATCCTCAACACATGGACTTTTTAAGATGGCGGTCCTGCCATCTTTCAATATGATTGTTTTTTCTTCAAATATCATTTCGATACTCCTTTCGGTAAATTACTCCTCGATTGAAAAGAGTGCTTTAATCATTTTTGCAACTTCATCTGGAGCCGGATTTGTATTGTCAAGTTTCATATAGTTCTCAAACGGCAGTTCTTCGCCGTCATAGGAATTAAGGCGATACTTTTCGCTCGTTGCCCTCATTTCAGATTCGCTCCAATTGAGATCACGCTTCCGTTTGCTTTTTTATCCCCGGCATTTTATCCCCCTGCGGGGATAGGACAACCGCCCGGTATGTTTATCCCCGTTCATAATTGTTGATATAGGGATTATACCGTCTAATTTTGTAGATTTTTCCGAGATTTTCCGTAGAATTTTCGTAGTCGGTCGCAAGTTTAGACAAGAACAAACAACAAAATGCTGTATAATGTCAAATTTTACCGCCCTTTGAATACTGCACCGTAAGAAAAGACTTTATGGCTCAAATAAATAGGGGAAACGACCTGCTATCAGGTCGTTTCCCCTATTTATTCCGTAATATCCTCAAAACAAAAGCCAACTTCTCGAACACAACGGATAGCAGAAGGTAAGCTGAGTGCTATCTCACGAAATTTTCTGCGCAGGCCGTATACATGACAGCTTACCGCATTGGCTTCATTTCCCATTGGATCTTCTCCCCATACAGCCTCATAAAGCTGCCTGTATGACAACACCCGCCCTTCATACAAGGCCAGTCGGTAAAGTAGTTCATACTCTTTTGTTGTCAGTAATACCTCCTGCTGATTATAGTATACCTTTCTTTTTCCTGTGTCAATTATGAGGTGGTTAAAAATCAATGTCGGTTCAACTACCATTTCAATCAGCTTCAAATCAGGATGACGCTCCAAAATCTTTGAAATTTCCTCTAAAGCAACATTATCCTGGTCTGATAGTTCCAAAATCACAATTCGTTTGATAGTCCCACCTTCCTTCTAAAACAGCCGCCATCTGTCTGATGGCGGCCGTAAAATGTTATATATTCTGTTCCTTTTTCTTTCTGCTGTAAAGCGTCATGCCATAGACGCCGGCTCCGGATGCAGCCAGAAGACCAATCCACAGCATCATGTTGCTGCCGTCCCCGGTCTGCGGAATAGTTGTATCGGAAGACTGATCGCCCGCGCCGGTCTGCTCTCCGTCCTGAACCGTACTGGTTGAAAACGGTGTGTTGGAGCCAAGGATAGCATACTGGCTCAGATGGGTAGTCTCAAACACCAGGAAGTCGCCTTCCGCCACCGCGTCAAAGCGTTCCAGCTCTTCGCCCAGATATACCGCCTGATAGTATTTGTAGCCCTTCAGGTGGTCGTTCATCGGGATTTTGACCGTCATGGGGTTATCCTTGATTTCCAGAGCTTTACCGTCTTTTCTAACGCTGATCTCGTAAATGGACAGCAGGCCCGGCAGCTCCTCTTTCAGTTCCGGACGGCTTCCCAGCACGCTTTCCTGTGCAATGGTGTCGGCATAAAGCTCTGCACCCTCTGGCACTCCATCGGTCAGGGAGATGGAAACACCGGTTTCGGAAGCAGTCAGATCTTTGGCGCCAGTATCCTCACCAGGTTTTGTTCCAGGATCAGTGCCCGGATCGGTAGAAGTCCCGGACGGGGATACTTTGATCACATCATTGGTGCAGTAGTAGCTATACATGCCGGTCTTTACCACGTTGGTGGTATAGCCTGCCGGAATATCTTCTTCGGTCGCACCGCTGACGCCTTCTCCAGCCACAGGCACTACAATTTTTGTCAGGGTTGTCTGACCCCAATCCTCCGCAGTTACGTCATCAACGGCGGTCTGATAGACCAACCACTGGGAATGATTCGGGTCTACTCCCCAATAAAACCTCTGCCCGTCCTTGATCAGCACTGTCATAGAGTTGATATCGCCTATTTTGGCGCTGATGGTTTCCCCTGAGTCGGTATATCCCTCAGGCAGAGCGTCCTTTTCAAGTCCGTCAACGGTAGCAATTTGAACGGCAAGATATTCTTTTTGGCTAGGAAGTCCTTCCACCTTCACCAGCTCGTGGATATAGCCCACAGGCTTGCCGTTTGTTAAATCGCTGTCGGTGTAGATTGTTCCGTAACTAACGCCGTATTTCTTTCCGTCCTCGCCCTTGGTGAGAACCTTCCAGTCTTGAGCAACATATTTACTTTCATATATGACATTTTCCCTTTCGGTGATCTCCCCCTCGATGCCGGAATTGGCGGTCAGGGCAAGCTCTGTTTCCAGATTACCTGTGAAGGGAAGGGTTGAGGATATTGTCGATACAAAGGCCGCAGAATAAGTGTTTTCACCTGCGCTCTTATACGCTGTCACAGAAGCGTTTGAGCCGACCTTGAGCAGACCCTGTGTTCCCTCGGCCATAAAGCGGATCGCCGCAGTCTGAGACGTTTTGTTTTCATTGATGGTCAGGGAGCCGTCTCCGGTAATTTCCAGATTGCCGCCCCAGCCGAAGCCCCATACAACCAGTTCGGCGATATGATTGTCACCCACCAGATGAAGCTTCAAATCGTCGCCCATCTCGTTGGTGGCAAGGGTCATTTCCGGGTGGTTGTAGTTTGTCAGGGTGATGGTGTTGGTAGCCTTGTCATAGACAGCGCCCTCCACCGTGTCAGCCTCGCCGCCGTTGCTATAAAGTACATAACCAAAATAGCTGCCATCGGGTTCTTCTACACTGCTATCATACAGCTGCACCCATGCGGCGCTCATGTCCCCGGACGAGGGGCCGTTCGCCGCAAACGCCGGCACAGCCATTCCAACAGCCATACAAAGCGTCAGCAGTCCTGCAAGAAGTTTGCGCTTTAGTTTCATGATTGATTTTTCTCCTTTCAAGATAACATTTATGTGAATACACGGGTTTGATCATTCTTTTTGGTGTGTCACCCCCCCTTTTTTCTCGGTGTTCTATGCCATCCGTTCCCCGGTGCGCCGGTTCAGGCAGCCAGGGCGGAACGAATAACCTTCTTTGCCGCAGTTAAAGTTCTTTATGCTTTGGTGAATACCAAAGCATAAAGAAGGGATATCCCTTCTGCGTTTTCAGCTTTCCTGCGTCTCCCATTTGGCGTAGAGATCCATCGGCGCATAGGGCGCTTCCCTGACGGGACGCTCTTTCAGCTCTTCAAGGATTTTAAGCCCTGTTACCGGGCCGGCGGTGCAGGCTTTATCCCTGTACCAGCCGGTGAATACCTTGCCGCTGCTCGTCGGTTTCAGGCAGGTAGCCTCCACATAGAAAAGCTCCTGGTCTGCAAATTCCAGCGACCGCGGCTTCATATACAGCAGATCGGTCCCGTCCGCTTCAAAAGCCCCGCCGTTGGCATGCAGCCTGACGGCGTACCGGGGATTCCCGTTCTCGTCATTCAGGGCATACTCATCTGCCATTTCCGAACGGAACGCCGCCGTGATGAGAACCTTACGCCGCTTGACTTTCTCCGTCTCCACGGCAGGCTTTACCGCTTTGGATGTGACGGGATCTTCCAGGGCCTTGTAGCCGCCGTTTCCGTCCTTTAACATCCATGCGGCAAAGCTTACGGTGACCGGCTCGGCGCCCTCGCCGCCAGGGAAGTGATAGTCCACACCATCCGGCAGGGGGACAGAAAACTTAAGCCTGAGAAACGGCTTCCTGTTGTAATAGAGCTTGCCCTTCAGGAGCCGCGGGTCATCGTTGTCAATGCTCTTATCCTCCGGATTGATCGTCCCGACCAGTGTTTTCCACATTTTTGTCTCGGGGTCAAGGTAGCGGTAAACCGCCTGGAGCTTGCCGGCCTTTGTATCCACACGGCCCAAATTCACCAGGCCGTCCCTGTAACTGCCGTAGTCCGCGCCGCCGTAGTAAAAGCTCAGGGTAACGGGTCCCTTCCACAGCAGGAACAGCAGAGTCAGCAGGCCCAAAAGCAGAATGGCGGCAATCGCGCCGATGACAAACGGGAGGTTGCTGTTTCCCTCGTCCGAAGGGACGGGGGCACTGTTGTCCGAAGGGGCGGGGGTATTGTTTTCCGAAGGCCCGCCCGGCTCATCCGCCGGCGTGGAGGTATTGCCCGGCACAAAGCCGGCCGGCTCCCACCTTGCGTACAAATCCATCGGCACATAGGGCGCGACATAGGCGGGTTCTTCCTTCAAATCATCGTTAATGTTCAGATAGGTGACCGGCCCGTCGGTGCAGGCCTCGTCCTTGTACCAGCCGGCGAACACCATATCGCCGTTTGACGGCTTAGGACAGGATGCCTCCACGAAAAAGTCGTTCAGAGCGGAATATTCCAGCGACTGCGGGCACACATACAAATGGTCGCTGCCATCCTCCGCAAAGGTTCCGCCATTGGCTCGCAGGATGACGGCATATTTCGGATGTCCGGTCTCTTCATAGGTCAGCGCGTTTTTGTCTATGACAACCGCCGGAAAAGCCGCCTTGATCACGGCGACTCTTTTTCCTTCCTCGTCCGTCACGATTGCGTTCTGAACATCCTCCGCCGTGACGGAACCATCCAGCTCCTTATACCCGCCGTTTCCGTCGCTCACCACCCATGCGGCAAACTCGGTGGTCTCGGGCGGGCTGTATTCGCTGCCGGGGTAGTGGTAGCTCGGACCCTTGGGGAGCGCAACGGAGAAGCTGGAGCTGTCCGCAACCTCCACATCATAATACAGCCACGCTGAACCGATGAGGTCATGGCTGCCGGTGATGCTTTTGTCCGCAGGATTGATGTCCCCTCCAATTTCCTCATCCCCGAAGTTTATTGCCGCATAGAACCGGCCGGCGCCGGTATCAATATTGCCGACGTCAATCCAGCCTTCCTTATATCTGCCGTAGTCCGCGCCGCCGTAGTAAAAGCGGATGGTAAGGGGATCTCCGGCCGCAAAGGCCGGGACGGCCATCCCAAACACCATACAGAGCGTCAGCAGCGCCGCAAACAGTTTTTTCATAAGTCGCCTCCGTTTCTTTCCGGTCCAGCCGGGGAAGGGCGGCCAGGACACATAGTCCCGTTTCCGTCCGCCGCTTCCCGCCGGCTTTTCCGTTTGGTTTCAGGCAGACGGGCTATTTCCCGGCCGCCGCCTTTTTCCGCCTGTAAAGCAGCATTCCCAGCACGCCGCCGCAGGAGGCCAGCATCAGGCTGATCCACAGCATCATGTTGCTGCTGTCCCCGGTCTGGGGGCTGCCGGTGTCGCCGGAAGGATCCTGCTGACCCTGCGAATCGGATGAATCGGTCGGATCAGTCGAATCGGTTGGCTCTCCGGTTCCCGCTGCAGGGATGGCTTCAGTCTGCACATATGCACAGACCGTACAGGTGCGTTCCTTGGATCCTGTTTCCGTTTCAGTGGCTTCTTTGGTGACGCTCCACTCGCCATAGGTATGAGCGGCCGTATCCGCCTTTGCTCCACACTCGCAAGCATGCCAGTGATTGTTTTCGTCCGAGCTCCACTCTTCGCTGTAGCTGTGCTCATGCTCGATTACCGGGATCGTCTCTGTCTGCATATAATCGCAGACCGTACAGGTGCGTTCCTTGGATCCTGTTTCCGTTTCAGTGGCTTCTTTGGTGACGCTCCACTCGCCATAGGTATGAGCGGCCGTATCCGCCTTTGCTCCACACTCGCAAGCATGCCAGTGATTGTTTTCGTCCGAGCTCCACTCTTCGCTGTAGCTGTGCTCATGCTCGATTACCGGGATCGTCTCTGTCTGCATATAATCGCAGACCGTACAGGTGCGTTCCTTGGATCCTGTTTCCGTTTCAGTGGCTTCTTTGGTGACGCTCCACTCGCCATAGGTATGAGCGGCCGTATCCGCCTTTGCTCCACACTCGCAAGCATGCCAGTGATTGTTTTCGTCCGAGCTCCACTCTTCGCTGTATATGTGGGTGTGCGGCTCAGCGTCGGATGGGAAAATGTACACGACGAAGTCGTCAAATTCGTTGCTATCAGAATAATAGGTGATGTTACTGGAATCGCCGTTGTAAGAAAGCGCCTGCCGCTGTGGGAGCTTAAACCGATACCCGCTGTTTACCCGCAAGTCCAGTCGCAAAAAATTGGAACTGGAACCGGAGGAATAGAACCAGACGCCGTTGTCGATCACAAATGCATCTGAAGAGAGTTTAAAATTGCTTAGCTGTTCTGAACTTAACCGATCAGTCTCTTGCCCCAAAAGCCCGACAAGATCCTCAGGCCCGGTAATGTCGATCTGCTCTACCACTTCCGGCTCCCCAACCTCGCCGACCGTAAACCAGAAAAAGAGATCTCTATCGTGCTCATCGATCGTAATGGAATCCTTACGCGCATAGTTGAGTATATTTCCGTCCTGATCCACAACATACTCAATGTCAAAATCAGGCGGAACATAATAGGAGCGTGACCAGAAGCTTACAAAAGATATTTTCAGCATATAGGTTTTGCCCGCTTCAAATGTTTCAGCGAAGTAACTGATAGGCTTTTGAGAGCCGACATAGGGAACTTCGTACCAATAGAGTTCTACGTTCATCCCTTCTATAACTTCCTTACCGTCCGGGGTTCCGAATGTGGGATCTTCGATTGTTACGCCCGGCTCCGGCGCATTCATCGTCAAAGGCACGCTTTTGTGATCCTTTGTTTCCCAATCTGTCATGTCCATACCTTCGAACATGGGGTCGTTGTCGTACCTGGTCGTCCGCGCATAGGCTTTCCTGTAAACCCTGAGAACGATCTCGTGGAACAGAGTTGCGCTCTTCCCGTCGGGTGATACGGTAACCGTCGCATCTTTGTCTGCGCGGATGGTTCCTCCGGCGTCCTGCGCGAACACCACACCGTCCGCCGCCTCTACTTCGGCATAAAAAGTATAGTCGTTTTCTGTACTGAAATGCGTATCCTCCGCCGTCAGATCCCGCCAGTCCCCCCTTCCTTCCGGCTTAATTAACATCCGGGCGTCCTTGATTGTGAACAGCGATTTGGCGGGCGCGCCAAGCGTGTCGTCACCCACTGTAAAGTTATCCGGCTCCATGCGGATTTCCTGCCCATCAAGCGGCCATATTTCACTGTCTAGGTAGATATAATCCACAACTATGTCTCCAAACTGCATGAACACCTCGATTCTGTAAGGGTCGAGGGATATGACCTTCGCTTTTTCGCCGTTTACCGTAACCTCCGGCGGCGTATCCCCGAAATACCAGCCGGTCTGGGCGTACAGGAGCATGCGGACGCCATACGCGAGGGACCCATCGTATTCATCTCCGGAATATACTGTATTCCAAACATGATAGTCGTCATAAGAATCCAGGCTCCATTCGTAATAGTCGGCGCTGTAAATCTTCACCTGCTCATCATGGGCCTGCGCCACCTGCTTTTCAATGGTATCTTCCGCCTGGCCAAAATCGATGCCTGCCGCCGGCACGGGAATCTCGTCAAAAGCAAGACGGGTGATTTCCTGTTTCTCAGGCGGGTCGATGGCGAACCATGCGTCAACAACCACCGTTGATTCGAGTTCTCTATCAACGACCAGCCTTTCCGGCTGTGCGCCGACCAGGGAAACCGCAATATCCTCTGTCGCGGCGTAGTTGAAATCCATATATACGTACAGCACCAGCCTGTACCAGCCTTTTTCAAAGGAATCGTCTACGCTCATGGAAACCAGCGTGTTTTCATCGCCCTCGTCGGCGCACTTAGACCAGTACACACCATTTACGGTATACGGGTCGCTTTCCTGACTCTGAATACTGAAATCTGCAGGCTTGCCTTCTGCCGGCGCGTCTACCTCCAACTCGATTTTGTCAATCATCTGCGGCTCATAGGGGTCGGTTTCTTGGCTCCCCCCAACGAGCGGATCGTCTGCTGCGAACACCGCCGCCGGCAGTACGCTCAATACCATGCACAGGGAAAGCAGCAACGACGTCAGTTTCTTTTTTGCTTGCATTTGGTTTCTCCTCCTTGTCAAATAAGATTGCTTATCCTTTGGTGCATACCAAAGGATAGAAGGGATATCCCTTCTTGAAAAGGATACCGGCTGCGCCGGGGCGGGCTGTGGGTTTTGCACGAAGCCCGCCCGCAGGCGCTTTTGCCGGTTTTGTTTTATCTCTCAGCCTTATTTCTCGGCCGCCGCCTTTTTCCGCCTGTAAAGCAGCATTCCCAGCACGCCGCCGCAGGAGGCCAGCATCAGGCTGATCCACAGCATCATGTTGCTGCTGTCCCCGGTCTGGGGGCTGCCGGTGTCGCCGGAAGGATCCTGCTGACCCTGCGAATCGGATGAATCGGTCGGATCAGTCGAATCGGTTGGCTCTCCGGTTTCCGTTGCAGGGATGGCTTCAGTCTGCACATATTCACAGACCGCACAGCCGCGCTCTCTGGAACCCGCTTCAGTCTCGGTGGCCTCTTTGGTTACTTTCCAATCGCCGTAGGTATGGTTTGCCACATTGAGCTTTTCACCGCAGGAGCATTCCTGCCAGTGCTGGGTTT
>OJRQ01000478.1_pt1 | contig 20881 bp, 15 predicted proteins | sample 1599271 | NCBI WGS metagenome assembly OJRQ01 (sample SAMN03922533, study PRJEB24848) | human gut metagenome | isolation source: stool sample | host: Homo sapiens | place: Germany | collected 2010-05 | reverse complement strand
GGCGTAAACGCTACGATGGTACACTTGAGTCTTTGGCAGACCGTTCCCATCGCCCGCAAGTATGTTTGCAGAAAATTTACATAGCATTATGGCAAAACAATTGAAATTATACTTATGGAGAAGAGGAATTGGTATTTGTAGAGTCTGCCGCGTACTCAAATGGTTGGGCAGTATAAGCTTTAAAAAGTAAGGTAGACAAATTTTTAAACATACCGTATGCAATAAAACCCTTTTAATTTGCCTGCTTTTTTGATATGCGACATGCGCACAGTTTTGTAGGTTTTGTAAATATATTCCATTTTTGCATTGCCTTTTATCCAAAGATTTTTTCGCCTTTTTGTGATATTCTACAAATAAAAAAAATTATGTGAAAAACTGTTGACATAAATTACACCAACGCTTATACTGAGGATGTCGAAAAAAGAAGGATTTTGACATCAAAAATGACATCGATTTCATGGAGATTTATATGGGTAACGTAAACATCAGCATTGTCGCACAAAAAGCACAGGTTTCACAATCGACTGTTTCCAGGGTGCTCAACAACAGCCCTCTTGTAAAAGAGACAACGGCCAACAAGGTCAGGCAGGTTATCAAAGAATTAGGCTATACTCCAAACGAGCTTGCACGTGGGCTGCGCAGCAACGAAACCAAGACGGTCGGCGTGATTGTATCAAATGTGCTTAACCCCTTCTTCACTTCCATTGTGCGTGGTATAGAGGATCTGGCGAACAAGGCAAATTACCATATTATGCTTTGCAACACAGACGAAAAGGCCGAAAAGGAACAGCAATACATACAGGCCCTGCTAAGCAAGCGGGTAGACGGCCTGATTATTGCGAGCACGGGCACCAAAAACGATTATGCCGCCTTAATCGGCAACAAGCCTGTTGTATTTGTCGACCGCAAGCCGGAAGGCAGCAACAAGGGGAAATTTGACACCGTTCTGGTCCATAACCGGGACGGCAGCCGCAAAGCAGTAACCCAGCTGATTGAGGCAGGGTATCAGCGCATTGGTATTATTACAGGCTCCAATGTGTCGACCACCGGTTACGAACGTCTTTCCGGTTATGAGCAGGCTTTTTCCGACAAAAAGCTACCATTAGACCGTTCTCTGGTTAAACTGGGCGATTTTTTAGGACACACTGCTTATCAAAATGCAATCGATCTCATTACAAATTGCAGCTGCGATGCAATCTTTGCTGCAAACAACATGATTTTGCTCGGCGTTTTAAAGGCGGTAACGGAGCTGGGTGTAAAAATCCCCAACGAGGTGGGAATATCTGCTTTCGACGATTTGGAATGGATGCAGTTTTGTCAACCGCAGATTACCGCTGTCAGACAGCCCACCTATAAAATGGGTACAACCGCCATGTCCCTTCTGCTTGACCGTATAGCAGAATCAGAAGAACCCGCCAGGGAAATCAATCTTCCCGTAGAGCTTATTGTCAGACAGTCCTCACAAAAACAAATCACTTAAAAAATGGAGTCGTTTCATTTTTTGCCGCAAAATGAAATCGATGTCATTTTATACCAATTGCAAATTTCAGTCTGAAAAAACAAAAACGTATGAAAAGAATGGAGGAAATTTTTATGAAAAAAATGCTCGCTATCGTCATGTCCCTGGTTTTAGTCCTTTTGCTTGGTGCATGTTCTACAGAAGGAAATCCCAGTTCCAGCTCTAACCCTTCTTCCGACAGTTCTTCAAGCCAGGCCGAAAAGGAAATTACTGTAGGCGTTACCTTTATGACGCTCAACAGCCCCTTCTTTGAAGCCATGCAAAGAGGCGTCCAGGAAGAAGCGGACAAAAGCGGCGTAAAGGCGGTTATCAGCGACGCACAGCTGAATTCTGCACAGCAGATCAGCAGCGTTGAAAACCTGATTGCCCAAAAAGTAGACGTCATTCTGCTTAATGCGGTTGATTCCAAGGCAGTTGTTCCTGCTGTCGAAGCGGCAAACGAAGCAGGCATTCCTGTTATCTGCCTGGACGTTATGGCAGAAGGCGGCGAAGTCGCTGCTTTCATTGCTTCCAACAATCTGGCGGCAGGTGAAATGGGCGGTGAATTCATCGCGGAGCAGCTTGGCGGCAAGGGCGACGTCGTTATCCTGGACGGCCCTCCCATCAGCTCCTTCCAGGACAGAGCCCAAGGCTTTGAAAACGCACTGAAAAACTACCCGGACATCAACATTGTACAGCATATTAACGCAGTTGAGAACAGCATGACCGCATTTGTCACCGCGGCAGACAACATTCTTTCCGCGCATCCCGACTTAAGCGCCGTTTTGGCGGTCAACGACTACGGTTCAATCGCAGTTGAATCTGCAGTTAAATCTGCGGCCAAAGATTTTGACGTTATCTCCGTCGGCGTGGACGGTATGGAAGACGCTGTAAATGCAATTGTAAACGGTGACATTGTCGCGGGCTCTGTTGCACAGCAGCCTGCAGAAATGGGACGTATCGGTATCCAGACCGCAATCAAGCTGGTAAACGGCGAAACCGTTGAAGAAACCATTGACGTTCCACTGAAAATGCTTACAAAAGAAAACGCAGAAGGCTTTTCCTGGTAAATCGGACAGTAACATGATATTCGGGATGCATGCAAGCGCATGCATCCCGGAGATCCGGGGGTGAACAATGGTATGGCAGTTGAAATTCTAAAAATGGCAGGCGTAACAAAGCGCTTTCCGGGCGTGCTGGCACTCAATAACGTCAATTTTACTTTACAGGAAGGCGAAACGCATGCGCTGGTGGGTGCAAACGGTGCAGGAAAATCTACACTGATCAAAACACTGGCAGGCGTTTATCCGCCCGACAGCGGCACGATTGAACTTCGGGGCGAAAAGCAGGTATTCAAAAGACCAATCGATGCCAAACAAAAAGGCATTGCGGTCATTTATCAGGAATTTACCCTTTTCCCGGATCTGGATGTCGCCAAGAACATTTATTTTGGCATGGAGCCCGTTTACGGCAAAACGGGGCTTGTAAACTGGAAAAAGGTATATTCCCAGGCAAAAAAGCTGATTGAACGCTTTGGCCTGGAGCTGAACATTTATTCAAAAATTAAAGACCTAAGCATTGCGCAGCAGCAAATGGTCGAAATTGCCAAAGCGCTGGCCTGTAACGCAAATATACTTGTAATGGACGAACCCACAGCAACCCTGACTATTTCAGAAGTGGAACGTCTGTTTGAAATTATTGAGGATCTGAAAAAGAAAAACGTATCTATTATCTATATTTCCCACCGTTTGGACGAAGTCGTTCGTATCAGCAACCGCCTGACGGTTTTAAGAAGCGGTACGGTAGTAGGAAGCGCCGTAACCAAGGAAATCACCAAAAACGAAATTGTCAAAATGATGGTAGGGGAAAACATCCACAATGACATTACGCCTAATCCCGTGGTGGAGCAGCCGGTTGTTATGTCTGTAAAAAATATTTCCAACGCATTTATTCACGACATTTCCTTTGATCTTAAAAAAGGGGAAGTTCTGGGTATTGCGGGGCTTGTGGGCGCAGGGCGCACAGAGGTCATGCGCGCACTGTTCGGTGCCGACAAGATACGCTCCGGTGAAATCATTGTCGGCGGAGCAAAGCGCAACATCAACCGCCCAAAGGATGCAATCAACTGCAAAATCGGGCTTTTGCCAGAAAGCAGAAAAGCACAAGGGTTGTTTATGAATTTGAACATACGCAGAAATATTACGATCGTCAATCTTAAAAAATTTATCCGCGGCATATTTATTAACAAAAATAAAGAATGTCAGGAAGCAAAAAAACAAATTGAAACACTGAAAATCGTTACGCCGTCGACAGAATTTCCTGTACTGAACTTAAGCGGCGGCAACCAGCAAAAGGTTGCTTTAGGGAAATGGCTCTGCGCAAATTGCGACATCCTGATTTTGGACGAGCCTACCAGAGGCGTAGATGTCGGCGCGAAAGAAGAGATTTTCCAGGCGGTCAGCGATCTTGCCGCTCAGGGAAAATCCGTTATATTTATTTCTTCTGAGCTTGAAGAGGTTCTGCGGGTAAGCAACCGCATCCTCACCATGTATAAAGGGCATATTACAGCCCAGCTCGACCAGAAAAATGCAGACATGAATCTGATTATGCAATATATTACAGGAGGCGACTCAAATGAACAGCTCGCTTAAAACAAAGCTTATCAATCTTACAAAGCGCCGCGAATTTATCGCTTTTATAGGACTTGCCATTATTTGCGTCGCCTTTAGCTTCAGCAGCGAAAACTTTTTTACCCTGTTTAACATTATGGGCGTTTTGCGCCAGGCTTCTATCAATGCCATTCTTGCTGTCGGCATGACGTTTGTTATTGTTTCCGGCGGTATAGACCTCTCGGTCAGCTCCACTGTATCGCTTTCCGGAACGGTTGCCGCCATTGTAATGGTCAATTTGGGCCTGGGCGTTGTTGCGGGCCTGCTTACCGGATTACTGGTGGGGCTGATCGTCGGAGCAGTCAACGGTATTGTAATTACAAAAGCAAGCGTGCCGCCTATTATTGCCACGCTTGGCACCATGACGGTTGCAAGCGGCCTTGCCCTTGCCGTTACAGGCGGGTATTCCGTGTCCGGCCTGCCCGATGCGTTTGCCTTTTTTGGCCGCGGTAATTTAGGCTTTTTACCGGTACCGGTTCTGATCGTTGCTTTGATGTATGTAATCGGTCATTTCACCCTGCAAAAAACCAAGTTCGGCGCGTCTGTCTTTGGTGTAGGCGGCAACGAAGAAGCTGCCAGGCTGGCGGGCATTTCTATTGATAAAACCAAGATCGGCGTATATATGCTCAGCGGCGTTATGGCAGCTGTCAGCGGCATGATACTGGCTTCCCGCCTTGATTCCGGGCAACCCATGGCAGGTGATGGACTGGAACTCAACGCCATTGCTGCTGTCGTAATCGGCGGCGCAAGCGTCAACGGCGGTGTTGGCGGTGTAATTGGCAGCCTGATCGGCGCTTTGATTATGAGCGTACTGAACAACGGCTTTGACCTGATCGGCGTAGGCCGGTATTACCAGATGATCTTTACGGGTATCGTCTTAATTCTTGCCGTTGCGATTCAGAAGAAGTCCAAAAACAAGTAAACGTAAAATCCCAATATTTTTTAAAGGGGGGATTTTTTATGGGTACAGATATCCGTCTGACCATCCATAATGCCATTGAAAAAAATAAAGCAAGTTATTTTGCATTTTTAAAAGATTTAATTTCATTTGACAGCCGGATTTTAGAAGCCGGAAAATATGGACAGGAAAAAGGTATACAAGACTATTTAAAGCAATACTTTCAAAAATTAGGCGCACAGGTAGACGCCTTTTCCCCGGAAAACGAAAAAATTTGCAAATATGCCGGCTTTAATAAAAACCACACATACGAAAACCGGGAAAATGTTGTTGCCATATTTAAAGGCGCCGGCGGTGGGCGTTCACTTTTAATGAATGGTCATTGCGACATTGTCCCTCCGGGCGATGAATCTGCCTGGACCAGCCCGCCGTTTACCTGTGTAGAACGCAGCGGCCGTCTGTATGGGCGCGGCACGACAGATATGAAGGGCGGGCTGGGCGCGGCTATTTTGGCAGTAAGCCTGCTTAAGGAGCTTTCTATCCCCCTGGCCGGCGACATTATTATCGAATCTGTTATTGACGAAGAGGGCGGCGGCAACGGTACGATCGCCTGCTGCGACAGAGGATACCGCGCCGACGGCGCAATCATCATGGAACCCACCCGCATGGCCGTAATGCCTGCAAACCGCGGCGCGTTTCTTGCCCGCTTTACCGTAACCGGAAGGCAGACGCACGCTGCAACAAAGGGGCTCGGCGTCAACGCAGTTGAAAAGGCAATTAAGCTGATAAACGCCATGAAAGAGGTAGAAACGCACTGGTTAATGACAAAAAAACACCCGCTTTTGTCCAACCCCACCATTAATATAGGGAAAATGGAAGGCGGGCTGGGTGCTTCGATCGTTCCTGAAGCTTGTACGGTTGATTTCGACGTGGAGTTCCTCCCAAGCGAATATGACAAGGATTATCGTTTGATCCCTGTAGACCCGCAGGATATAAAAGACGAAATTCAGCGCTGCATAGATTTTGCCTGTGCAGGCGACCCATGGCTTTGCAGCCATCCTGTTACAGTTGACTGGTACCAGGAAACACTTTGTTTTGAAACCGATGCAGAGCATCCTTTTGTACAAACTGCGCTTGAAAGCTGCAGAAAGGTTCTGCCAAGTACAGCGCTTGACGGCCTCCCCTGCGGCTGCGACGGTGCTCCGCTTTTCCATATTGGGAAAATGCCGGTTATTATCATGGGGCCTGGCGATCTGGAAGAGCTGCACACCACAGACGAAAGCATGGATGCAGAAAAATTTTACCAGGCAATTGAAGTGTATGCCAATCTGATCCTGGACTGGGTTGGAACAGCAAAAACGGAAGAAAGAAAAGAAGGTGACAGTTGTGATTACTAAAGAACAATACAACACTGTAAAAGCGCAGGTTATTGCATATTTTGACGCCGCCGGTATCGCTTTAACAGAAGCCGAAAAAGAAAACATAGAGATTGCCGACTTTGGTCTGGAGGATCTGGAACACAGCGCGTTGCAGCTTGTCACATATATTAATACAGACAGGGTGTGCGCAAAGGAAATGGTTCTTTTACCGGGGCAGACCTGCCCGGAACACCGGCATCCTCCCTTTGGAAATTACCCTGGAAAAGAAGAAACCTTCCGTTGCCGCTTTGGCACGGTATATTTGTATGTCGAGGGTGAACCTACACCCTGTCCAAAAGCCACCCCGCCGCAAGCCGACAAGGCGTATTATACGGCTTTTCATGAAATTATCCTGACGCCCGGGGAGCAATATACAATTCCCATCAACACGCGCCACTGGTTCCAGGCGGGCGAAAAAGGCGCCGTGGTTTCAGAATTCAGCACCCCCAGCTTTGATGAAAAAGATATTTTTACCGACCCACGCATCCGCCGCATACCGGAAATTGCAAAGGAGGCATAGCAATGTTTGACGGAAAAATCTGGAAGCAGCAAGCAAATATTATTTGCAAAGTGCTTGAACAAGCGCCTGCTTTTAACAAGGATTTTTTGCTCCCTCCCGAAGAATTTACCGCGCGCCAGCGCAAAGTATGGGATATGCTGCAAAAAGAAGGCTTTGACTGCGGCGTTGTATACGCAGACGAGCATTACTGCGGCGACGTTCCCTATCTTGCCGGAAATCCCAATATTATTGTTGAACCAATCGCAGCCGTACTTTCCAAAAACGGCCTGTATTTTATCGCCGGGCTGGAAAGCGGTATTGTTGCTGAACAGTTTTGCCACCGCTCCGGGGTAAAGATCCGTAAAGTTGATATCTTGCGCGTCGACGACCCGGATTACCCCGGAAACCTGCTGACTCCCTCTGATATTATAGAAGAAGCATGCGGTGGCAAGCCCAAAAACATTGCACTTTTAACGACAAAGGGGGTTTTCCCTCTTGGGCTGTACAACACGCTCAAACGCTATGTGGGGGAAGAAAACATAGGCGATTTGTCAAAAAAGTACTATCAGATAAAATATGAAAAATCCATGCTGGAAATGCAGCTGATTGAAGAAAGCTGCCGAATCAGCGACAGCATGCTTGAAGGTATGCTGCGTATTCTGCGTCCCGGCCTTACAGAAGCGCAGGTCGCTCAGTGGGGCTACTGCATTGCGCATGAGCTGGGCGCGCAGGCAATGGGTTTTCAGGTAATGGTTACAAGCGGCAAAAACAATCGCACCATCGTTGCAGCGGCCTCTAACAGGGTCATTCAGGAAGGCGATGTGGTCCATATAGGCGTTTCTCCCAAACGCGACGGGTTGTGCGGTGCGCAAAGGGCAACCGTCATGTGCGTAAAGAACCCATCCCAGATCACAAAATCTTACCGCACATGGATGGAATTTTTACAGGGCGCATATGCGCATGCGGTTGCAGAATTTGAAAACATTGCAAAAAACAACCTGCCGGGTTATTTACATGAACAATCTATGATTGCATATTATAATCAGGAAGCGCCAAGGCTGCGCGCCCAAACCGGCCTTCCTCTGGAACGCTTCAGCGAACTTAAAGGTTATGTAACGTCGCATAATTCCGGTTACACCGAATGCCAGGAATTTTATGGTGCGCTTTCCTGCGACTTTAAAGACCCGCTTGCAAATACAATGGTACTGATGCTGGACGTGGGCCTTAAAGGATTTTACGACACATGGGCGGACGTTGCAATTCCCGGTCTGGATTACATTGTAATTGAGAAAACCGCCGGAAAGTTTGGCGACCAAGTGCGTATTTTAAACCGTCTTCCCGTCGACTTACAGCAGTTTGTGGGAGAAGCATTTTAAATGTTATGTTATGGGGCGGCGTTACAGGCCGCCCCGCATGTTTTATATAAAAAGGAGGTCTCACAGGCCATGCAAAAAAATACGCTGCTGCGCTATGTGGGCAGCGCCGAGCAGCTTTTTGGGATGAAGGACTATACGATAAACGGCGGTAAGGCCAGCGGTATGCGCGCGATAGAGCTATACAATGCAAACGGCCTGTCCTTTACCGTACTGCCAGACCGCGGTATGGATATTACCGGACTGTCCTTTCAAGGTATAAATTTAAGCTTTTTATCTAAAACCGGGCTTACCGCGCCGCAATTTTTCACAGAGGATAAGGACAAGGGATTTTTCAAAAGCTTTTTTGCCGGCTTTCTGACCACGTGCGGTTTAAGCTATATGGGTGCCCCCTGTCGTGACGGTGAAGAAAACCTGGGCCTGCACGGCGTTATTTCCAACACGCCTGCCTACGAAGTCTGTCCGGAAACGCTTTGGGAAGAAAGCAGCGCTACCCTTACGCTTAGCGGAAAGCTCCGACAGGCGCAGGTATTTGGCGAGCATCTTTTTATGCAGCGCCGCATTGCGCTTGCGGGTGAGGAAAACTGTTTTACAATAGAAGACCGTATAGAAAATCTGGATTTTGCACCGGTTCCATTTATGCTTTTATATCATATCAATTTTGGGTATCCCATGCTTTCACCGCAATGCGAACTGCTTCTCCCCTCGCTGTCTATAACGCCGCGCGACAAGCAGGCAGAAGACGGTTTGTCCACCTCAGATAAAATGACCGAGCCGGTGGATGGCTTTGAAGAACAGGTTTTCTTCCACAAAATGCGCCCGGACCGCCATGGAAAGGTACACGCCATGCTTATAAACCATAAGCTTCTGACGGCCGTGGAGTTGATCTATCCGCTTGCACAGCTTCCCTGCTTTACACAGTGGAAATGTATGAAAAGCGGCGAATATGTACTTGGACTGGAACCGGGGAACTGCCATGTAATGGGAAGAGCCCGTGCAAAAAAAGACGGTACCCTGCAATATTTGCAGCCCGGACAGCAGCAAACCATACGGATAGAAGTAAAAATACACCATTCATTAAAAGAGATCAACCGTGCGCGGGCTGCTTTTGAAGCCTGAAAAAGGAGGACGTTTCAATGAATTACTGCATGGGGATTGACGTTGGTACTTCCGGTGTAAAAGCCGTTCTATACGCAGAAGACGGCGTATTGGTTGCAAGCGCCAGTGAAGGATATGCCATGTACCAGCCGCAAAACGGCTGGGCAGAGCAAAACCCAGAGGATTGGTGGGAAAAAACGGTTTTGGCAATCCGGCGTGTGCTTGCATCCTCTCAGGTAAAGCCAGAGGAAATATCCGGTCTGGGTTTAACCGGTCAAATGCACGGTCTTGTCATGCTTGACCAAAACTGCACAGTCCTGCGCAACGCTATTTTATGGTGCGACCAGCGCACCGCGCAGGAATGCAAAACGCTTACCAGCTTATTTGGGTATGCACAATTGATTGCCGTTACCGCAAACCCTGCGCTTACCGGGTTTACCGCATCAAAAATTTTATGGGTAAAAAAGCATGAACCGGAGCTGTTCTCCAAATGCAGGCATATTTTGCTTCCAAAAGATTATATTCGCTTTTGCTTAACCGGGGATTTTGCCACCGATGTATCAGACGCTTCCGGCATGCAGCTGCTGGATGTAAAAAACAGGTGTTGGTCTGTGGAAATGCTCGACTGCCTTCAGCTAAACCCCTCTATGCTGGCCCGGGTTTACGAATCCCCCCAGCCAACGGGAACAATCAGTAAACAGGCAGCGCAGCTGACGGGGCTTTCCGAACACACAAAGGTTGTTGCAGGCGCGGGTGACAACGCCGCAGCGGCAGTTGGGACAGGCGTCGTCTGTGATAAAAAAGCATTTACAACAATTGGCACCTCAGGTGTTGTTTTCGCTCATACAAACACACTGCATATAGACCCAAATGGCCGCGTACATACATTTTGCTGCGCTGTTCCGGGCGCATGGCACGTAATGGGCGTTACACAGGCCGCGGGCCTTTCACTGAAATGGCTGAAGGAAAATGTGCTGTGCGACTTAAAAGCGTTGGCGCAGCAAAAAGGCACCGGCGTTTACCAGCTTATGGATCATATGGCATTGCAAAGTCCCATCGGTGCAAACCGGCTTTTGTTTTTACCATATCTGATGGGCGAACGCACACCGCATCTCGATCCCGACTGCCGCGGCGTGTTCTTTGGGCTAAGCGCCATGCACACGCGTTCTGACCTGATACGTGCAGTAATGGAGGGCGTTGCCTGCTCCCTGACAGACTGCCTGTCTGTTTTGCAGGAAATGGGAATAAAACCCGACAGCATGGCACTATGCGGCGGCGGCGCAAACAGTCCGGTCTGGCGGCAAATGCTTGCAGATTTGTTTTATTGCAGGGTAAACACCATGCAGGCAAACGAGGGGGCCGCGCAGGGCGCTGCCATTTTAGCCACTGTGGGAAGCGGTCTGTTTAAAACCGTGCAGGATGCCTGCAACGTATTTGTAAAAGAAGGCGAGTTTTTTCCACCCTCTTTGGAAAACGCGCAGCAATACAGCAGGGTATATGCACAGTATAAGGCGTTGTATCCTGCGTTGCGCCCGCTTTTTAAAGATCTTGACAAATTATGACAAACCTTACTTTTTAATAAGCAAACTGATTTTAGATACAACCTCCTCCAATAACCTTTCTCCAAAAAGCCCGGCGCGGGGCATATGCCCCGCGCCGGGCTTTTTGTATTTTAAACAAACACTTTATTTTGTTTTATACTGGCTGCACAGAACGATTTTTCTATTCCAGAAAAATACGAAAGGCTGTGGGAAGCGCATATTTTTGCTTAATTTGCTCCATAGCAGCCCATGTAAAATTGGATGCCTTTTGAGTGCAGCGCAGGCAATAACAGGTCATATCCCATTGGATATGCGTAAAAACATGCTGGCGGTGCACCACTCTCTCGAGCGTGATTTCTCCGCTTCCCCAGCTTTCGGCTGTTTGTACAGCTTCCTTCTCTGTAAGCATTCCCTCCACATTCGGCAGTTGCCAAAGACCTGCCAAAAGGCCGTTGCTTTCTCTTTGACAGACCGCAATATCATTTTCACATAATAACAGAAACACCGTTTTCTGCTCCGTTTTTCGTGCACGCTTTGGTTTTTTTACGGGAAGCGCCTGCTGTGACCCGACTGCATACGCCAGGCAAAAATCCCGGGCAGGGCAGCATGTGCACTTTGGGCTTCCTCCCGGCAGGCATATCGTTGCGCCAAGCTCCATCAGGCTTTGCGTAAAGCTGCCACATTGTCCCAAAGGATACACACGTTCCAGTGTCTGCGCCATTTCCTTTTTAACCTGCGGCGCATCCACTTCTATAAATTGCTCTGTTACTCTGGAAAGCACACGCAGCACGTTGCCGTCCACCGCCGCGCGGGGCTGTTCAAAACAGATAGAGGCAATCGCCCCTGCCGTGTAAGGGCCAACCCCGGGAAGTGAAGCAATGTCCTCATAGCTGGACGGAAACACGCCACCGTAGTCACGTACAATTTTTTTTGCCGCTTTTTGCAGATTGCGCGCACGGTTATAATAGCCAAGACCCTCCCAATATTTAAAAAGTGTATCTTCACGTGCCTGTGCAAGATCTTGTATGGTAGGAAACGCCTTTAAAAAGCGTGTATAGTAGCCTTTAACCGCCTCTACACGCGTTTGCTGCAGCATGATTTCCGACAGCCACACATGGTAAGGCTGTGTGTCCCTGCGCCAGTCGAGCTGCCGTGCGTTTTTTTCATACCATGGCAAAAGCACCTCCGGCAGCCTTTGATACAGGCTTTTTTTGTATGCCTGCAACGCCTTCATGCGCCGGTACAACTTTTCATATAGCAAAAGCATGTGCGGTTCTGCACAGTAATCCCGAAGATCCCGCATTGCAATCCAGCGCACGGCGCTGTTTTCATCCGGCTTTGCAAAAACAGGCTGTTTTTCGGGTACAATCAAGCCGTAAGCGACAGAATAGTGTACATGTGCAGGTATAGGCTTTCCTTTTTTGTTATGCGCAGGAACCTGCAATATATCAAGCGACAACACCTCTGTGCTCAGCGGATAAACCTGCTGCACGCCTGTTTCCTCACGCGCTTCCCGAATTGCCGTATAAAGCAGGTTTTCTTCCCCGTCTGCATGCCCACCGGTCCATGTAAAGGTATGAAAAAGATGATGATGCACCATGAGCGTTTTGTCCATCGCAGAGTTTAGCAACAACGCCGAGGCTGTAAAATGCGCCTGTTCATTTTGCCTGTACAAAAGCGTCTTCCCATGTGCTTCCCATGCGGCAAGCATTTTCTGGCGCGCCTGCGCTTCTTCCTCTGTCTGCGGCGCAAAACGCAAAAGCTGCGTTTTTATATCCATATTGCGACCCTCCCATACAGCCAGTATACAGGATTTTTTCCGGCAATGCAAAAGGGGCAAATTTATCCCTGAAAAGCAAATATTTTTGCAGGTTTGTTTTTTATTTTACCTGCGCATTCTTTTTTTCAAGATACTTTTTCCATGCCTTAACCAATTCGGGGCGCAGCTTCCAGTAAAAATGTCCGTGTTCATCTTTCGGCTTCTCTGGAATGCCATCAAAAACAACGTTCCAATATCGTCGCTCTCCATCCCGATCTACAGGAGCTTCCAAAAGCAACGTTGCATATAATTTTTTTGAAAAAACTCTATTCCACGCTGTAATCTGATTACAATGGACATGAAAGTAATCTGCAATGTCGCTGGCAGTGGAAGTACAATTTGGTTGCTTGTAAACAAAACCAATTATCTGTAAAATATTATTATCCGTCATTGTTTCGTCTTGCAGTATTTTCAGCCATTGCGTTTGTGTTAATTTTAAAATATCCTGCCCTTGCCATTGTGTTGCTGTAATCATATTATATTCCTCCTTTTTTGTTTGAAAAGTATTAAATCATATTTTTTCTTGGGTTTTCGCTGATACAAATAACATTTTTTACCTGCAAAAAACTTTGTTACAAAAACAATGCCGCGCAAAAGTTAGCAAAGATAAAGTACTGTAAAACCGTTTACAAACAAGCAAATAAGCGAAATTTAATATTTTACAGAAAAAGGCGCGGCGGTGTGTTCTCTGCCTTATAAGAAAATATGAAAATCCATCCCCCTTTCATTGCTATTTCAAAACGGAATCAATCATCAGCTGTAGTTCTATGAACCTTCAGTGATAAACGCAAACTGCCCCGGCAAGCCATTTCCAGAAACGTTGTGCATTAGAATTTGTGCTCGATTTAAAGTTTGCGTTACAAAAAATATCATTATATTCCATCCGTCTAACAAAAGCTTATTGCTGAAGGTCGGGCAGCTTTTTTATCTTCCGCATGCTTGTCACCTCCTTTTAAAAATGGTTAGGGTTCAATACCTGTCAATGTATCAATCTTCTTTACAAACTCCTCTGCCGTCAAAGCCGCCTTTGACGACAGCCGCCACAGGGGAATACCCATATGCGCCAGGGCTGCGTCTTTTTTTGCGTCCCGCTTCATCTGATCCGGATGTCGGTGGTGTTCGCCGTCGAGCTCGATCACCAATATTGGATTATTGACTGCATTGTAGAGGGTGAAGTCCAGATGGGTGTTCTTGTGGAGGACAAATCGTTTGATTTCCGGGTTTTCGTCCAGATATGCCTGATCTACTACCAGATCGGCAAGTGGCAGTTTCAGCAGAAAACGCACGTTGAAATGCTTCTGGCAATACATCTTCAAATGATCATAAACCGTCTTTTCAAACACATTGTGGAGCTGGTCGGTGCTGGTATAGGTCTTCATCCTCCGGTACAATCCATCAAAAAGGCAAACGGTTGTATCAGGGATCTCTTTTCCATAGGTTTCGATATAGTCGATCAGATTGCGCATCTCTTTATTTTTCCTTCTCAGATAGGCGGCGTCCGAAACCAGGATAAATTGCTTTTTTGCGCGGGACACCGCCACATTCAGCAGCTCCTTACTGAACAGGCAATGATCTCCAGCCAGGTAGTTATTTGCAAATCTCAGATCATTGAAGACCGTGGAAAAATAAACGACATCCTGCCCACGCCCCTGAAAGGCGTGAATGGTACCGCAAACATTATTGCCGCAATGGAAATGGGATTTTAATTGATCCCCCTGCCCACTGAACGGAGTGATTACATAGGTGTTGTGAAGTTTAGGCCCGGTAAGACCTTCGATCGACTTGATTTCCCGCTCGTTGTAAAAGGAAGTTCCCGATGAAGTAACCGTGGCGTATTTTCCCTGATCAACCCTTAGCAGCTGTATGGCATCCTTATGTGCATCGGTGTAAATAATAAGCTCACCATTATAATAAAATTTGTTGCAGTAGTTGATGATGGAATAGTCACACCGGTAATGCTCCCGTAATAGGATCGGCTGAAGCTCCCATACCTTTCGAACCGAACTCAAAAAGGTTTCCTGATAGTAATCATATCGTTTGTCAACAACAGGCAGTTTTCCCGATGGATTGCCAGTAATAGCGCTTAGTTGCTTCTGGTCCCCTACCACAACGCAGCGGTTTGCCAAGTACAGCATAGGAAGGCCGGCAATCAGGTCGCATTGGGAGGCTTCGTCCATGATAATATAATCAATTTTGGAATCGTTCTCCAACAGATCTTTAAAATTGTAAACCAGCGCATCTGCCGTCGTCAAAATAACAGGATATACATACCGCAATTCGTTCTTGCAATTGTAGCAGATCCGGTCTTCCTGCGCACAGGAAAGGATCGTGTTGGCAGCTGCCAGGTATTTATCGTCAGAAGAATAGAAAAGCAGAAATTTTTGCAGTGCTTGCAGGGAGCTTTTTATGTATTGATGATTATAAAGATTGGCCAATTCCTCCTGCTTTTGCTCAAGCCCGGCCCATTTCAAATTGGAAGTGAGTTGTTCAATTTCCCGTTTAAGATAAAGATATTCCAGCTGAAATTGCAGCAGAAGTCCATCGGACCGAAATTGCTCTTGGTTCATTTTTCAGTGAAAATAATTCACAATACGATCCCAAAAAGAGCACATTCCGGATTCGTCCAGTTTCTGTAAAGAGCGGGCAATACGGTCAATTTCTTTTCGAAGCGCTTCCGGTTTCTTTTTCCGGAACCGGCTGATTTTTGAAAAATTGCGCGTTTCATGAAAGGCTGCTTGCCGTTTTTCTAAATGACGAAGTTGATTTTCGTCTTCCTGTTGCTGATTTTTCATTGCAACCAAACGATTGATATCAGCCTCCATCTCTTTCATGCGGGAATAAAGACTGGACAGTTCGGGTTCCTCAAAAGATACGTCAGACAGTTGAGCGGCCTGCTCAAGTGTTTTGCTAACAGTATCTTTGATGGTTTCCTCAAGCGTTTGCATAATCTTACTATTTCCCAGCCGCAGATAAAAGGGGGGCAGTTTGAGAGCGTCTAGCTCTTCTTTAATGTTGTCAATTGCCGAGTTGTTTTTAGAAACTACGACTACCCGTTTCCCGCGGACGACCAGATTTGCAATAATGCTGAGGATCGTGGTGGTTTTTCCCGTTCCCGGAGGCCCCTCGATCATGGAAACACGGTCTCTCAGTGCGGTCTCAATAGCTTGCTTCTGAGAATAGTTTGACCGACTTAGCAATAGAATGGGAGCCGTATCTGCCTTGCAGGAATCGTTGACAGGCTGGGCTAAAAGATATTGAAGCAATAGGCCATCCGGTCTGGAATAAATATGGTTAAAAATGTTATCATACCGTTTCAAAGCCATTTTGGCAAAATTATCTTCGCTCTCCGGTTCCGATTCCAGATGGTCGGGATTCTTTTTTGCTTGGCGAATGACAGATTGGTAATATTTTTTATAAAGGTCCATTCGCTTTTTAACATGAGAGGCTTCTGTTGCACAGGCAGCAAAATAGCGCTGCTCTTCAAATTGCGCTTGCTCCCCTTTTATAAGAAAACGGCAGGATTGAATATTTTTAAACCCAAACGACATTTCTCTGTCGTCTGATGCAAAACGCCCTGTCAATTTGCGCTCGTCATAACCATCAATAAAAATTTTTGAAATTTTGCCTGATACGCTGGTAACTTCAAGAACATTTTGATGTTCCTTTGCAAAATCCAGATAAGCCAGCAATTTCGTCTGCTCCATGATACAAACAACCTTCTGTTCTTTTTTCTCAAAAAAAGGAAAATTATGTATTGTAAAGTCATTATATCACAGATCAGCAAGGATTCAAGTGTTTAAATCATTTATTGCAACTAAATATTAATGTATAAATTAAATGATGGCGCTTATTCTACAAAGACCATTGAATTCGGTCTGGATCGGTGATTATATTGTTTTTAATTTCTATCATCATCCGTTTGTTTTTGCGAAAGGTAATTCCTTATGGAACATGAAATCGAACATTAAAAAAGCAGTATACCACTGCTTACCAAAACTTTAAAAAACACATAAATACAAAGTTTGTAACAAAGAAAAAGGGCCGAAATTTGGATGTTGCATTTCTGAGTTCCAAATTTTGACCTCTGTTACATAGAAAACGTTGACAAAAAAATATTCTAAAGTCCAGAACCTCCCCCCGCAAAAAGTTGGTCGCGTCGCGGCGGCGTTGTGAGCACATCTGCAAGTGAACAGTCAAAACAAGCGTGACTTTTGGCGGAAAGGAGGACGACGGCGCGCGTAAGCCGACGACTTTTCTTTTGGAAAAGTCGTCGCGAGCAATGCATAGTCCGCGACGACGTGTCTATTGACTGCATAAAAGATCTTTTTCTGTTTTTGGTGTGTAGAGTTGAACTCTTGTACTTGTAAATGAAAAAGAAAAAATGTAAAGTGCAATCAAATCCGTTTGTTCTCCTGCCGCAGGCAGATTTCCCACAGAGTGCTTTCACTCATTAAAATGAATATATCCCGTTGGGAAGAATGGGTTTAGTTAACGAAGCCGACAGAAATTAAATCTGCACTTTCTTTCGGGAATATGAACCTGAAGCATACATTATCTATCAATTTTCAGAGAATAGCAAGAAATTTCATATAAATCTAATTTTAATTTTGATACTGTAAAATTTTTATAGATTCACTTAGTCGATAAATTGATAATCAAACGGACAATCCGAGTGAATCCATTGTTGCTTATGCGCTTCCATTATTTCCTTCATAGGTTCAATATATGGTCTTAATTCCTTGTTGATCGTATTTATTCCCTTAACAGTAATGAAATTAACAGGACAGTCTATTGTTAACATATCCTCAAACGCATCCCAGTTTTCCCCATATCCATCAGGAAAGTCCAAAGCTCCTTTTATTCTTTTATGAATTTCGCCTAAATGTTTGCAATTTGTTAAATTTATCGTTGCTTTAATCATCTAATTTGTCTCCTTAAACAATTTCATAAAAAGTTTGAAAGTGATCATATGTAACAAAAATCAGTCCGTCATTTGACCATACTATCCTATGTAGGTTTCTACGGCCCTGAGTATAATTAATATCAGCTTCATACCAAATACGACCTATTTTGTTTGGTAGGTGATTATTTCTGTTTTGATATACCATCCTTCCAATCATTTTCTCCGGAGCAAATTTAGATAGTCTGTCACCGTATCGCCACCCGAGCATTTCAAGCTGTTCGTGAGAAATATAGTAATCAGGTAATCTGCCATTATATTTCAGCCAATAATCAGCGCCGTCAATTCCATTGTTGGTTGCGCTGCCCGCTTCAATCGCCTGTATATCCCGCCGGAGGGCTAAGCATATCGCTTGCCACTCTGACGCTCAGACCCTGTTTCAAAATTTCTCAGGGGCAGGGCTTTGGTTGGTATTGTCTTTTTTGCTGCCTGCATAGTGCTTTTGCTCGATTTTCATTTGGTTTTTCTTGCTTTACTCTCTTGACTTCATACCATTGGACTATAATCTATTGCATAAAACAAATGTTCGATTGTCAATAAAATCATAAATAATTTAAAGCTTTGCTTTTAGCAAAGCAACCAGCGTTTTGCGTTGCAAATTCAGTGTGGATTGTATCCCGCCGCTGAATTTAAGATATCGGGCACTGCATATAGAGGCGGGATATATGATCCCATTTGTTGTATAATGAAATCCTGCTGTGTAAGGGTGAAATTTGCTTCGTAGATAAAATTTACTATGCGAATAAAATTAAATCCGTCATTCTTTCGCCAAAAGGCAAATTTCATCACAAAGTGATTTCACCCAACCATGTCGGATTTATCCCGTCCTCAAAGATAGCTTTAGTTGAAAACAGCCTGCATTTGCCACAAGACAATTGCAGGCTGTTTTCTGTCTAAGCCACATGAAAAAGATATTTTCGGCATTTCGGAGGTGGGAGTTGAACTCTCAAACTCGCAAAAAGTTGGTCGCGTCGCGGCGGCGTTGTGAGCACATCTGCAAGTGAACCGCCAAAGCAAGTGTGGCCTTTTGCGAAAGGAGGACGACGGCGCGCGTGAGCCGACGACTTTTCCAAAAGACACGTCGTCGCGAGCAATGCATGGTCCGCAACGACGTGGGAAAGGTTGATAAAAAAGATATCAACCAAAACGCGAGCGCAAAACACAACGCACCCCACAAAGTGAGGTGCGCGACTTGGGAGCGGTGGCTCGCCGCTGGTCCGCCCGGAGGGATTCGAACCCCCGCTCTCCGGAATCGGAATCCGTTGCGTTATCCAGCTACGCCACGGGCGGATCTTTTTAATTATATATCATTTTTCATAAACATGCAACAAAAACACATACAAAAAACTTTACTTTATAAAAAATAAATTAACCCTTTCTCTGATTTTTTTCCATTATTTTGACATTTAAAATTACTTTCTTTATAATTGATTCGTTACGTCATAAAGCAAAAGCATATATTTTTACAGTTGAATGCAAATCATAAAGGTAGGTGATATTATGCGTTTTACAAAAACCCTTCGCACGTTTCATATTATTTTCTTATGTATGTTTGGCTGGATTGTTTTGCAGGTATTTTTGTCTAATTTAGAAAATAATTTTCTGTGCGCACTGTGGGGTGTTGCGCTCATCGTTATTGCTGCAATCGTCTATAAATGGCTTTCCAGACGTTTTGACAATGCCGACTACAAAAAGGCCAACCGTGTTTTCTGGATATGCATGGGCATTATGTTCGTTTTGCAGCTTTTGGCCGGCTATTTTCTTATGTATGAGCCGGGTACAGATCTGCGCGCAATCCACGAAATTTCCAAAACTGCGGCGATGTCTGGCTCTTTTGAAAATATTTATCAAAATGTACCGAACAATGCCGGTTACCTTGCACGCTATACAAACAACCATGGAATTTTTCTTCTTTTAACGGGGTATTACCGCATTCTGTTTTTGCTTTTTGGGGAAATCCCGCTTTATGCTTCGGTTTTTATAAACACCCTGGCAATCGGTATTTCGGTATTGTTCGTTTATAAAACGGCCAGTAAGCTTTTCCCTCCTGCGGGTGCGCTTACTGCATTTTTGCTATGCTTTCTTTTTCTTCCGTATTATACCTACACACCGTTTTTTTATACCGATTCTCTAAGCATGCCGTTTGTCATCCTACCACTTTTCTTCTATATAAGCGCTTTAAAGGCACAGGAAAGAAAAAAGAGATATGGCTTTCTTGTAGTAGCGGCATTGCTGATTTATATTGGGTATGCTTTAAAAGGAAGCGTTATTATTTTACTTGTAGGCGCGGTGGTTTTCCTGTTTTTAAGCCGCCCTGTTAAGCAGGCGCTTGCCTGTTCCTGCACTATGGCCGCCATATTTCTAGCCTGCACCATTATTTTCAGCGCGGTTGTAAATACAACTGGATTTGTAACAAAAGAAGAATTGCAAAAAGAACAATATCCCCTGACGCACTGGATTATGATGGGGCTCAACGGTAAAGGCGGTTACACGCACTCCGACAGCCTTTTTACAAGAAAGGCCGGCGATTATACGCAAAAAAAAGAGGCCACCGTCGCAGAAATTGGCCACAGGCTGGAGCAATACGGAGCTTCAGGCCTTTTTGCACATTTGACAGAAAAAGGGACCTGGACCTGGTCGGACGGTACGTACTATATCAGCAACCATATTGCGCATAATCCGTTGCACAAAAATATTTTGCATGAATTTTTCCTGCAGGACGGCAGCTATTATTTTATCTTTTTGTTTGCCAGCAATGCATATCAGCTGATGTTCCTGCTTTTGATCTGCCTGTCCATTGCAAAAAGCATAAAAAAACCAAGGCTGGATTTTACCGTTCTTCTAAAAGGTCTGATTTTTGGCGTCTTTCTGTTTTTCCTGATTTGGGAAACGCGCTCAAGGTACCTGTTTAACTTTACACCCGTTTTTATCCTGGTAGCAACAGACGGCATTCTTGCTTTATCCAAAATAAAGCTTTCCTCACTGCGCGCATTTTACAACAAGCGTATAAAAAAGCATACCTAAATTTAAACTGCTCTGTAAAATTGGGGAACAGTGAATTGTCAAACTAAGTGCAACAGGAATTGAGCTCAAGTTCCCATAATTCCT
>OJRQ01000477.1_pt1 | contig 20898 bp, 23 predicted proteins | sample 1599271 | NCBI WGS metagenome assembly OJRQ01 (sample SAMN03922533, study PRJEB24848) | human gut metagenome | isolation source: stool sample | host: Homo sapiens | place: Germany | collected 2010-05 | reverse complement strand
CTTACCCGCCGGCTTTCTGCGTTTCTATATCTTTCTTCTAATAAGACTTTGTTCATTTCTTATGGAAGAAACGAACCAAAGACCACAAAAGGGGGGTTGCGATCCCCCCTTTTGAAACCCCCAACCGCCTCAAGGGGGTATCCCCCTTGAGAATCCCCCTGAAAACTTTATAACTGGCCACCAACTTTTATTATATTTATAAGCTTTCTAAAAAATATAGAATAAGATTCCATATTTCATAGATAAAATTCAATAATAAGGAATCCTATTCCACTACCAATGAATAACTATACAGTATAATATGAGATAGAAAAGTAGCACCGTATTTAAATATTTGGAATAGGTATAAAGCATTGGATATAAAAACGACTTAATAAAACGGAGGAAGTAAACAAATATAAACCCACATAAAAAACAAAAAATTAATGAAGGAGGCCCATAATGCAAGGCGTATTAAAAGACATTTTCTACGGGGAATTTCGCGCGGACAAACAAAGGCTGGAAAGAAAACCGGGGCACCAAAAAGCAATTGCGCGCTACTGCGAAGAAGAAAAGCGACTGCGCAAGCTGCTCAATACGGAACAAATTAAACTTTTAGAGCATTTTCAAGACAACAACAGCCTGCTTGAACAGATGGAAATAGAACACAGCTTCCGGTTTGGCTACCGCATAGGCGCACAGATGACGGCAGAGCTGCAAAAGGCTATGGACAGCCCGATAGAATAACACAGAAAGGAATCAAGTAAATGAAAAACATATTACAGGAGCTTTATTTAGGGAACATAAGCCCCGCAGTTACCTCCCCGCGCCTTGCTCCGGAATATCAAAGAATCAAAAAGAAAGCAAATAAAGCGTATGACAAGCTTTGCAAAAGCATGACAAAACAGGAAAAGCGGCAGCTGGAAGCGATGGAGGCAGCGTTAGACCGGGCCAGGCAGTACGATGAACTATACGCCTTTATTACAGGCTTTCGTCTGGGTGGTGCTCTGACCCGTGAAGCATTTGCAGACATTGACGAGCTAGTGGATTACCGGGAACGCCATGAAACATTGGAGGACTAAAAACTCTGCAACAAGCCAACCCCAAATTACAACTTTAAACACATACATTGTAAGTGTGCAAAAACGATTGTATAAGAACCATCAGGGGGATTCTCAAGGGGGTACTCCCCTTGAGGCGGTTGGGGGTTTCAAAAGGGGGGATCGCAACCCCCCTTTTGCGGTCTTTGGTTCGTTTCTTCCGCAAGAAATGAACAAAGTCTTATTAGAAGAAAGATATAGAAACGTACAAACCCGGCGGAATAGAACAAAACAATAAAACTGCTAAAAAAACAATTTTTATAAGCGTAAAAAGCAGCCCACTACCGGGGCTGCTTTTGCTCTTTCTTTTTTAAAAGTTGTTCCATAACTGTTATAACAGCGTTTAAATCTTCCTCTTTCAGCTCTTTTGCAAGCTCTGTCACCCTTCGTACCAAAATCGGGTTTTCCAGTTCTTCATTAAAAAAATCTGCCACAGTAATACCGAAATACTCACAAATATAAAAAAGCTCTTCATAAGAAGGCAGCTTTCCACTATTAATAATCCCACTTACATAACCGTCACTATGCCCCAACTCAAAACTTAATTGCCGCGCGGATATTTCTTTTGACAATTTAAGTTGTATTAATCTATCTCGTATAAACTGTTTATCCATAATTTATCACCTTAATTAATAGAATAAAATATGTTTAAGATGAATTCGGATTCTAAAAGAATATATTTTGTTGAAAATCTATTCTTTTTGTATTATAGTGTAACTAGCTTTATTTGTTCCAACAACTAACATTTTTTAGTAAAAAACCCACAAGCATAAACATAGCTTGCCGGCTAGCAAAAAGTTGTTAGGGGGTTTCTTATAGGGGGAATACCCCCTTAAGGCGGTCAAGGGGGGTTTCAAAAGGGGGGACAATCGCAAGTCCCCCCTTTGTGGTCTTTGGTTCGTTTCTTCCATAAGAAATGAACAAATCTTATAAAAATAAAATTTATATAGTAAGTAAACTATTTCTCCCATCTATCGGTTCGCTGATCTTTACTTAATCCCAAAACATAATCCGCAGAAAGTTGATAAAGCTTTAAAAGTTCCGTAAATATTTCTATGGGCATGTTTCTTTTATGATTTTCATATTGGGAAAGCGAATTCTGGGCAATGTTTAACTGCTTGGCAATATCCTCTTGTCTTAAATCGTGATCTTCCCTATACTCCTTCAAAATTTCATAATATTTCTTTGAAGCAGAACGGCCTTTCCTCATAATAATAAATCCCTTCTTAAAAAATCTAATTACACTTTAATCTATCTCGAATTGCGAAGTTATAATTATCTCAAAATGTAATATAACAAACGATGTATAAAAGGGATCCAAATCACCGGAATGAATAGCGAAAACGGTACTGCATGTTAATATTGTATGTTAAGTTGCTTAACAAAAATACACATGAAAATTTTGTATAAATAAAATTTATTTTTAGGAGGAATTGTTATGAAAGAACAAAACCCCAAAAAAAATAAAAAAAATATTTCTATCCCCAAAACCAGCCCCAGCGAAAGCCGCAGCATCTACATGAAAATATCGCTTATAGAAGAACTGGAGCAAATCGCTATACAAAACGACGTAAGCTTCAACTTTACCGTTTGCTGGATTTTGCATGAATACCTGCACAACACCAAGCTACAGCCCAAAGAAGAACGCACGCCATACAAAAACGTATCTGTTCCCCACCCATACAAACAAGCGCCCAAGCGGGTAAAACGCTTACCCGCATTACATAAAACAGCACAAACCAAACAACCGGAAAAACCGGAAAAAACAAACAAATCCAATAAAAACAAGGAGGATCTAACATGAAAACAAACAACAACCCCAAAACAACCAAAAGCACCGCCGCCGCATCTGCAAACGCGGCGCAAACCCCGCTGCAGCCCCAAACCCCGCCGCTAAACAACGCGCTGCCGTTTGAGCTGGATTACGACGCAATGGAGAAAATCGGCTTTGCGCTGTACTGCTTTGAAGATTTTGTGCGCATGCGCGGCGAATACTTCGACAGCGATTTCCTCAGCAGCTCCCTGTACGATTTCATCCTCATCACCCTAAGCAACCTGCACAATTCCTCGCGCCAAATCTACATTGAAAGCTGCTACGACAACGTGCTCGACATGCTCGAACAGGCCATCAAAGCCAAAGACAAAACAGCAAAGCCGCCGGCGTCCCCAGACAAAAATCAAAAAACAAGGAGGTCCTAACCATGACAGAACTCGAATGCAAATTTTTTCTTGCAAAACTGGCGCGGCGCTTAAAAACGCTGCGCCTGGAGTACCACTTCACCCAAAAGGAGGTCGCAAATTACCTGGGCGTCCACCACAGCGTCTATTCCCGTTACGAGCGCGGGATCAGCGAGCCTACCGTAAACGAGCTTGTAGCGTTTGCAAAGCTGTATAAAACAAGCACAGACTATCTGCTGAGCCACACAGAAGACAGGCGCCCTTCCGGTCTTTTGGATGGGATCACATATTGTAAACCTAAAAAATAAAAAAGGTTGACAATCAAAGCGCTTTGCCGTATACTCTTTGCAGCAGAAAAAATCCTTTTGCAGGAGGCGTGTACCATGGAGCAAAGCCAAAAAAGCCGCGCAAACGTCTACGGCATGGTGATCACCGCGCTGTTTACGGCGCTTACCGTCGTTTGCGCGCAAATTTCCATCCCCATCGGGCCGGTGCCCATCAACCTTGCGCTGTTGGCCGTTTTTGCCGCCGGCGGGTGTCTGGGGCCTGTAAAGGCGGTCATAAGCCAGCTGGTCTACCTTTTGGCCGGCCTTGCCGGCCTGCCCTTTTTTGCGGGCTTTCAGGGCGGCCCGGGCGTGCTTTTGGGGCCCACGGGCGGCTACATCATCGGCTATGCCTTTGCGGCGCTCATCACGGGGCTGCTTGCCGTGCGCTTTCACCGCCGCTTCTGGCCGTGCGCGCTGGGCATGCTGCTAAGCCTTGCGGTGTGCTACGCCTTTGGCACGGCCTGGTATGCCATAAGCACCCACACCGGCTTTGTCCCGGCGCTTATGGTGTGCGTGGTGCCGTTTATCCCCGGCGACCTTTGCAAAATTGCGCTTGCGGCTTTTTTAACCGCGCGGCTTAAGCGCATATACAGCGCGCACCTGTGAGCAAACGCCGTGCAAAAGCGCCCGGCTGCGCCCACACACCACATACAGACACACAAAAAGCGCGCCTGCAGGCCAAAAAAAGGCTTTGCAGGCGCGCCTTTGCATGCAAATGTGACGGTACTGTCACTTGACATTTGCACCATAAAACTATATCATCAATTTATCAGAACCCCCCATTTTCCCAATGGGCAAAGGAGGTGCGCAAGCCCTTGGACGCGTTTTTGGAATCCCTGAATTTTCAGTTTATCACCGACCTTGCAATCGTTGTACTGCGGATCCTCATCCCCATTATGGGGGTGATCGTGGTGTTTCAGTGCTATTCCTCCATGCGCCGGCAAAGGCGGGACGAAAAGCCGCTGATCATGCTTGTCAACAAGCAAACAGACGACTGCCTGCCCGTGCTTTCGTGGGAAAACTCCATCGGCCGCGGGCGTAGCTGCGACATCACACTGGAAGACATGGCCGTTTCGCGCGACCATTGCGTGCTGCTGCGGCGGCAGGCCGGCTGGTTTGTAAGCGACACCGGCTCCAAATACGGCACATACGTCAACGGGCAGCGGGCACAGGGGCGCACGCCCGTGTATATCAACGACGAAATTACCGTCGGCAAAACCACCCTCACCGTCAAGCGTGCCGAGGATTATACAGACATCAGCCGTTCCTGGTTTTTTAAAAAGCCGGGCAGCAAGGCGAGCATCACGCCGTTTTCGCTGCTGTTTTTAATCTCTGTCTTTCTGCTGTTTCTGGCGGTCAGCGCCTGCATCAGCATAGAAGCCACCGATTTTATGCCCCTTGTCATCTACGCCGTATACATGGCAGTGGCGTGGACGTTTTACCTTATCTCTACCAAAGCGCTCAAGCGCGTGGGGTTTGAGCTGGAAAGCCTCGCCATCTTTTTAACGGGCGTGGGCGTCATGCTTTCGGTGCGCCAGGGAATCCGCCAGACCTATGTGCAGATCATTGCCGCGGCAATCGGCATGGTGGTGTTCTGCATCCTGATCAAATTTATAGAAAACCCGGACCGCGTCAACAAATGGCGGCTTGCCATCATGATCGCGGCGGTCGGGCTTTTGGGGATCAACATCATCTTCGGCACCATACGCGGCGGCGCCGCAAACTGGATCATCATCGGCGGCGTTTCGGTCCAGCCGTCCGAATTTGTCAAGATCGCCTTTATCTTTGTGGGCGCGTCGTCGCTGGACTACCTGCAAAGAAAGGGCAACCTTATCGGGTTTATCATTTTTTCCGCCATCTGCGTGGGCGCACTGTTTTTAATGAGCGATTTCGGCACGGCGGTGATCTTTTTCGGCACATTTTTGATGATCGCCTTCATGCGCTCCGGCGACCTCAAAACCGTAATTCTGGCAATTGTCTCCGCTGTGCTGGGCGGTGCGATCGTTTTGCGCTTTAAGCCGTATATTGCAGACCGCTTTCAGGCCTGGGGCAACGTTTGGGAATACGCAAGCTCCACCGGCTATCAGCAGGCAAGGGTGCTCACCTACGCCGCAAGCGGCGGCCTGTTCGGCGTGGGCCTTGGCAGCGGCTACTTAAAGTACGTTGCCGCCTCAGAAAGCGACCTGGTCTTCGGCCTGCTGTGCGAAGAAACAGGCCTGATCCTGGCTTTGACCGTAGCGGTGGCAATCGGCGCGCTGTTTTTCTATTCGCGCGCCATCACCACGCGCAGCCGTTCCACGTTTTACTCCATTTCCGCCTGCTGTGCGGCGGGGTTGCTTGTTCTGCAGTCTGCGCTGAACATCTTCGGCGCAACAGACATCCTTCCCCTTACGGGCGTTACGCTGCCGTTTGTCAGCCTGGGCGGCTCCAGCATGATCTCCTGTTGGGGGCTGCTTGCGTTTATCAAAGCGGCGGACGAGCGTACCTACGCCGTTGCAAAGCGCAAGGCAAAATAAAAGCAACCACAAGCAGGGCCGGTAAGGCACACAGCCAGGTACCTCCGGCTCTTTTCCAAAAGGGGCCGCACAGGGCCCGTGCAATCCAACAGAAAGGGGCGGCTTTATGAAAAAAACGCTTACGCGCTCCATCTTTATTTTTATTTTAACGCTTGCGTTTTTCGGCGGGCTTGCGCTTTTTACGTTCCGCATCTGCGTAAACGCAAACGACTGGATTCAGCAAAACTTCAACGGCCATATTTCCGGCAGCGGCGGCCTGGAAAAGGCCGGCAAAATTTTTGACCGCAACGGCAGCGTGATGGCCCAAAGCATAGACGGCCAGCGCTATTATCACGAAGATTACACCACGCGCCTTGCAACGCTGCACATTGTGGGCGACAACAGCCTGAATATCTCCACCGCGGTACAAAGCACATACCGTTCGGAGCTTTTGGGCTTCAACTACATCTGGGGGCTTGAAATGCCGCAAAGCTTCCGCGGCGGCAACAACCTCACCCTCACCATAGACAGCGCCGTGTGCAAAGCAGCCTACGAAGCGCTAAACGGCAAGCGCGGCGCAGTTGTTGTGCTCAACTATCAAACAGGCGAGGTTTTATGCAACGTAAGCTCCACCACCTACGACCCGCAGGACCCGCCCGAAATCACCGAAGAAAACGAGGAAGAATACAACGGCGCTTATTTAAACCGCGCGCTTTCCTCCTCCTATACGCCCGGCTCCATCTTCAAGCTTGTCACCGCCGCGGCAGCCATTGACAACATTCCGGATATTTTTGACCGTACCTTTACCTGCAACGGCGGCGTTGTGCTCGGCGGGGAAGAGATCTCCTGCCTTTCCGACCATGGCACCATCAGCTTTCAGGACGGCCTTGCGCAGTCGTGCAACGTGGTGTTTGCAGAGCTTGCCGTAGAGCTTGGCAAAGACAAAATGACCCAGCAGGCAACACAAATGGGCATAAACGCCAGCTTTGACGTGGGCAATGCCCCCACTGTCGAAGGCAAATACGATGTTTCCAAGGCCAGCGAAAACGAGCTGGGCTGGTCGGGCATCGGGCAGTACACAGACCTTGCAAACCCCATGCAGATGGCTATTTTAATGAGCGCGATTGCAACAGACGGAACGGCCGTGGAGCCATACTTTGTTTCCTCCGTTTCTTCTGCAGATTTTTCCCCCGTCCGGGCAGGCAGTGCCTCCAAAGGCCGGGCGCTGTTAAGCGAAAGCACCGCGCAGACGCTCAGCGAAATGATGCGCTATACCGTCACCTCCAATTACGGTGATTCCATGTTCCCCTCGCTTGAGGTATGCGCAAAAACGGGCACAGCCGAGGTCTCCGACGACGAAGACGGCAAAAACGACGCATGGATCGTCGGCTTTTCACGCGACGAAGACGCGCCTCTGGCCTTTGCCGTTGTGGTCGAAGACGGCGAATTCGGGTATTCCACCGCGGGCCCTGTCGCCGTTGCCGCCATGGAAGCGGCGGCACAGGCGCTCAGAAGCGCAGAGTAATCCTAAAACAAAAAAGTACGGGCAGCCTTTAAAAAGCTGCCCGTACTTTTTTGTGTATAAAAGGCTTCTTTCCCCTGCGCGTATTTGCAGATACGCCTAAAGCGCACAACTTCAGTCGCCGTTTTCGCATGATTCCTCTACGCGCCATTTCACGCCCTGCGGCGTATCCTCCAGAACAATATGCCGGGCCTTGAGCGCATCACGGATTTTGTCGGCAGTGGCCCAGTCCTTATTCTTTCTTGCCTGTGCGCGCTTTACAATCAGTGCTTCAATTTCCTGGTCCAGCGTCTGGGCCTGCCTGTTTTGTACCAGTCCCAACACATCTGTAAGCTCGTCAAACAAAGACAGCGCAAACGTACACAACGCCTTAGACGGTGTATTTGCACCCGTTAAATTTGTATTGATGTCCCTTGCAAGCGCAAACACGGCGGCAATCGCATCGGCTGTGTTCAGATCATCGTCCATGGCCTCTATAAATTTGTCGCGATAAACACCCAGCGCCGTTTTGCGCGCGTTGTCGCCGTCCTTTTGCGCTTCCTGTGCATTATCCAGGGCAAAAACCAGGTTTTCGCGGCAGTTGTACAGCCGGTCCAGCGAGGCCCTGCACTGCTCAATAATTTCCGCGCTGTAGTTGATCGGGCTGCGGTAATGCGAAGAGATCAGCATATACCGGATCGGCTCATAGCCATACTTTTCCGCCACGTCGCGCACAGTAAAAAAGTTGTTCAGCGACTTGCTCATTTTTTTGTTATCCACATTAATATACCCGTTGTGCATCCAGTAATTGGCAAACACAACGCCGTTGCAGCATTCGCTTTGCGCAATTTCATTTTCATGGTGCGGGAAAATCAAATCCTGCCCGCCGCAGTGGATGTCAATGGTATCTCCCAAATAGCGCCGCGCCATGGCGGAGCACTCAATATGCCAGCCCGGGCGCCCATCGCTCCACGGTGCCTTCCACATCGGTTCGCCGGGCTTTGCTGCCTTCCACACGGCAAAATCCATGGGGTTTTCCTTTACCTCCCCAACAGAAATACGCGCCCCCGCTTCCAGCTCCTCCAGCGGCTGGTGGGAGAGCTTCCCATACTCTGCAAATTTCCCAGTCCGAAAGTACACGTCGCCGTTTTCCGCTCGATAAGCATAGCCCTTGTCAACCAGCTTCTGCACAATATCCAGAATCTCGTCCATATTGTCCGTCGCTCTGGGATGGATGGTCGCTTCACGCACACCCAGGCCGTGGGCGTCCTTTTTATATTCCTCTATATAACGCTGCGCGACCGTCATATAATCCGTATGCTCCTCGGCCGCCTTTTGAATAATCTTATCGTCAATGTCCGTAAAGTTCTGGACAAACGTTACCTGATAGCCCCGATATTCCAGATAACGGCGCAAAATGTCAAAAATGCAGATCGGCCTTGCATTCCCAATATGGATATAATTGTACACGGTCGGCCCGCAGGCATAAATTTTTACATGGCCGGGTACAATGGGCTTAAGCTCCTCTTTTTGGCGTGTCAGCGTATTATAAATTTTCATACGGTTTTTTGCTCCTTCCGTTTTGTCTCTGTGTTTTATCGCAAGATTCCGGCTGTTCTGCAGGCTGCAATAGCTCCCGCTGCAGCTTTGTGTAAAGATACTCCAGCTTACACAGCTGCTGGGCAACCGGGTCGGCTATATGGATATGGTCCAGGTTTTCATTGCGGACGCCATTTATGCGGACAATGCGGGCCGGCACGCCAACGGCGGTCGAATTTTCCGGCACCTCGTCCAAAACCACCGCGCCCGCCGCAATTCTTGCGTTATCGCCCACCTTAAACGGGCCCAGCACCTTGGCGCCCGCCCCCACCAGTACATTATTGCCCAGCGTGGGGTGGCGCTTTCCGTGCTCCTTGCCGGTGCCGCCCAGCGTCACATTTTGGTAAATGGTGCAGTTGTCGCCAATCTGTGTTGTCTCACCAATTACCACACCCATCCCGTGGTCAATAAACAACCCTTTTCCTATTGTTGCGCCGGGATGGATTTCTATGCCTGTTTTGTGGCGGGCACGCTGGGAAATATAGCGCGCAATAAACTTCATATTGTGGCGGTAAAACCAGTTTGCCTTTCTATAGGCGCGCACAGCTTTAAAGCCAGAATACAGAAAAAAAACCTCCAAGCGGCTGCGCGCCGCCGGGTCGCGTTTCATTATGGAATCTAAATCATGCTTTAACGTTTTAAACATACTGCTGTTGCTTTCCTTTCTGTAGAAAAGTCTGCGCTTTTTCATAAAAATAAGCCCATCCCAAAAACAGGGACGAGCTTTCGTTCGTGGTTCCACCCAAATTCAGCGCAGGCACGCCTACGCCCTTATGCGCCCTGTAACGGGGGCTTCCGCACAGCGATACTTACAGACAACTGTTTCCCACTGTGTGCTAACGGGTGCATTTCACAAAAAGCCAAATCAAAAGCCGGTTTCAGCCCAGGCCGGCTTCTCTCTGGTGTTGATTTTTTGCTACTTTTCCCGGTAAACGCATGTTTCCTATCTATTTGTCATTTTATCAGTATTATATAGCAATCTTTTTAAAAAAGAAACCTGTTTTTAAAAATTCCTTATTTTTTTCCGCTGATACACGTTCTGTTATCATACAGATAAACTACGCCGGAAATCACGGCAAGCAAAACAGAAATCCAAACCAGTACGTTGGTTATAATCGAAAAGGCTGTTTCCATGCCGGGGGAAATCAAAAAAACACCCATACCGGCAAGCTCCAAAATATACTGCAAAATAAACACGCATACCACCGCTATCATCTGGCTGACAGTTTTTGCTTTTCCCCACAAATTGGCTGCAACCACCTTTCCGTTGCTTGCAGCTACAAGACGGATAGAGGTCACAGCAAATTCCCTGAAAAGCAAAACAATAACGGGAACGGCACCTATAATTCCAAGCTGCACAAAGCATATCAGTGCGGAAATCACAAGGATCTTATCCGCCAAAGGGTCGGCAAACTTGCCAAAATCGGTAATCTGGCCGCGTTTTCTTGCCAGCTTCCCATCAAGCAGATCCGTCAAAGAAGCAACACCAAAAATCAGCCCTGCAATCAAAAAATGGTGGGGGATCACCGCAAGCAGAAGCGCCGCCACAAAAAACGGCACCAAAAGAATCCTTAAAATTGTAAGCTTATTTGGAGTGTTCATTTTCTATACGCCACCAGCCCGTCAAAAATTTTACGCCAGCGCGCCGTCTTGCTGCACCAGCTCCCCAATCGGGTCGCAATCCAGGTAATCGTCCACCCGCACTTTCACAAACTGCCCCGGCTTTGGCTTGCTTGCGCCGCTGGTAAAGAAAACCTTCCCGTCAACATCGGGCGCGTCTGCTGCAGACCGGCCAAAAAAGCACTCTGCGTAACGGTCAAATCCTTCCACCAGAACGTCAATCGTTTTAGAAAGCAGGCTTTGACAATACCTCTCCATAATTGTATGCTGCTGTTCCATAATAATTTCCTGCCGGCGGTTTTTAATTTTTTCATCAATCTGGCCTGCAAACGTTGCAGCAGGCGTGTCCTCTTCCTGTGAATAGGCAAAACAGCCCAAGCGTTCAAAGCCAATTTCATTGACAAAGGCAGACAGCTCCTCAAAATCTTGCTGTGTTTCCCCGGGAAAGCCCGTAATCAGCGTCGTACGCAAAACAATCCCAGGCACGCTGCGCCGGATCTTCTGTATCAGCGCAGTAAGGCTTTCACGGCTGCCCCTGCGGTTCATCGCTTTTAAAATATCTGCGCTGCAATGCTGCAGCGGCAAGTCCAAATATTTTACAATCTTCTCTTCCTTTGCCATCAGGTGTAAAAGCTCGTCTGTAATCCTGTCCGGGTAACAATATAAAAGACGGATCCAGCGGATCCCGTCGATCTTGCACAACTCCTGCAAAAGTGCCGGCAGCATCAGCGTGCCGTATAAATCCTCGCCGTAACGCGTTGTGTCCTGTGCAATCACAATCAGTTCTTTTACGCCATAGGCGGCAAGTGTTTTTGCTTCCTGCACAATTTCCTCCATCGGCCGGCTTCTGAATTTACCGCGGATCAGCGGAATCGCACAATAACTGCAACAGTTGTCGCAGCCGTCGGCTACCTTTAAATACGCATAATAAGGCGGCGTGCTTTGCAGCCGCCCGCCCGAAAGCGGCATCAGCAGCTTATCGGGAAACAATTCCACCTTCTCCCCGTTTAGGCAATCCTCTACAATCTGCGCGATTGACGCATTTGCGCCAATCCCTACAACGGCGTCCACCTCATACAGCTGCTGCATAACCTGCTCCTGATAACGCTGTGAAAGGCAGCCTGTCACAATAATCGCCCGAATCCGGCCCTCTTTTTTCAACTGCGCAAGCTCTAAAATTTCATCTATGCTCTCCTGCTTGGCAGCCTCAATAAACCCGCAGGTATTAACGATCACGGCATCCGCCGCAGCGGGGTCCCCAACAATCTGGTATCCGGCATTTTTCAGGGTAAACAGCATCATTTCCGCATCTACCCTGTTCTTTGCGCAACCCAAACTGACAAGCCCAATCCTATAAGACATTCCATTTCTTCCTTTTATCATTCGTATTGGCTATCCGCCTGTACATATTCCTCCAGCACAGGGCGTATGTCTCCCCAGCTATATCCCATACGCTGTAAAGCCGCAACCGTCCGCCTGCGGCTTTTTTCATCGTGCAGCTTACCCGCATACTTCCCCTGCAAAAGCGCGTGAAGCTGCTCGCTTGCAGAAACCTTACATTCCTGCAGCGCTGCCTGTGCAAGCTCTCGGTCAATTCCCTTTTCACGCATTTTATACAGTGCAGCACCGGGCGCAAGCCGCTTTTTATAAATCAATTGGCGGGCATAACGCCTTGCAAAGGCCCGGTCATCAACCAACCCCAGCTGTTCCATGCGGTCGGCGGCCTCCTGCGCCGCCTGTTGGGAGCAGGTGCGCTTCATTTTATCGACCAGCTCTTTTTTGGAATGGTCGCGGTACGAAAGCAGCCATAACGCCTTTTCTTTCGCGCGTCGCAGGTCTGACTGATCAATCAGCATTTTAAGCTGCTCGTCTGTCAGCGTATCCCCCTGCGCAATATGGTTTTCCTGCAAAGTCTGCATATCCAGCTTCAGGGCATATTCCCCGTCTATGTAAACGGCGCACATCGATTTCCTGCACGGCTTTAAAAGCGTAATCCGCATCAGTCTTCCACCAGAATATCAATATTCGCCTTGCTCACAGCAGGCGCAGCCTGCGCCTGTACAGGGGGTTCCACCGGCTTTGCCGCCGCATGTACACCTCCGCCGGAGCCAGTCGGGCGGTTTTTCGCACCGGCGCCTGTTTTTCCCGTGAGCAGATCCAGATTTTCCATAAGCTGCGCTTCCACGCGCGCGGCAACGTCCGGGTTTTCTTTAAAGAAAATCTTCACGTTGTCCCTGCCCTGGCCAAGCCTTGTCCCCTCAAAAGAAAACCACGCGCCGCTTTTCTGCACAACATTTGCTTTTACAGCCAAATCCAGCAGCTCGCCCTCGCGGGAAATTCCATAGCCATACATAATATCAAATTCCGCCTCTTTAAACGGAGGCGCAATCTTATTTTTTACAACCTTCGCCCTTGTGCGCGCGCCAATCATTTCCCCGCCTGATTTAAGCGTTTCTATACGGCGGATATCTATGCGCACAGAGGAGTAAAACTTTAACGCCCTGCCGCCGGGCGTAACTTCCGGGTTGCCATAAACAACGCCGACCTTCTCGCGCAGCTGATTGATAAAGATCGCAACACAGTTCGATTTTGAAATAGCGCCTGCCAGCTTGCGCAGCGCCTGAGACATCAGCCGTGCCTGCAACCCCACATGGGAATCGCCCATTTCACCTTCAATCTCCGCCTTAGGGACAAGTGCCGCGACAGAGTCTACCACAATCACATCAATCGCGCCAGAACGCACCAACGCCTCGGTAATCTCCAGCGCCTGCTCACCCGTATCAGGCTGTGAAACAAGCAGGGAATCCACGTCAACGCCTAAAGCAGCCGCGTATACAGGGTCAAGCGCATGCTCAACATCTATAAACGCAACATTGCCTCCGTCCTTTTGCCCCTGCGCAATACAATGCAGGGACAAGGTGGTTTTACCCGAAGACTCCGGCCCATAAATTTCTATAATCCTCCCCCTTGGAAGGCCGCCTATACCCAAGGCGATGTCAAGGGAAAGGCTTCCGGTGGAAACATGTCCCACGTTCATAGCCTGATTTTGCCCCAAACGCATAACCGCGCCCTTTCCAAATTGCTTTTCAATCTGCGTAAGCGCCGTTTCCAGCGCCCTGGCTTTGTTGTCTGCTGCCATCATGCAATCCCTCCGATAGACGTAAAATAGGAACATAACCAACTGTAAACTTAGTGAAATTATACCTGATTTACAGAAAAAATGCAATAAAAACAGAACATTTTTTCGAATATTTGCATTTCTGTTGCAAAATAAGGACATACCCGTACACCGTTATACGCGTATCGCGCTTACACAACGGTCTGTTTGTGCAATATCTTTTGCAAAACGCACGTCTGTATAGCCGTTTTGTAAAAGCAACGCCTTAACCGGCAAGGCCTGCTCCTCCCCCACTTCAAAAGCAATCTGCCCGCCGTGCTTTAAAAGCGGGGTCCACTCTTCAATGATCTGCCTGTAAAACATAAGGCCGTCTGCACCGCCGTCAAGCGCCATAAACGGCTCGTAAAGCACCTCACGCTGCAATGAAGCAATCGTTTCTGTACAAACATACGGCGGGTTAGAAACAAGCAGATCAAAGCTCTCGTCGGCAAAATCCCGAAAGGCCTTAAAAATATCGCCGTGCACAGCCGTTACATTCTTTGTGCCATGCAGGCTTATATTTTTTTGCAAATAAAAAAAAGCTTCCTCTGAAAGCTCCAACGCCCAAACGCGGCTGCCGGGCAAGCGTTTTGCAAGGGTAATGGCGATAATCCCGCTGCCAGCGCATAAATCCATAATCTGCGCCTGCGGCTTCCCCTGCACAGCCTGTTCTGCCTGCAGCACTGTAGCCTGCGTATCTTCCCGGGGGATCAGCACGCCCTTACCTACGTAAAACTCCCGGTCCATAAACTGCCACTTTCCAAGGATATACTGCAGCGGCTCACCCTTCGCGCGCCGGTCTGCAAGGGCTGCAAACTGTGCCGCTTCCTGTTGCTTCACTTGCGTGTCCCCATGCAGAATCAGCCCGGCGCGGTCCAGTCCAAAGCAATGCTGCAAAAGGCACATAGCATCAAAGGCGGGACTTTCAACGCCCGCCTGTGCAAAAATTTGCTTTGTTTGCCTGTAAAGTTCGTTGTATGTCATCATAGCCCCGTTACTTTTTTTGTATCAGATCTTCTCCGTTTTCCGGAATAACCGGCTTCATCGCCGCAATTGCAACCTCCAGCATCGAATCGTCCGGCTCCTTTGTGGTAATGCGCTGCGCCCACAATCCGGGCGCGGCAATAATCCTTGTAGCCAGATTATCGTATTTCCCACAAAGCTTAATCAGCTCATATCCAACGCCGCAGGAAATGGGCAAAAGCAAAATTTTCACCGCAGAGCGCAAAATGGGCTCTTCAATTGGAATAAACAGGCCAATTATAATCCCCAGCAGCAGCATAATCACCATAAAGCTCGTGCCGCAGCGCGGATGAAAGCGCCTGTACTTACGTATATTCTCCACTGTAAGCGCCTCATCGTTTTCATAGCAGAAAATTGTTTTATGCTCGGCGCCATGGTACTGAAAAACACGCTTCATATCGTTCATTCGGGAGCACAACACCACATACAGCAGAAACAGGGCTATCCTTAAAACTCCTTCAAACACACTGCGGTAGACCATAGCGTCGTATAAAGACGGGAAAAAATGCGTTGCAATCGTATTAAAAAGCCAGGTTGGAAAAATAAAAAACAACCCTATGGCAAGCGCAACCCCCAAAACGGTAGCTACAACCATCAACACCTTCATAAAGCTGTCGCCAAACACCTTGTCAATCCATTTTTCAAACCTTGAAGGCTCTTCCTGCGGGACATCCTCCATTGCCTTTTCCGCAGAAATCGAAAGCGCCTTAAAGCTCAGGCGCATAGAGTCGATCAATCCGCCCAACCCGCGAATAAACGGGACTCGAAAAATCCTAAACCGTTCGGCAAGGCTTTTAAACGTAAGATCCTCTGTATAAATCTCATTTTCCTTTACACGTACCGCCACAGTCGTCCGTTTCGGTCCGCGCATCATAATTCCCTCAATCAGTGCAGATCCGCCGATCGAGGTGATACGTTTTGTTTTTTCTATTGCCATATGTAATCTCCTTATACTATGCCGTGTGTGCTTTTCAGCAAAAACAGGATCGCATTTTTAAAAATAAGCTTTCTGCTTTATTATACATGAAAAGGACAATAAATTTGTGAATGCATCATGAATTTGTCAATTTAAATTTTAACAGGTTATCCGTATGCAGCGTGCTCTCCCCGCCGCCCCAGTCTACGCCAATGCAAACGTAATAAATTCCCGCTTGGTTCGGCAGCGAAAAATCATTTCCGTTTTCTGTCAGCACCTTCCCATTTTCGTCAAATACGGTAATTGCAACCTGGTTTTGCGAATGCGGTCCATTGACCGAAAGGCGGCTGGATTTAAGGTCGTCCTGTGTGCAATCCACCGTTACAACCTGCTCGTCATACAATGTGGGATCGCCCGCATCCTCAACCGAAAAAGCCGTATATTCGCTTCCGCCCACGTCCAGCTTTACACTGCCCGCGCCAGAAGCACAGCCGCAAAATATGCTCATGGCGGCCAAAAGCAAAATGCAAAAATAACAAAGCGTTTTTTTCATAAATCCGCTGCCTTCTTTCCTCTTCAAGACTGCTGCTCCTCATCCTCTGAAACGACCGGGATCGTCAGCGTCACGGTTGTTCCAACGCCCTCTGTGCTTTCAATTTCAAGCGAACCATTATGCAGCTGCATAATCTCGTCGGCAACGGCAAGCCCTATACCGGAACCGCGAACTGTCTGATTTGCCTTGTAAAATTTGTCCTTAATACGCGGCAGATGCTCTGCAGGAATGCCGCATCCGTTGTCGCTGATCGTAATTTTCAAGTTCTGGTCGTCATAGCTTACCTGTATACCGATCACGCCGCTTGCAGGCGTATACTTCAAGGCGTTGTCAATAATATTGATAAACACCTGGCGCAGTCTGTTTTTATCGCCCATAACAGCGGGCACATGGTCCGGCTCGTCATACAGCAAATGCTTATTTTCAGAAAGCGCGCGCTCACGCAGCATATAGATCGCCTCATCCAGCTCTGCCAGCAGGTCAATCTTGTCCATTGTCAGCACCATTCTTCCGCTTTGTATCCTGGAAAAGTCAAGCAGCTCTTCTACAATACCGGTCAGGCGTTCCGATTCTTTTACAATGACCGACATCCCCTTTTCCATGGTCTTAGGGTCGGCCGTTCCGCCCAGCTGCATGGTTTCCGCCCAGCCCTTAATCGCTGTAAGCGGCGTACGCAGCTCGTGCGAAACAGAAGAAATAAAGTCGTTTTTCAATTGCTCAGACGCAGCAAGCTCACCCGCCATATAATTGATAGAATCGCACAACTCCCCAATTTCGTCATCGTGCATTTTATCAAGCTTTGCTTCAAAATCCCCCTGCGCAATCCGCTTGGCGGTAGCGCTCATCTCACGCACAGGATTTACGATAGAACGGATGAAATACGCACCGGATATTACAACAAAAAACGTCACCAGAAGCCCCGCTAAAATCAACGCGGCAATTGTAAGAAAAATTTTTCGGTTGGCCGCTTCCAAAGATACGGCGTACCGTACCGCGCCGATCGTGTCGCCCGACGTATTCTGGATCACTCTTGTAACGGTCATAACATCTTCCCCGGAGCTGAGCCTCCCCGTCCACATTCCAAACCCTTCCGGGTTTTCCTTTGCCTGTTCATAATCCGGCATCGGCTCAGATTCATCGGGAGCAAACCCGGTGGAGGTAATGATGACCTTCCCATAGCTGTTGATAACCATCAGCTCCATCATTTCCTTGTCGGGGAAATTTTCCACATATTCTCTGGCAGTCACATTAAACTGCTCGGTGTCCGCCGCGGTGTAATTTCCAAAAAAGTTCACAAGCTCGTTGCTCCGGCCGCTGATGGTTTGCTGAATCCCATTATAATAAAAGGTCTGTATAACAAAAGACAGCACCACGATAATCGTAATCAATATTGCAAGAATAATCCCCAGTGTATTGACAATCCAACGCCGCGTAATACCCTTTCGCATGGTGCCGCCCTCCTTTTCCATCATTTTTCAACTGCTATATAACGGTAAACACTTTCCGTCTTAAGCGTCCCATTTATAGCCAAGCCCCCACACAGTAATAATATACTTCGGGTTGCTCGGCTCGTCCTCTACCTTCATACGCAAACGGCGGATATTTACATCCACAATCTTTTCTTCCCCCACATACTGGTCTCCCCAGACATGCGTCAAAATATCGGTCCTGTCAAGCGCAACGCCGGGGTTGGAAAAAAAGTATTCCATAATCTGGAACTCCACCTGTGTAAGCTCGATCATTTTCCCGTTCTTCAAAAGCGCCCGATTGCGCAGGTTCAGCACAAAATCTCCCGATTTCAGCTCTTCTTTAAAATGATTTTCGTTGCGCTGCTGTGCCAGCATGACCCTTCTGTGCAGCGCGTCTACCCTGGCAACAAGCTCGCTTGGGGAAAACGGCTTGGTAACATAGTCGTCGGCACCCAGCATCAGCCCGGTTACCTTGTCCATCTCCTGCGTGCGCGCCGTCAGCATAATAATCCCAATTCCCCCGTTTTTGCGGCGCAGCTCCTTGCATACCTCAAAGCCGTCAATTCCCGGCATCATAATGTCCAGGATCGCAACGTCAAAATCGCCCCCATGCTCCTCATATTTTTGCAGGGCCTCTTCTCCGCTGGCCGCCTCCACAACATCATAGCCTGCCCTTGTCAGGTTGATAACGACAAAGTCCCGGATGGTTGCTTCGTCTTCGCATACTAAAATTTTTTTCATCGTACGTCTTCCTTTCAAAAACATGACAAAAACTTGTTGATTCTTTAACCGTCTATAAGCTTAAGGTTTTCGCTGATCTCGCTTAAAGAAAGCGTAAGCATAGATTCCTCCTCCGGAACCCGCACAGCGTAGATCAGCCCGGAATGGTCAAGCATTTCTACAAAACCCTCCGTGCCTTTGCGTTCCGACCAGTCCTTTTCGGTAAAAACCTGAATTGTCAGCAGGCTGCTGCCTTTACGCGCCAGCCGCCCGGTACCCACCCATTCATAAAAGGTAATAGAGCGGGCGGTGGTGTCTATCCTTGCGGTAATCTTGTCCGTCCACTTGTCCGGAATAATAAAATAATAGCCGTCGGTAGAATTAATTACCGTCTGCATTACAGACGTAAGCCTGCCGTCCTGTGCACGGATGGTGTTCCAGTCAGTACGGTTGCAGACGCTTTCATCTTTTTCTGTGGACTGCTTGGGCATGGATGTGACCGTCGGGATCTCCATAATCCCGTCGCTATTGATATCCTGGCAGACAGAAGACGTCGCCCGCTCGGTTCTATTGGAAGAAACACCGTTTTTTACAGTATAAAGGGGGTTTTCCAGACCGGCTTTCTCCTGGTTCCAATATAAAACCTCTGTTGTCAGGGTATTGTTCATCGACATCCCGTCTACAAACACCGCGCTGTTTTTATCAGACGTTTCCCCAGCCTGTACGCTGGTGTATCTTGTTACTGCGCTGCTCATTTCCGTAACCGACCGCGTATAAATCGCCTGTAAATCCGTATTGTACTGCAAAAGCTTTGCAGTGGCGGGAATATCGCTTGCTCCAAGCGATAAAAGAAGAATATCTTCTATATTGTCGTTTGTAAGGTCGGTCAAAATAAACTGCGAATACGTTTCATCTATTTGGATTTCCCGCATCTTCTTCCCGTTGTGCAGATAAACGGTCATTTGATTGACCGGCGCGACATAATTGCTCCAGCTTACGGCCACCTCGTCGCTGCCGTCTCCGTCAATATCGCCAATGCAGATTTTATCCACTTCGGTATTCTGGTTGGTAAAGTCGCCTGTTGCCTGCCATACCCCGTCGATCTCTTTGATAAAAAGAATGTGCGTTGCAGAAGTTTCCCCCGACGGCCTATACAGGGCAATTGCCTCTTCAATCCCGTCCTTATCCAGATCCTGCGTGATAATCGCCGAACGATAATCGCCGTTTTGCGGATATTTCAAAGTATAGTCGCCGCCCGCCTTGCTTTCAATTACCTCCTGAATTTGCGCCTTATCGCCGGTGGCCCTTGGTGGCCGCAAAAGGTCAGTATTGTCAAAGCCGGCCGACGTGCAGCCTGCCAAAGTTGTACAAAGAAGGATCAGCGCAAAAAGTGCCAAAGGTTTTGTTTTCATAAGCCGGCCTCCTTTCTCATGTACCGATAAAGTAAAGCTTACCGGTTAACAGCCGTACAGGCATAAATTGTTTTTCCCATTTTTGTAAACATTTTTTCGTGCTCGGTCTGGATATTGTCCGCAATTGCGCAATTATGCAGATCATCGGTCTGAAAAGGAATAGAAAACCCACACTGCCCAAAATATGCAAGGCTGTCGTAAAAAAGCCCTTCGTCGTCCGTTTTAAAGCGGACTTCCCCTCCCTTTACAAGAAAGGCCTTATATAGCGCCAACTGCCGGGGATAGGTCAGTCTTCGCTTTTTGTGCTTTGCCTTTGGCCACGGATTACAAAAATTGATATAAATTCGCTCTATCCTGTCATCGGGGGAAAGCATCTGGTCTATCCGTGCAATGTCGTGCGACATCAACGCAACATTACTGACCCTTCGGCCGTTTTCTTCAAAAAGCCGTACAATCTCCCGCCGTCCAATCGCCAGAACCTCGCTTTTAATATCGACCGCTAAATAATTGATCCCCGGGTTTGCAAGCGCAAGCTGCGCCACAAACCCGCCCTTGCCGCAGCCAAGCTCCAAATGTAAAGGCTGCTGTTTTTCAAACCAGTCCGCCCACTTCCCCTTATGCAGACAGGGCTCGTCCACAAAAAAGCTACAGGCAGCAAGCTCGGGTCTGGCCCAGGGTTTTCTTCTAATCCGCATGTACTCACCATCGTATAAAAAATTCCTATAAAATATCATCTTATTATATCAGATAAAACATGCTTTTGCAATGCAGATTTTATAAACCAATACGCCGCCTTGTAGGTTTGTCAATGAAGTGTTACAGATTAGGGAAAGAAAAAAGGACGTATTTA
>OJRQ01000453.1_pt1 | contig 22471 bp, 26 predicted proteins | sample 1599271 | NCBI WGS metagenome assembly OJRQ01 (sample SAMN03922533, study PRJEB24848) | human gut metagenome | isolation source: stool sample | host: Homo sapiens | place: Germany | collected 2010-05 | reverse complement strand
CTCCGGCTGTATCGGTTGAGCAAAAGTCAGCGTGGGATTGATGTGGTATCTTTATCTAAGTGAACCCCCGGTTTCCCACTTTGATACGGCCCGGTCCGTGACGTGCAGCCTCTCGGCCAGCTCCCGCTGGGTGAGGCCCTTTTCCTTGCGCCGCTCGCGTATGAGCGCGCCGGTTTTGATGTTATCCAATGTGCTCCCCCCTGCTTGGGTAATATGCCCCAAGCATAAGCCAAAACCGGCAAAATTGCACCAAACCTGCGGTTGAGAACAGCGGTTTTCAGCCCTCCGCGCCTATGTCGGCCAGGTATTCGGCGTACTCGCGCTCCCAATAGAGCCGGTCGGCCTCACCTATCTCTCGCAGGACGCGGCAGGGATTGCCGACGGCTATGACCCCGGAGGGGATATCACGCGTCACGACCGAGCCTGAGCCGATGACGACGTTATCGCCAATGGTCACGCCGGGGTTCACCACTGTATTGCCGCCTATCCATACGTCGGAGCCTATACGCACTGGCTTTGCGTACTCTACGTCTGTGTTGCGCACGGGCGCGTAGGTCGGATGCGTCGCGGTGTAGATGTTCACGTTGGGGCCGAGGTATACGTTGTCTCCGAACTCGACCTTGCATACGTCCAGGATAGTGAGGCCAGCGTTGGCATAGAAGTGGCGGCCGAAATATATCCGGTCGCCGTGGTCAAAGTAGACCGGCGGGGTGAGCTGCAAGTCCTCCGGAGCGGCCGCAAAGCACGCGCGCAGCTCGTCCAGCGGCGCGCGGTCATGCCAGAACTCGGAATCGTTGAAGCGCTTCTGCGCCGCATGCACACGCGCGGCGGAATCATCCCCGACGCGGAAGGGGCAGTACAGTCGCCCGCTTATCATCCGCTCCCACTCGATACGTGACTTCATTTTAGCGCCTCCATTATTCCCGTGCGGCGGCCTGCCTTGCGAGGATATTCAGCGTCTCGCTGTCCGGCTGGCCGCCGTAATATTTGTCCAGCACGGCGAGGAACACGGCGTTATCCTCGCTTGCCTTTGAAAACAGGGTCATGCTGGAGCGGAGCTTCAAATCGTCAGGCCAGCCCATCACGGCTACGGGGTCTGAGCAGTCCAGCTGGAGCAGAGCCTCAGATATCTCGCGCAGGTTGGCGCCGAGATAAGGGTGCTCGATGAAGGCGCGGGCCTCGTCTATGTCGCGGATGGCGTAGTACCGCGCTGTGCTGCTCCGGCCCAGGCCCTGGAGCTGCGGGAAGATATACCACATCCAGTGGCTGGCCTTATAGCCGCCGCGAATCTCTCCCAATGCACGCTCGTAAGCGCGCTTGTGCGCGTCGATGAATCTCGAAAGGTTGTACTCAAATATCATCTCATTCCAACTCCTTTATCAACAGCGCCACCGTCTCAACGTGTGAGGTGCGCGGGAACATATCGACGGCGACGGCTTTTTCGGCGCGGTATCCCAGCTCTGTCAGGCGCTTGAGGTCGCGGGCCAGGGTGGCGGGGTCGCAGGAGACGTAGGTCAGGCGCGGGGGATGCATGGAGGCTATCTGCTCCAGAGCGGCGGCTTCAAGGCCCTTGCGCGGTGGGTCTACGACTATCACGTCCGGGGTCATGCCCCGGTTTTTCAGCTCTTTGGCCGCCTCCCCCGCGTCGGCGCAGATGAATTCTGCGTTCTTTACACCGTTTCTTGCTGCATTGGCACGGGCGTTCTCCACCGCCTCGGGGACTATTTCCGCGCCTATGACGCGCGCAGCGCGTTTTGCGAGGCAGAGGCTTATCGTCCCTGCGCCGCAATAAAGGTCAAGCGCTGTTCCGCCCGGCTTGGGCAGGGCACAGTCCAGTGCCAGCTGATAGAGCCTTTCCGCCTGGGGCGGGTTTATCTGGTAGAAGGCCCGCGGACTCAGCTCGAACTCGCTGCCGCAGAGGGTATCCAGAAGCGTACCGCTGCCCCAGAGCGTGCGCAGCTGCCCGGAAAGCACGGTATTGCCAGGCGAGGCGTTGACGCACTCGACGACGCCGACGAGCTTTGGACAGGCCGCGCGCAGCGCTGCTGTCAGAGAAAGTGACAGCGCCGGAGAGAGCCGCCTGCCCACCACGACGCAGCATATGGCCGCGCCGTCCCGCGCGCGGCGGGTATAGACATGGCGCACGCCTTCCTTTCCGTCCCAGGCGTGCAGGCCGTTTTCACGCATCCAGGCGACGACGGCTCCCGCACAGGCCGAGGCCTCCTCCGACTGGAGCAGGCAGGCAGGCGCGGGTACTACGTCATGACTGCCGGGGCGGTAAAAGCCTGCGGCGGGGCCTTCCCCTGTCTCGCCCACGGCGTATACCGCCTTGTTGCGATAGCCCTCCACACTGTCAGAGCCGATTATGCGCTCCGCACGGAGCTCCAGGCCGCCTATGCGGCGGAAGGCCTCGTTCACGCGCTCGAGCTTCATCGTGAGCTCCGCGGCGTAGCTCATGTGCATGAGGTCGCAGCCGCCGCAACGGCCGAAATTCGGGCAGGCGGGCGCGACACGCTCGGGCGAGCTCGTCAGGCGCTCCTCCCCCCTGCCGAAAACGGCGGTTTTAGTCACCTTGACTATCCGCACGCGCCAGCGCTCCCCAGGAAGCGCCCGCGGCACGAACACGGCGCGGCCGGATATCCGGCACACGCCCGCACCCTCGGAGGTAAAGCCCGTCACTTCTGCCTCATATATTTCGTTTTTCTTCAAATCGTCCATGCGCCCATTCTAACACGCCGGGCGCGCGGCTTCAACGCATATCAAAAAATTTGCAATTTGCAGGGCGCTATGCTATCATATTTAGTTGTAAACCGCGCCGCTAGGCGCTTGGAGGTCTGATATGAACAAGAAGTTTAAAATAGTTCTCATCACGGTCCTGGCGGCCATTGTGCTCGTCGTCGCCGTCATCGTGATTGCGTCCCTCGTGAAGCCCAACGCCCCCGCGGAGAATTCTGCTCCCCCCGTTGTGGCCGGCACCCTGCCCCCGACGGACGAGCCTGAAAACACCCCGGAGCCCAGTCCCGAGCACGTGAACACCGTCACTTCGACCCTCGCAGTCGGCGGCGACATCGTCATGCACACCGGCCTCAACGGCGAGGCCATGGGAGACACCGGCTATGACTATGTGCCTATTTTCGGCATTCTCAAGGATTTCATAGCCAGCGCAGACTATTCAGTCTGCTCCCTCGTCACCACCTTCGCCGAGGGCGCCAACTACACGGCCTACCCCCTCTTCAAGTCCCCGACCGACCTAGCTGCCTCCATCGCCCAGGTGGGCTTCAACCTTGTGAACACCGCGACCAGCCACTGTGTGGACTCCTTTAAGGACGGCATCGACTACACGCTCGACACCCTTGACGCCGCCGGGCTAAGCCACGTCGGCACCTACCGCACCCAGGAGGAGCGCGACGCGAGCGGAAACCGCTACATGGCCGACATAAACGGCATAAACGTCGCCTTCCTCGCCTACACCTGCGATACAAACAGCGTCCCTGTCGCGGGCTTTGAGTACGCGGCCAGCATCTGCGCCCTGGACTACCTCAGCGGCGGCACAAAGATCGACTACGACCTCATGCAGGCCGACATCTCTTCCGCCAGGGAGGCGGGCGCGGACATCGTTTTTGTCTTTATGTCCTGGGGTACCGAGTTTGCCACGGAGCCCAACGAGCAGCAGGTAGAGATTGCCGATTTCCTCTTTGAAAACGGCGCGGACATTATCATTGGCGGACACTGCCGCGTGCCTCAGCGCATGGAGCTGCGCACTGTCAAGGACGCCGAGGGCAACGAGCGCACCGGCTTCATCTGCTACAGCCTCGGCAACATGCTCTCCTGCCAGAACGACGAGTACACGGACATCTCCGCCCTTGTAAACATCCAGCTCACCAAGGACACCGACACCGGCGAGGTCTGGATATCCGACGTCAGCTACAAACCCATCTACATGGCAGACCTCTACGACTACGGTATAAACGACTACGGCTGGCACTACCGCATGGTGGACCTGCACGCGGCCATAAACTCCTATGAGTCCGGTACCCCCTGGGAATTCATCACAGACGAAGTCTACCGCGACATGGCCGACGCCCTTGAGGCAGTTCACGAGTTCTTCGGCGCGGAGCTCGACTCCGCCGTGAAGGACGCTGCGGCCGCGACGGAGGAATAGGACCCCAAAACAGCGTTTCAGGCGGCTGAGGAACACCTCGGCCGCCTTTTTTTGCCGCCATTGGCAAAAAGCTCTTGACGGCATGGCCGGTATGGTGTTTATAATGTTAGCAGTTGATTACCTGTCGCACAGGTTTCGTATTTCTAACGATTTGTCGTCTATTATTTACAAGAGATATCACAATATTCAAGGAGGAATTCAGCATGGTCAACCAAACAGCATATGCTCTGGGAAGCGTCCGCTCCTATATCCGCGAGGTGTTCGAGTACGGCAGGCAGCAGGCCAAGATCGTCGGCGAGGAGAACGTCTTTGACTACAGCCTCGGCAACCCCTCCATCCCTGCGCCCGAAAAAGTCAATCGAAGCATCCATGAGATACTCGACACCGAGAGCAGCATCAAGGTCCACGGCTACACCAGCGGCCCGGGCGATGACAGCATCCGCGCCGCCGTGGCCAAAAACCTCACCGAGCGCTTTGGAAAGCAGATCAGCCCCGCGAACCTCTTCTTTACCTGCGGCGCTGCCCCGGCGCTCATGGCGGCGCTCACGGCCCTCGCCTGCGAGGACAGCGAGGTCATTGCCATCGCCCCCTTCTTCCCTGAGTACAAGCCCTTCATTGAATCCTCCGGCAACAAGTTCGTCATGGTCCCGGCTGACACCGAGAGCTTCCAGATAGACCTTGCCGCGCTCGAATCCCTCGTGAATGAGCACACCCAGGCCGTCATCATAAACTCCCCCAACAACCCCTCCGGCGTTGTCTTCAGCGCTGAGACCCTCGGCAAGGTTGCGGACATTCTTGGAGCAGCCGCTGAGAAGTACGGCCACCCCGTCTACATCATCGCCGACGAACCCTACAGGGAGCTGGTCTACGATGGAGTTGAGGTTCCCTTTATCCCCAACATCTACAAGGACACCATCGTCTGCTACTCCTGGTCCAAGTCCCTCAGCCTGCCGGGCGAGCGTATCGGATACGTCCTCGTGGCCGACGACGTGACGGATTCCAAGACCGTCTTTGCCGCCGTCGCGGGCGCTTCCCGTATGCTGGGCCACGTCTGCGCCCCCTCGCTCATCCAGCGCGCCGTTGCCCAGTGCTGCGACATCATGCCCGACCTCGAAGCCTACGACGTCAACCGCAACCTGCTCTACAATGGTCTGACCGAAATCGGCTACAAGTGCGCCAAGCCCCAGGGCGCCTTCTACCTTTTCGTCAAGGCCCCCGGCGGGGACGCGATGGCCTTCGCTGAGATCGCCAAGAAGAAAAACCTGCTCATCGTCCCCTCCGACTCCTTCGGTGTGCCTGGCTACTTCCGCCTGAGCTACTGCGTCTCCAAGGAGATGATAGAGCGCTCCCTGCCTGCCTTCAAGGAGGTCTTCTTTGAGGGCTGATATGCTAAACAAAAAACCGGCATGGCCTGTGGCCATGCCGGTTTTTTAATATCGCAAGTATCAGTAGTTCTGGCAGCGCAGCTCAAAATAGGCCTGCGGATGGGCGCAGACAGGGCATACGGTGGGGGCGCTGGGGCCAACGTGGACGTGGCCGCAATTGCGGCAGATCCAGACCTGCTCGCCCACGCGGGTGAAGACCTGGGCCTCCTCGATATTCTTGAGCAGGGCGCGGTAACGCTCCTCGTGCTGCTTCTCGATGGCGGCGACGCCCTCCATCTGCATGGCGATGGCCACAAAGCCCTCCTCGCGGGCGACCTTGGCGAACTCGGCGTACATCTCGGTCCACTCGTAATTCTCGCCGGCGGCGGCCAGCTTCAGATTCTCGGTGGTGGGGCCGACTTTGCCGCCCGCCATGTGCTTGTACCAGAGCTTGGCATGCTCCTTCTCGTTGCCGGAGGTCTCGGTGAAGAAGGCGGCAATCTGCTCATAGCCGTCCTTCTTCGCCTGAGAGGCATAGTACTCATATTTTACACGGGCCTGAGCCTCGCCCGCAAAAGCAGTGGCAAGGTTCTGAAAGGTCTTGCTATCTTTTAGTTCCATTATATTATTCCTCCTATGTGTTTATCAGCACTAACCGTGCACACCTATATTATATGATTTTTTAAAAAATGCAACATAATTTTCGCGAAAAAGAGCATCATATGGTCGTAAACTTTTTATGAAGGAGATAGCCATGAAGAAGCTGCTTGCATGTTTCCTGAGCGCTGCGGCGCTCGTGTGCGTGCTCTCCGGCTGCGCAAGGATGGACGACGGCGTTGTCACCGACAAGCCCGAAGTCACCGCCAAGGTCAGCGAGTCGCCCAAGCCGGTCCCCACGGCCAGCGTCAACAACTCGCCCATGCCTGAGAGCTCCGCTATGCCCACTTCGGGAGCCTGAAGCGCCTGCGCCCCGGCCATAGCCGGGGCGCAAAGCATTTTTTGTGAGAAAACCTTGCATTTGGGAAAAATTCTGCTTGAAAACCGCTATATGGTGTGGTATAGTATCTAAGCACTGTTTGACATAAGTGTTTACGATACCGAAAGGATTGAATTTAAATGTACATCGCTCTCACGATCTTGCAGCTGCTTTCCGCTCTCGCCGTCACGGTCATTGTCCTCTTCCAGTCCGGCAAGCGTTCCGGCCTCTCCGGCGCCATCGCCGGCGGCGCGGACACCTTCCTCTCCAAGGGCAAGGCCAAGACGCTTGACGCGAAGCTTGCCAAGGCCACCAAGTGGGTCGGCCTCGCTTTCGTCGTCCTCACTCTCGCCCTGCACTTCGTTTGAGCTTAGTTTCAATAACAAAAGCCGCCGCACGGTGTCGTGCGGCGGCTTTTTTCACACCTTTTCCGGGTACACGGCGCGGACGCCGCCGATGAGCTTCGGGCGCGTGCGCGCTGCGCTTACCGGCGCCTCGCCTATGTGCTTGACCGCCAGGCGCAGAGGGACGGCGACCTCTTTCAGATGCATGCCTATCAGCGTGCAGCCGATATCCAGCCCCGCCGAGGCGCGCACATGCTCCACAGGGACGGGGTCCTTCATACGCTTCCACACAGCCGTGGCAAAGGAGCCGCCAGCCTTCGGCTGCGGAATGACGCAGACCGGCTCATAGCCGAACTTTTCCGCCGCCTCACGCTCCACTATCAGGGCGCGGTTCAAATGCTCGCAGCACTGGGCCGCGAGATAGAGCCCGCGCTCCTCTATGAGCGGGTATATGGCCTCGACGACGGCCTCAGCCGCCTCGGGCGTGCTGCCCTTGCCTATCCTGCTGCCCATTATCTCGCTGGAAGAGCAGCCGACGACCACCAGGCTGCCCGGTCTGGGAGCCGCCAGCTCCAGCAGCTCCTGCATGGCTGCGCGCGCCTGACTTTTTATTTCATCGTACATGACAGCATCTCCATTCATTTTGTTTTTTATATTTTAACACCCTCGGCCGTGTTTGACAACTGCCGGACGCGGGAGTATTATGGGCTGTATACTTGTCATAGCGAGGTCTCAGCGATGAAAAGAAAGATAATTTGCGCCGCCCTCGCCGCGGCGATGCTGCTCTCACTTGCCGCATGCGGGACTCTCCCCCCGGAGCAGAGCGGCCTGCCCGAGCCTGTTTCGGACGTTACGCCGCCCCCAAGCTCCACGCCCAGCCCCACGCCGGAGCCGACACCCACTCCCCTGCCCTACACGAACCCCCTCAGCGGCGAGCCTATGGAGGAGGACATAAGCGAAAACCGGCCCTATGCCATCATGATAAACAACATCCAGCAGGCCCTGCCCCAGTGCGGCGTATCCCAGGCGGAGATCGTCTATGAGATACCCGCGGAGGGCGGCGTCACGCGCATGATGGCCATCTTCACCGACATCAGCGATGTTGAGAAAATAGGCAGCCTGCGCAGTATTCGCCCCTATTACGCCGACGTCGGCATCTCTTACGACGCCATTGTCGTCCACGCTGGAGGCAGCGAGGAGAGCTACACCGAGATGAGCGGCTACGACGTGGACCACCTGGACGGCGTCCTGCGCACCTATGTTGAGGGCGCCTTCTACCGCGACCCTGACAGGATGTATTACGGCATCGAGCACAGCCTCTTCTGCATCGGTGAAAAGCTCATAGAAGCTGCCGAGGGCGAGGGCTTCTCCCTCACGCACGAGGACGGAGCCTATGACTACGGCCTCAGCTTTTCCGAGGACGCCGCAGAGCAATGCGCTGACGAGGCGCTCTATGCCGAGATCGGCTACAACAGCTTCAAAACCACCAGCTTTGAATACAACGACAACAACGGCCTCTACTACGCCTTCGAGTACGGCTCCGAGTATGTGGATGACGACGCGGGCGTGCAGATGACCTTCAAAAACCTGCTCTTCCTCACAACGGACGTTTCCGTCATCGACAGTGCGGGCAGGCTCCGCGTACGCACCACCGGCACGGGTGAGGGCTGGTTCGTCTGCGGCGGCAAATGCGTCGAGATCACCTGGGAGCGAGAGTCGAACACGGATCCCTTCCGCTACTATCTAAAAGACGGCACACCGCTGGAGCTCGGCGTCGGCACTACCTACGTTGGCATCAGGCCCGAATCCGGCTCCTCCGTAAGTTTTGTCAAGGAGGGTGAATGACCATTGTCCCGCACGAAAAAATCGCTTATCGCGCTGCTCGTCTGCTATCTCATCTGGGGCTTGCAGCCGCTTTACTGGAACCTGCTCGGGCAGTTTGACGCGCTCTTTGTCCTCTGTGTCAGGATAGTCATGAGCGTTATCTTCACCTGGGGCTTCCTCATCTGCACGGGCAGGCTGCACGAGCTGCTGGCGGCCTTCCGCAACCGTGCGCTCATGAAATACCTTGTCCCCGCCGCCGTATTTATCTGCGGCGACTGGGGACTATACAACTGGGCCGTCATGAACGGGCATGTGCTGGACGTCTCGCTTGGCTACTACATGAACCCTATGGTCATGTTTGTAATCGGCCTCGCACTCTTCCGCGAGCGCGGGCATCTGCTGGAGTATATCTCCGTCGGTGTGGCGACTCTGGGCGTGCTTATAAGCACGGTGCAATACGGCTCCTTCCCCATTGTGGCTGTGCTCTGCGCCTTCTCCTGGCCGCTGTACGCCACGGTGAAAAAGGCCGCAAATGCCGACCCCATCGTCAGCATCGCCGTGGAGACCACACTGCTCGCGCCCTTTGCGCTGGCCGCGACCGTCATCTTCTTCCGCGGCGAGGGCGGCTACGCCTCTGTTGACCTCTCCGGCGCGCTGCTGCTCCTGCTCTCAGGCGTTGTTGCCGCGACGCCGATGATACTCTACACCTACGTCGTGAACGACCTGCCTTTCAAGGTCGTGGGCATTTTGCAATATACCAGCTCCACCATCACCTTCATCTGCGGCATCCTCTTCCTGAACGAGACGGCCACGCCCTCAAAGCTCATCATGTTCGGCTTTATCGTCGTCGGTCTCATCATCTTCACGGCTGGCAGCTTCAAGCGTCAGCGCGAGGCGCTGCCGGATAACGGGGCGGTAAAGTGAAACCAAGCGCCGCCAGAGGCATATCGTCATTGTGTTGGGCTGAACCATCTCTTTCTCTTAAGAACAACACTCAGCCACCTTTACACATTCTTCAACAGCAGAAGTGCGCCGGCCAGGAACAGGGCGGCGCCATGGCCGGTTACTAAGGCGGCAAAGCCAATGAGGAACACCGCCGAGGCGGTCAGGAGGCCCGCAATCTCCGCAGCTTTGTTTCCGAATACCAGCTGCACCATACGCCCGCCGTCGAGCGGGGGTGAGGGCAAAAGATTGAACACGGAGAGCACGGCGCTCATGCCCGCTGAGCGCAGCAACAGTACGCTGTCCAGCTCGCCGCCTATTAGCGAAGCTGTGAGTGCGTAGGCGAAGCCCGCCGCCGGTCCTGCCGCCAGGCAGACGAGTTCCCAGACCGGTCCTGCCCCGCCGCGGCGCTCTATCACCGCCCCGCCTGCGTCCGCCGAAAAACCGCGCACGCGGCAGCCGGCCGCTCTGAGAGCGGCCAGGTGCCCGCACTCATGCGCGGCTGCGGCCAGCATCAGCGCGACAAAGCTCAGGGTGTCCATGAAAAAATACAGCGCCGCGAGCAGCAATACGCCCCCGGCGCTGATTGTAATGCAACCTTTCCTCATGCCAGCCAAAACTCCGGATTGTAGAACGTCCCGTCCTTGCGCAGCTCGAAGTGCAGGTGCGGGCCTGTGACCTCGCCCGTCGCGCCGGATTTGGCGATGACATCGCCCATGCTCACGCTCTGTCCGCTGTAAACCAATATCTCTGAGCAGTGGGCATAGAGGCTCTGCCAGCCGTTCTCGTGCTCTACGATGACATAGTTTCCATAGCCCGCGTCCCAGCCGACGAGAGCTACGGTGCCGTCGGCAAAAGCCTGGACGTCCGTACCGCTCCAGACGGCGAAATCGGTGCCGTAATGGAATTTGACCTCGTTTTGCAGCGGGTGCAGTCGGTAGCCGAAACCAGAGGAGGTATAGCCAGAGACGGGGCTGGCGTACTCAAAGGGCAGGCGCGGCATCTCATAACTGACATTCACCGGCAGCCCGTAGTCGGCAAACTCGGCCTGTGCCTCAAGGAAAGCGGCCACGGCGGCTGGCGTCTCGGAAGGCGTGGGCTCCGGCTCCGACGTCGGTTCAGGCTCGGTTGCCTCTGAGCTGGGCGCGGGGCTTTCGGGGAGCAGGTATTCCGCCTCGCGGCGGAGCTGCTGTATGGTCACAGGCTCGTACACGGCCGGGCGCGCGGCGGAGCGCTCCGTCTGCCCGAAGAGCAGAGCTGCGGCCTCCCCCGCCCCGTCTGAGAGCCGCTCGCCAATAGCCTCAAACACGGCGCTGTAGTCTGCGTCACGGCTGACCGCCTCTCTCAAACGCGAGCGAAGCCCCTCAGTCTGCGCCGGGAACAGCAGCTTGACCGCTGTCAGGACGATAAACAGCGCGGACGCGAGGATTATTTTATAATTGTATCCAGATTTAGTCTTCATGCTCTCAGTATATTTGGACAAGGCCGAAAATATGCATTAAATGAAATAATACCTTGACAACAGGCCTGAAGGTCATTATAATGATAAAGCTGTCTCGGGGTGTAGCGCAGATGGTAGCGCGCATGGTTCGGGACCATGAGGCCGCGAGTTCAAGTCTCGCCACTCCGACCAAAACCGCCGAAGCCTGTTGGCTTCGGCGGTTTTTTATCAGCAGGGTTCAGGGGTGCTCTCGGATTTGGGTTACGGTCCATTCGCCGGCGGCGTTCTTTTCTACCCTCCAGAGGGATGGGACTCGACTACTGCCGCAGACGATGCTGCCGTCGTGGTCGAAGGTCTGGGAGGAATAATAGACCCAGAGCCAGCCCTCGTTCTCGTTCAGGTGGGCCGACCACAGCTCAAGCGTATGCTCATTATACGCCATGTCGCCGTAGCTGTCCGTGTTCGTCGCATAGCGCGCGAGCAGGCCGTATTTTTCCTCATTCTCTGCCCGGGTATGCCGGACGTCGTTGAAAGCCTCGTCGGCCAGGCGAAGGACGGACTGCGCCTGCCGTCGGTCCGGGGCGGAGCCGATATAGAGCGCCATTGCTATTTCCTCGCCGGTGTAATAGTCGCCAAACTTTACATGACCCACTTCAAGGACACGATAGACCGGGAAATAATACAGCAACACGCAGAAAACTATGAAAATCGCGGCGATTATCGCGGCTGTCTGGTACGCCTTCCGGCGCAGCTTCCTGCGTATGCCCTTCATCGAGCTCAGCGCTTCGCCGTCCAGGGCGCGCGCCGTTACACCATCCTGCTTTTCGGTCTTCGTCTCCGCCCTCATGGCCTCCAGCTCCGAAAAGCAGCCGGGGCAGGTTTTCAGATGTTCCTCAACAAACGCCGCCGTGTCCTCGCTCACCATGTTCTCGAAATACAGTGGCAGCACGTCGCGTACATAACTGCACTCATTCTTCACTGCCTGTCTCCTCCAATCTGCGCTGTATCATCTTCCTGGCCCGGTGGTAGGTAACGCAGGCCCAGTTGTCCGTCTTGCCGTAAATTGCGCCTATTTCCCTGAACGAGAGCTCGCCGAATATGCGCCAGGAGAACACTTCCCTGTATTGTTCGGGCAGTTCGCGCAGGGCCTCCCGGATTTGACGTGCTTCCTCCCGCGCTCTGACCTTCTCCTCAACGCCGGCGCCCGGGTCGGCTATGTTCGACAGCTCCGCCCCGTCAACACTTGCGAGGCGGCTGTTCTTTTTGAGGTATGAATAATATGTGTTCCTGGCGATCTGGCAGAGCCAAACGCGCATATCACATTCGCCCCGGAATCGGTCTATGGACTTCAGGGCCTTGAAAAAAGTGTCGCTTGTGACCTCTTCCGCAATATGCTCATTGCCTGAGAGCCGGCGGACATATTGATAGACCGGTTTAAAACAGGCCCGGTATATCTCCTCAAACTCCATTACGCTACCACCTCCCTTCATGTGTAAGACTATTTGAACCCAATAATCTTACATCCTCTTGCAAAAAAGTTTCAGCGTTTTCTCACAGGCCTTATATACTTCCAGTACCTTTTATAGTCATGGTAAAAGTAGAACGCCCGTCCCGGACTGGTGTCAAGGACATAGCCGGATGCGGAGTAGTCGAAGTTTTTCATTGCTTTTTCGATTTTTGCCTCTACTGCGCTGTTTTCTGTTTCAAGGTCGAAGGGGCCGTGCTCAAAGACTATATAATCTCCTTCGGGGATGTCGGACAGCAGCATCTGCGGCGGGACCTCGCCGCTGTCGCGCACCCGCTTTGCAGCCAGCGCCAGTTTGCGGTATCGGAGATAGTCGCGCAGCTGGATTCCGGACAACTCCCTGAATTTTCGGGAAAAGTGGTATTCCGAGTATCCGAACTCCTGCGCAAGGGCGCTGAGCGTCAACGCCTCGCTGTTTTTACTCCTGATACAGGCGTCGATTTTGTCTATGATGAGTTGGATATTATGCTGCCATTCGTTGTTCATTTCTTACCCTCCGGACTTTTTAGAGTAATTATAGCCCGTACAATAACTTTTTGGCTTGATAACGCTTGCGCTTATGCCCAGACTGCGGTATATAATCTCCATATTACTTAATGAGGAGTTGAGCCGAATGGAGAAGATATGGGACGAGCTCTATGTGGCGGCGAAACAGGTGCTGCGGCCGAGGAGGATATCGGACAGGATGGAGGCCGGCGGGGTGGCTGCCGCCGTTGAGGCTGGCTCCGGCAGGGTCTATGTCGGGGTCTGCGTTGACGCGGCCTGCTCGCTCGGGGTCTGCGCGGAGAGGAACGCCATCTTCAACATGATAACCTGCGGCGAGAGCGTGCTCCGGCGCGTCGTTGCTGTAGACTGGGACGGGCGCGCGCTGCCCCCCTGCGGGGCCTGCAGGGAGCTCATGGCCGAGCTGATGCCGGAGACTTACAAGTCCGTCGAGATAATGCTCGACTACGAGGCCGCGCGGGTCGTTACGCTCGGAGATCTCACTCCGGAGTGGTGGTTCTGAGCGCAATAAGGGCTATAATTATATTAGTATATGTCATAGTATTCGTCTATGGGTGAAGCTGGCCTTTTTCGCTCCCAGGCGCGGCTTTTGAAATAGATCGTACCCACTAAGGCTGGGAGGACGGGGGAAATGGCCTGAGCCAGGTAGAGGCCGGGCAGGCCGAGCCCCATGGGCCAGGCCAGGAGCCAGGCGGCGGGCAGGCGGATAAGCAATGCGTCGAGCAGCGCGTTGAGCAGCGCTACCTTTGGCGCGCCCACGCCTATGGCGAAGGAGTCCAGGGTATACATGGCGGCATAGACCAGGCTGTTGGCGCCGCAGCAGAGCCGCAGGTACAGCACGCCGTCCCGCACCACCTGCTCGCTGTCGTCAAACAACCTCACCAGAGGCTCCGCCAGCAGCTGGACGGCTGTGACAACGACCAGGGTCACTGTGAGATTCAGCCTCAATCCTGTCTTTGCAGTCTCCCGGGCGCGCTCCATTTCACCCGCGCCAATGCACTGGCCGGCCATCGCCGTTATCGCCTGCCCTATAGCCCAGCAGTGCATACCTGCGAAGGTGTTGATTTTCAGACCCACGCCGGAGGCAGCGGCGACTGCGGTGCCGAACTGGTTCAGCATACCGGTCATGAGCAGATACGCGGCGTTCACCACAGCCATTTGAACGGCGGTAGGCAGGCCGAGCCTCAGAATGTCCGGCAACAGCTCCCACCGCAGGCCGGACCGGCCCGGAGCAAAGGCCGGCTCGCGGCGGCGCAGATATGCCAGCGAGGCCACGAAGGCGACGCCCTGAGCCGCAACGGTGGCGTAGGCCGCGCCCACCGTCCCAAGGGCCAGCGGGCCGACGAACAGGATGTCCAGAGCTATGTTTATCACAGCGGCGGCGGCTACGATATACAGGGGCGTGACAGAGTCTCCCAGGCCCTTGAGGGCTGAGCACACGGCGTTGTATCCGAATACGAACACAGTTCCCCAGCAGATCGCCTTCATATACTCGCAGGCGTCATCGTAAGCGTCCGCCGGGACATACAGCGCACGAAATACCGGCTCGCAGGCGGCAAGGCCAGCAAACGTCACCAGGACGGAGGCAGACAAAGACGCAAATAGGAGCATGGACACGCAGTCGCGTTGGCCCTGCGCGTCGCCCGCGCCTTTGAACTGGGCCGCCAGCACCGCGCCGCCCATCGTGAGGCCCAGGCCGAGGGAGTTTATGATGTAGCAGAGCATCGAGGCGTTGCTGATGGCCGCCAGGCCTGTCTCCCCCACTATCCTGCCAACTACCAGCATGTCCACAGCGTTGTAGAGGGCTTGCAGGAGATTCCCCAGGAAAAGCGGCAGGGCGAAGGCGGCAAGTTTTTTCGGCACGCTGCCGGTAAGCAGGCTGCTATCTGATTTCATTTCGATCAACTCCATAAAAAACAGCCGCAGACAAACATTGTCTGCGGCTGAAAATATCTGTGATATCGCGTTTTTGCTGAAACACGGGCGCGCAAACTCAAGGCGGCGCTTTGCCGCCCGGGCCCGTGTATCTCAGCTCAACGCTCCGTAAAAGGCTCCGCACAATGTTTCGTGGTATAAACTTGTGTGGAGCCGGCGACAATCGCAAATTTTCCGTAAAGCACTGTGCTCACCTCGTTTCGTTTTACAGTATATCGCATGAGCTCCCCGGTGTCAAACCGGCGGGAGCTCATTTCACCAGAAGCAGTCCGGGCCGTTGCCATCGGAGTTCAGGATGCTCAGGTCGTCGCGGATGCAGACTACGACGTCGGGTTTATAGAGCTCGATGTACTCCGAGAGGCTCGCGCCGTCAAAGTAGCGGTAGTCGAGGTAGCGCGCCTCGTCAAAGCTGGCCCAGAGCAGGGTCTCCATGGCGTTCGAGTAGCTGTCGCCCCAGAGCAGGAGGCTCGGGAGCTCGGGGCGGTCCGTGTCGATGACCGTCTCCCCCACGTCGCCGCCCATGTAGACGCCGTAGGCCGCAAGCTCGCCATCGGCGGGTATATCAAACAGCTCCGCCGCGACGCTCTCGCCGTTGTCCGTGCGTGTAAAAGGGATGCTCTCATTGAGGTGCGGTAGGACGAGGCGCTCCTGCGTACCGTACAGCCCGAAGAGCTTGCGGTCCAGGGAGCCAAGGACGGGGTTTTCCAGCGTTTCGAGCGTGAGATCCGCCTCAGAATACACGCGCAGGCCAAGGCCCGTGGCACTGTTCACCGCATCCATCAGCGCCGTGTACGCTGAGAGCATGCCGCGGCAGCTGTAGTGGTGGTCGGTGTTCAGGTAGTAGTCTCGCGGGCTGCCCTCGGCGGCGTAGACCTCGCCAGCGTCGATGAGCCGAAGGCCGGCGGAGGCCATGGCGCCGGTAAAGGCGGCGGACATGGCGTCAAGCGTTTCGGCGTGGTTATCCATGTTTTCCGGGTACTCGTCCCGGAAATAGGAGCTCTGCTCCGGGATGCAGAGGTAAAACAGCTCCCCGCCGTTCGCCTCCACCACCTCCTCCAGCCGCGCGAGCTCCCCCGCCGTTTCCGCGGCCTCAGTGGTGAAATCCTGCGCGCCGTAGTAGCTGTAGCCGTGGAAGGGCAGCAGCAGGTCCTCCCCCACCACTATGTCGTTCACGACCGGTCTTTGCAGCAGCAAATCCAGAAAGGTCTGGGCTTTTATGAGGCGCGTGCGGGCTATGTACTGGTCGCTGAGGTATTCATCCAGGTCCGTCATATAGGCGCCGTCCCAGAGAGATGCGAAATCAGCCTTGGGCAGGGGCGCGGCGCTGCGGTTTTCGTAGAAAAGCGAGTCGTATGAGGAAAAAACCGCGCGATAGAGCGTCCCGACGAAGGACACGGCCAGGGCGAGGGCGAGTATGGCCAGGAAACCGGCCTTGATGCGTTTTTCCATGCTCCTCCCCCTCCTTAAAACCTGAAATAGATGAACGGGTTGAAGCCCGAGGCCAGCAGCGAGCTCACCGCCAGGCCAAAGACGACGAGCGCCAGGGCGCAGCGCCACAGTCCCAGCCGCTTTTTGAGCGCCGGATACACCGGCGCGGCGAGCACGCAGCCCAACAGCAGCTCCGGCCAGAGTTCAGCGAGCCAATATCCCGCCTCGTCCGACCACAGCGGCCCGGAAAACAGTGCGCCGAAATAGCCGAGCGCCTCTCCCGGCCCGGCGGCCCGGAACCAGACCCAGCCCATCAGCACTACAAACATGGTCAGCACATGGCGCACCGCCTTGGGCAGGCGTTCGAATGCCCCGTGCCAGACGTAGCGCTCGCAGATGAGGAACAGCGCGTACCAGAGGCCCCATATGAGGAAGTTCCAGTCCGCCCCGTGCCAGAGGCCGGTGCAGGCCCAGACTATGAGGAGGTTCAGGATGTTCCGCGCCGTCGAGCGGCGGCTGCCGCCCAGGGGTATGTACAGGTAGTCCCGGAACCAGCCCGAGAGCGTCATGTGCCAGCGACGCCAGAACTCGGTGACTGAGGCGGAGATGTAGGGGTAGTTGAAGTTCTCGGGCAGGCGGAAGCCGAAAAGCTTGCCGAGCCCAATGGCCATATCGGAATATCCGGAGAAGTCATAATAGATGTGCAGAGCGTAGGCGATGATGCCCAGCCATGCAAGGGCAGTTGAAAGCTCGCCCTCAGGGCAGGCGAAAGCGCTGTCAGCCAGCTCAGCCAGGGCGTTCGAGAGCACGCATTTCTTGCCCAGGCCGAAGATGAAGCGCGCCGCGCCCTCGGCGGCGTCGTCCAGGCTCTCGCGCCGGGCGTTCATATCTTCCGCCACATCCGTGTAGCGGACGATGGGGCCGGCTATGAGCTGGGGGAAGAAGGATATATACAGCGCCACCTGAGCTATGGAGCGGTTCGGCGGAGTGTCGCCGCGGTAGACGTCGATGACGTAGCTCAGGCCCTGGAAGGTGAAGAAGGAGATGCCGATGGGCAGGGTTATTTCCGGCAGGGGCAGGCCGAATATCTCGGCGGCGAAGCCCGCGTATTTGAACCAGAACAGCAGACCCAGGTGCAGCGCGACGGCAGCGGACAGCAGCGCCTTCGGCCTGCGGCAGCGCGGCAGCAGCAGCGCCGAGCCCCAGTCCAGCAGCACGGAAAAAAGCAGCAACGGCAGCGCCCTCAGCCCCGCGCAGGCATAGAAAAACAGGCTGAACGCGAGCAGCACATAATTCCGGCCGCCGCGAAAGCGCCCGGGCAGTATGAAATACAGCGCGATAACGGCGGTTAGAAAGAAAAAGACAAAGCTGACACTGCTGAATACCAAGCTGTGACCTCCGATGTGCGAAATGTGTCTGACGCGCGAGAAAATACTTGATCTTTGTTATTATATTTAAGCCCAAAGGCAAAGTCAAGCCGTCTGCTTCCCCGCCGCTTTTGGAGCGCACGGCTGGCGGGAGCATCTGAATCGACCGATTCCACCAAATGTCATTTGTTCGCCGCCGGAGGACGTGCGGTTAGTCGTGAGCAACGCAGCATTAGCTACAACAACCAATTCTCACAGGTTCGTCACATTTGTGAGATTTATTGATGTCAGGTTCAATTTCCTGTAACATAGCGAGTGACCCGCGATTACCATTGATTTCCGTTCCGCTCTCGCGGCGCGGCAGCGCGGGCGCGACACATGGCTCAGAGGAGGTCTGCTTATGACTAGGAAATTGTTTTCTGTTTTAATTGCGATATGCATCGTAATCGGCGTTTTGCCATTTACTGCTATTGCTGTAGACGCTGAGGCGACATACACCACTTCAACCGGCAGCGCGGAGGAAGGCAGCTTTCTGGAAGCAATAGCAAGCGTCGCGGACGGCGGGACGATCACGCTGCTCAAGAATATTGAGGTTGATGGCACAGTCACTTCGCCCAAAAGCAACTGCTGCGCGAGGGCACGGACTCTCTCGGCCTAGGCGGAAAACTCTGCGACATCGCCGTCCTCTTCGTGGACATACGCGGCTTCACGACGATGAGCGAGATACTCACGCCGCAGGAGGTCGTCTCCATCCTCAACCGCTACCTCAGCCTCACCACCGACTGCATCATGAAAAACCACGGCACGCTCGACAAATTTGTCGGCGACTGCACCATGGCCATCTGGAATGCGCCCATAGAGCAGGAGGACTACGTCATGAACGCCTGCAAGGCTGCCGTGGACATGGTCGAGGGCTCCAAGGCGCTCTCGCAGGAACTGCTTGAGAAATTCGGCCGCACCGTCTCCTTCGGCATCGGCGTCCACTGCGGCAGCGCCGTTGTCGGCAACATCGGCGCGGAGATGCGAATGGACTTCACCGCCATCGGCGACACCGTCAACACCAGCGCCCGCCTTGAGGCCAACGCCCCCGCCGGGAAAATCTACATCAGCCGAGAGGTCGTGGACCGCCTCGGCAACAGGATCCTCACCACCTCCCTCGGCGACGGTATCAGCCTTAAAGGCAAAAGCAACAAGTTTGAGATCTTCCTCCTCGACGGCATTGCCGAAGGCTAAAGCATTGGAGTGTGACACTATGAAAAAATTGCTTTCCATCCTGCTCGCGGCGGCGCTCGTCTGCTCGCTTTCAGCCGCGGCGCTGGCGGACTTCGGCAGCGAAGCCGGCAGCATCGCCGCCTCCGGCTTTGTCGAGCTGGACGGCGCGCTCTACGTAGCGGACAGCTATGCCGGCGCGGTCTGGCGCGTCTCCGGCAGCTCCCTTAAGCTCGTCGCCGGCGGTTCGGGCAGCGGCTACGCGGACGGCGACGCCGATGACGCCGTCTTCTCCGAGCCCTGGGCCCTCGCCCCCTGCCGGGACGGCCTGCTCATCAGCGACAGCGGCAACGGCGCTCTGCGCTACCTCGACCTCAATGCCGGCAAGGTCTACACCGCGCTCGACGGCCTTGAACTGCCCACCGGCCTTGCCTCCGACGGCGTCAAGGTCTACGTCGCCGACACCGGAGCGGACACCATCTGGACCCTTGACGAGAATGGCGTCGCGGCAAAGCTCATAACCGCCGGCCTTAGCGAGCCGACGGGCCTCTGCTGGCAGGATGGCGTGCTCTATATCGCGGACACCGGCAGCCATCGAATCCTCGCCTACAAGGACGGCAGGCTCAGCACCGTCGCCGGGGCTGCTCTCTCTGGCGATGCGGCCATCGAGGGTGGCTTCCTCGACGGGGCCGCCGACGAGGCGCAGTTTGCCAGCCCCCAGGGCATAGCCATCTCCGAGGACGGCAGGATCTACGTCGCGGACACCGGCAACGGCGCCGTCCGGCTGATTGAGGACGGCTACGTCACCACCTTAGCGGAAAACGAGGGCGGCGGCAGCGCTCTGGTCTCGCCCCGCGGCCTCGCTATCGTGAGCGGGGCGCTGTATGTGGGCGACGTCTTCTCCCGCTGCGTGCTCAGGCTAGACGCGGACGCTGTCGGCAGCGCCTTCGACGATGTGGACGCCGATGCCTGGTACGCCGGGGCGGTGCGCTTTGTCGCCGCGAACAGCCTCTTTGACGGCACCGCTGCGGGCCTCTTCTCCCCTGACGCGGACATGACCCGCGCGATGGTCATGACTGTCCTCGCCCGCCTGGACGGCGCGGACACCTCTGGCACGCCCTGGTACGCCGCCGGGCAAAGTTGGGCCGTCGAAAACGGCGTCTCCGACGGCAGCAGCCTTGAAAGCGCAGTCACCCGCGAACAGCTGGCTGCGATGCTCTACCGCTATGCCGATGGCTGGGCGAGCGGCACGGCGGAGCTGGATGGCTTCGAGGACGCGGCTTCCATCAGCTCCTGGGCAGCCGAGGCCATGGCATGGGCCGTCGGGAACGGCATAATTGACGGCGTGTCTGAGGGCGTCCTCGCCCCGCAGGACACCGCCACGCGCGCGCAGGTCGCCGTGATGCTCCAACGCTTCGTCGAAGCGGGCTGACTTGATATGCATGAGCCGCCCGGACTTTTCCGGGCGGCTTCCTCTTGACAAAGTATCTCTACAATTGTAGAATATACTTAAGTTCTACAATTGTAGAGGAGCTGATATCATGGACAGGACACGCAGGCTGCCGGACGCGGAGCTGACGGTGATGCAGGCCGTCTGGGACTGCGGCGCGCCCGCCACGCGCGCGGAGATCGAGGCGCGGCTGCCGCCGGAGCGGCACATGGCGGCGACGACGCTGCTGACCCTGCTCTCGCGCCTGGCGGAGCGCGGCTTTGTGCGCGCGGACAAGGCCGGGCGCGGCGCGCTCTACACCGCGCTCGTGAGCCGGAAGGAATATCTAGCCGGGCAGAGCCGGAGCTTCCTTGACAAGCTCTGCGGCGGGAGCCTATCCGTTTTTGCCGCCGCGCTCTGCGACAGCGGGCTCAGCCGCGAGGAGCTTGACGAGTTGCGCGCCCTGCTTGAGAGGAACGAGCTATGACGGGCTGGTTTTTTACGCGCATAGCGCTCGCGGCGCTCTTCGGCGTGGTCGTTGGCGCGGCTATTGCTGTGCGTATGGAGCGCAACGGCAAGGAAAGGAACGGCAGACGGAGCAGGGTATACTGGGCCTATTCCTACGCGGGCTGCATCCCGCTCTTTATTCTGGCCGTCTGGCTGCTGAACTGGGCTTTTTACGGCGCTGACCAGGCGATGGATGTACTTTTGGCGCTGTGCTTCAACACCTTTCTGCTGCTCTTCGTCTATTACGCCATCCTCTCGCTGCTCATGCCCTGGCTGAGGGAGCGCATCAGCGGCTGGGCCTGCGTCTCGCTCTGGCTGCTGCCGAATGTGCTGTACATCATCCAGATCCAGAGATTTGCTGCCGGTATGCCGCTGTTTGTAATCGTGACTTCCGGCGATTGGGCGTTTACGCTGCTCAGCATATGGCTCGCGGGCTGCTGTCTCCTGCTGCTCTACAAGATAGCCGAGCACCTTGTCTTCCGCCGCCGCATACTGCGCGGGGCTGTTGAGGCGGAGCCGGAGGCCCAGGCGCTGTTCATCGAGGAGCTGGAGCTGGCACAATTCCGGGGACGCAGGCCGCTGCTCCTGCGCTCCGGGGCCGTGGCGACGCCGCTGAGCATAGGCATGTTCCGGAGCACGCTGAGGATAGTCCTGCCGGAGCGGGCGTATTCCGAGGATGAGCTGAGGCTCGTCCTGCGGCACGAGATAGTCCACATCTGCCACGACGACGCGAGCGCGAAGTTCAGCCTCGTCAGCGTCGTAGCCATGTGCTGGTTCAACCCCCTCGTCTGGCTCGCCATGAGCCGAAGTGCGGAGGATCTGGAGCTCAGCTGCGACGAGGCCGTGCTCTTCGGCGCGCCCAAGGACGAGCGGCGGCGCTATGCCGACCTGCTGCTCAGCACGGCGGGCGACGCGCGCGGGTTTACGACCTGCCTTTCGGCCACGGGGCGCTCGCTGAGATACAGGCTCAAAAACGTCATGCAGCCGCCCATGAAGGCTGGCGGCGCGCTGGCGATAGGGCTGGCGGTGTTTTTCATGCTGTTGTGCTTCGGGCAGGTGGCCCTCGCCTACGGCGGCGGCGTGGGGCGCGACGTCATTTTCAACGCGCACGAGCTCTCGAAATACAGCCTTGAGGACGAGCCCAGCGCCGACGAGGAGGCGCTTATCGAATATCTCGCCTCGCTGGAGCTGCGCGAGCTCACCGGGAGCTACGACTTCGACACTTTCGACGCGCGGCATCGGGGTTTCCGCTTTGAGGGACCGCAGGGCGAAGTCTACGTCGGGCTCTATGACAACGCGGTGGAGGTGCTGATATACAGCGAGGACCGGCGGCTGCATACGTATTACGTGCCGGGCGGTGTAGATTGGGAGCTTGTCACGGCGGCGGTGGGCGCGTGAGGTTGGAGGAACTCGCCGTTTTGCTGGCGGTTGGCTTTACGTTTGCGCTGCCTGTTCCACCCCATTTCTTTGGTCTTGCCCAAAGAAACGGGGTGGAGCCCCAAAGAAAAACGCTT
>OJRQ01000431.1_pt1 | contig 24248 bp, 17 predicted proteins | sample 1599271 | NCBI WGS metagenome assembly OJRQ01 (sample SAMN03922533, study PRJEB24848) | human gut metagenome | isolation source: stool sample | host: Homo sapiens | place: Germany | collected 2010-05 | reverse complement strand
ATAGTGATTTCTTTAAACGATCTATTTTATTGCAGCAATGATAGTATGCGCTTCTCACTTCCCGATGCAGCATACCGAACAACTTGAATATGAGAGAGTTGCGTTTTAAACGGTAGAAAAGCCTTTTCTCGCTTGTTTTTCAGGCCAAAAAACGTCCGTTTTGCTGCACTTTTCACTTGAATCAGAACCAATGGGAAAACTCCCTTTTCACGTCCGAAGTCCACCTGTTTTCTATCCGTTGCGAAGGTACGAAAATAAGTGGGATTTTCACCAACTGATGTCAACTAAAAGCAAGATGCACTCACGAAGATTTTACAGCCAAAAGAAAAATAGGTAGTGTCATTGGTGGACTTCGGCAAATCGGCTGGTCTGTTTGGCGGAGCCATCTCTTTTCTTCCCTTAGTTCTGACTTTACTTTAATTGGCGTATATATGAATACGGGGATAAAGTAAAGTTGTTGATTTTATGGAAAAGTGTAGATTTTAAGCCTTTATTTTTATGGAAAAGTGTAGAACCGTTTAAATACCATATCTTCTATTCTTGCGATTTTTCACCTATAATACATCATTAAATAGATAAAAAGTAGTACATTTGCATATTATATGATATGTTGAATATGGCAAAAAATACAATGGGCACCAAGTTGCCAAGAAAACTAGAGCAGAAGATGCAGATAGTGGGTGAGCAGATCAAACTGGCTAGGCTGCGCAGGAATCTCAGCATAGCTCAGGTTGCCGAACGCGCAACCTGCTCTCCACTTACGGTTGGCCGGATTGAAAAGGGTATACCGACAGTAGCTATCGGCATTTATCTCAGAGTTCTCTATGCGCTTCAACTGGATGATGATATACTTCTGCTTGCCAAAGAAGACGCGATGGGAAAGGCTTTACAGGATTTGAGTTTGAAAAAGCGAGAAAGAGCATCTAAAAAAGAATAAGCCATGAAACGACTATATGTCTTTGCTGACTTTGATTGGCTTAAAGAACCAAGGCTGATCGGAGAACTGAGCTATGAATCACTTCGTGGCTCAGACAGTTATGGATTTTGCTATAGTGATGACTGGCTAAGGGACTATGGCAACTTGTTTCTGAGTGATGACTTGAACAACTATCCAGGGCAGCAATATACAGCTCCTGGCAAGGATATTTTCGGATGTTTTTCTGATGCCCTTCCAGACAGATGGGGACGCACATTGATAAATCGCAGGGAACAGATTCTGGCGAAAGAGGAGAAGCGTCCTGTCCGCCGTCTTTCATCCTTTGACTATCTTGTCGGAATCGAAGACTACTCCCGCATGGGTGGGCTCCGTTTTAAGGACTCCTTGGACGGAGAATATATCAATGCAAGTGAAGTTCTGAGGATTCCACCAATAACCGATATCCGAGAACTAATTGCTGCCAGTTCTGAGATCGAAAAAAGTGAAGAGGAGAACCACCTGCCTGAAAGACGCTGGATCGAGCAGCTTGTACAACCGGGTTCGTCCCTTGGCGGGGCGCGTCCAAAGGCAAGCGTAATTGACGAGAACAAGATCCTGCATATAGCAAAGTTTCCGTCCCGCAAAGATGATTATGATACTGGGCTTTGGGAACATTTCTCACACCTATTGGCAAAGAAGGCCGGCATACACGCAGCAGAGACAAGAGTAATCTTCACAAACGACAAATACCATACATTGCTTTCCCGACGATTTGACAGGAAGGAAGACGGTAAGCGCATACACTTTGCTTCCGCTATGACTCTTTTGGGCTTGAATGATGGTGACAATGCCAATACCGGCCATGGCTATCTGGATATTGTCGATTTCATACTTCAGAACTGTACCAACGTGGAGGATAATCTGCAAGAACTGTATCACAGAGTTGCATTCAATATCTGCATTGGGAATAGCGATGACCATTTCCGTAATCATGGTTTTCTTCTAACTGCCAAGGGGTGGACTTTGGCTCCGGCTTACGATATGAATCCAACGCAGAATGAGTATCAGAGTCTGTTAATCAACAGCTATACCAATAAATCGGATTTGAATGAGTTGCTGAATTCTTGCGAGGAATATATGCTCCCGAAGCAGATTGCTCAGCAAATCATTAGTAAAGTACTAAATACAGTTAAATATTGGCAGTCACTGGCAAACCGATTAGGGATAATAAAAACGGAACAAAACATGTTCTATACAATTTTTGAACGACAAATCAGATTGTAAAATTCTTTAGCATGAAATAGAAAATGACCAAATGTCCACTTATGAAGAACAATTAATTTAAAGTGTATATTATATATGAAAACTAATACTCATATTGTCCCATTCTTTAATAAGACAGCAGATCTTAAAGTTGGTCTGAATCAATTGGGTCTTAGAAATGCTTCTGAAGCATTGTTTACATCGTTATTGCCAGGATTAAATAATGTTTCAAACAGAATACGATATTATTCATTTTATTGTTGGCTTATTGGTGAATTTTATAAAAATAGGGAAAGTTTTACTGATAAGGAATTCTATAAATATATCCGCTATTCTGAGTACCTATTGGCTCTTATTCATTCCAGAGGACAAGGCGTTGATGGTATTCCAGGTATTACATACGCATTGAGTACTCGTTCTCAAGGAGGTTCTAACTTTGATTTGCAGTCAGGAACATATAATTCACAAGGTAATACAAAAAGTGAAACATACTGGGCGAATGCCGGTGGTGTGTTAAGACAGTATTATTCTTCATCACTTAAAGACATTGCTATTCTAAAAGAGAATAATGAAAAAAACTCAATTCTTAATATCTCGAAAGAAGATGGTTTGGTTAGTGGAAGTATGCTTGCCGAAGTATTTGCAAAAAATGTCGGTGAGGATGGACCAAAATTCTTAAAGATAGTTCAGCGAGGTAATGTTTCAGCAGAAGAATTGAATTCGTTGGAATCTTCATTCAATATGAGGAAGTTCCCTCAAAAGTCTAATGAGAAAGAATTGATTATAGAACTTTTATTACAGAAAGATTATCCAGCATCAGAATCAAAATTCTGTTATAGAAAGTCGACTATTCATCATTACTTAAAGCATTTCTCTCAGAATGGAACAAAAGAGAGTTTTACTAAATATATGTATGATAAATTCTTAAACGGTCATTCAGATGATGATTGTGTATTGGGCTGGTACAGGTATTATCTGAATGATAATTGGCAATATCAGACATCAGTAATTTTTGTTGCTCTATTGAATCAGTTATCAAATAAGGCTGATTGGCAAGAAGTTTCTAGTGTTGCGGAAGAATTGGCTTTATCAATAATAAATGATATAGGTGCTAAGTATAAGGAGGGAACATTAAAAGAAATCTGTGCTTGTATTGAGAAAAATGATATTACGTCCAAGCCACAGCGTGGAAACTTTGATACCGAAGCCGCTCCAGCACTTGTCAATTTGCTAATGGTGTACAACACAAATAAGGATGTTAGGAGTAAAAGGCCAGATTATAGAGAAGCATTCCCAAGTGCAGTGAACTCTGATTTTTACTCATTTATGGATGAGATTGACAAGAGTCTTGAAACAAATTTCTATGAGTGGTTAAAGGATTATATTCTTAAGAAGATTATTTTCTGCCATTACCAAGTCGCTTTGAGAAAGTATCTTCAAACAGGTATTGCTTCACAGAAGTTCATATATGAGAATGGTATGATAAGATTCTTAAATGGAAGTGAGGCTACACATACAGTTCCAAGAACTGATACGCTTTATGATTTTGTTTCAGATCTTGAGCTTGTTGATAACAAGGGAATTACTGATAAAGGTATTCTACTATTGAATAAATTAGAGGAGGCAGAAGCATGATAACACTAGAGGAGAACATCTTTGATTTGCTTGGTAAAGGTAGCACTGTATATCATTCTGCTATTCTTACATCATTTACCTTTGACCCTTACTATTTCTCAAATTATTATATGCCTCAAATGAGAAGCAGGGGCATAAAGAATGTTGTTGTCCTAATTGATTCTACCCAGTATGATGCCATATTGGAAGATACAGAAACATTCAAAAACTTCCGTCATGACTTCGCCTTGATCCGTGTAAAAAACAAGACAAACGGAGTGTTTCATCCCAAGGTGTCCCTGTTCTTGGGAAACAACCAAGCATTGGCTCTTGTCGGTTCAGGAAATCTGACATATAGCGGAATATCGCACAATAAAGAGTTGTGGGGTGCTTTTTGTGCTGATGATAAGGAATCTGATGAGGCTGTCATTATAAAAGATATATGGGATTATCTGTCAGGAAGAATCAGATCATCTTCTTCAGAAGTTGCCATTCAACAATTAAAATGGTGCAAGATATATTCTGCAGCAATCAGAGACTTCGAATCAATAGAATCACCACAACAAAATGATTTTAAGTTTTTATATGCAAAGCCTGAGGTATCAATATTTAGCCAGATTAGAGAGATTTTGAAAGGGGAGGTTAATGCAATTAAGGTAATAGCTCCTTTCTATGATATGGAGGGCAGTTTGATTAACACATTAAAAAGTTCCTTTAAACCTAAGATGATAAAATGTGCTATAGATGCGAGCTATGGCTATATTCCTCAAAAGATTAAAGATTCAAGTGATATTCAGTTCTTCCACTGGCATGAAATATTTGGATCGGATAATAAATTTGAGTTAGCTAAGAAACTCCATGCAAAGGCCATTCAATTTGAAACATCAGAGGGAACTTTCTTTGTGCTTGGAAGCGCTAATGCTACCAGTGCAGCATTTGGTTTGAATTCACATAGCTTTAATGATGAGGCAAACATTATCATCCATTCCGATAAGGAAGATTTCTTTAAAAAGCTTGGAATTGATTTTGGGAAACAGTGTGTAAAGAGTATTAATGATTTTCATTTTGTTGCAAAATATAGTATCAGGTCAGCCAACGAAGCACTCATAACCCATATAACATTATGCGAAAGACATCTGCATGATAAACTTTATATATCATTTGACAAGATTGTCGCAGATGTAAAAATTAGATTATGCCTAGATGATGGTTATAGAGATTTTGATTTCAATAAAGATGGAATTGACATAGGTGGATTAGGAAAGATTCAATATGCAGTCGCAATATTGGGTGATAAAGAAATCTCAAACAAAGCACTTGTCTTAGATTTTGCAGATTTAGTAAAACGTAATCCAGACTCGAAATATTCGAAGATTGAGAGTCTTTTCCATACAAATAATGGAGACTGGGATGATAATATTGCTAAAGTTCTCTCATATGTAAACTTTGATGTTAAGGATAAAAGCCGTACCTCAGGCGTTTCAAAAGGATTATCTGACACATCCGCTAAAAGTGAAACAGTAATTAGCAAGGAGCAATTTGACAATACAAGATTCAGCAAAAGTGTTGATGCAAACCTATACTCTCTGAATATGCGTATTCTGGATCAGATTCAATTTTTCAATTCTAACAAGCAAGAGAATGATGATGAGATTGATGAGTATGCTAGTATGGAAGACTTGGTGACAGGTAATGCTCAGGATGATAGTCAGGAAAGAAGAATACTTAAATCACACTCTAGTAAGAATGAGATTTTGAGTTATCTAAGAAGATTGAAGCGTCACTATGATACTATTGCTAAGGACTTTGACAATCAGGATCCATTTTACAGATTGCAATCGCAGGGTGTGCATTTTGAAAACGATATTACTTGCAACGATTATTCTTATATTCTCATTGCTTTAATGCTGATCTTCCAAAGGATTGCATATCCAATCAAAGGAGATAATAATGGTTATCAGTATAGGCATTATTTCGCTGAATTGGTTGGTCGTTTCATGATGATATATAGGGCAGGCTATCCGAATACTAATGATTTCACATATATTAAACTGGAAGAGATGCATCGAAACTTCCTTGTATATTCTCTATTGATATTGTCTACCAGCAATATGAATAAAGATAGTATTGAAGTGTGGACTTTAAATTTATTTGAGACTTATGGAACCGATATAGAAAAACTTACAAATTGTTATACAGACTTCACAAGGCTTTCAAATGAATATAAGAGTCTAATGAAAGACCAAACAATAGAGGCTATTGATAATGCTTTCAAAAAGTATCAAAACTTTCTAAAGACGGGTGGTAATATTGTCCCTATATCTTTATATTCCGAGAATTTCTATTTCTATAGAAGTAAATTTGGGTTTATGTTCTGTAAAAAATTAAGTATAATGGGGGATGATAAGGGCAGATATTACAGTCTTGAAGTTATATATCCCGGGATTAAAAATCTAACATCAACGTATACAAATAATCAAACAAAAGTTAAGATGATCGAGCCATAACTTTTGTGCTTAAATTCGTTATATATAATTAAAGCAACGAAAATAGAGATTTGATCTTTTCCTAACCAGTGAGATAGAGGTAAAACAGCCCTTTCAGGTGATAGGGTTTGTTCGGGGACGCTAAAATAGACCGTAAAATCAAGGCCTGTTACATAGACTATGTAATAATTGAGCCATAGACTGAGTAATATGAGTTCACAAATGAAGTTTTATTAAGCTTTGTGTAGAATTTGTTGGTAAAAGCCTATGTGCTTTGTTCACAGTTTTCTTCTAAAGAAATTATTCAGCCCCCTGTAAATTTATGCTTTCCTTTTTCATTCAGAGCCTCCATTACCGTATTTCTCCGTACTTTTAATTGTACACTTTACAATTATTGAGAACATGAAAATTGAAGAGGCTATACTCATTGCTTGGCAAATCAGAATAGGGGGCTGAGAGCTGAATAGATTGCAGAGATGATAAACCGTCAGCGATTGCTCCATACTGCCTTTAATGAATTATAAGGAAGATGCGCCACATCTGATAGTCTCATATTTCAAGTACACTTAAATCTGGTTCTTTGCACGAATCTAGATAATCCATGCCTTTTATCTTTAACTCAGGATAATTTAGTATTGACATTGGGCTTTTCTCTCTCTTGAGATAGGATGTTGGTATTACTGTAGCTGTCAGCATCATTGATTTTACTCGTGGTGTATCTGCTACACCTATGCGTTTCGCAACGTCATCAATATGCTCCGTTACCCAGCGATGACGACGCAAGTGTTTAAGAACGAGTGCTTTCTTCTTGTCTCTCTCGGGATTATCACCACGACCAAGATATTCATCCATCTCGGTTTTCATCTCCTTAACATTCTTGGCTGGATTGGTGTTCTTACATTCTATCAAGTAGAGTATATTATGTGATATATCATAAGCCATCACATCTATATCGCCATAATCTTTATCTGCTGCAAAATAGCCTCCAGATTTGATAGTGACATCATGTTTCCATACTCGCATCATTGGTATCTTTTCCAAAAAAGAGCGCACCTCATCGTTGAACACAGACCCTTTTATGGCCTCAAATTTTCCAAGCAAGGTTTTTATCTTCCTTCCCACATAACGTAAGCGGCCAGAATAAAGTAAATCTGATAGCTGAATGCCGGCTTGAATACAGGATCGGAACCCAAACATGCACATGACAGTGCCGTCATCATATTGATAACGAATCACTGGGCGACGCAGATAACTTAATTCTCTATTGTATGACCAAGGGAAGATATCCTTGCCCGCTAATCCTTCTGGCGGAGTGAGGTAATTTCCCCGTTTATCCAAAGAGAGACGAATGATACATTTTTTTGCTAAATCTTCAGTTAGTTCTATACAATGCTCTTGCATAGTCTTGATGAGTTGAGACTCTTCCATCTCTATGACAGACTTCTGCTGTTCCATGGCTATGATGTAACAGATATAAAGGAACTGCAAGATGTTGGAATATGAAACTCCCCAATCCTCTAAAAATGCCACATCTATCTCCTCAAGTTCTGCATCCTTGTTTTTTCCTTTTGTATCTGGACGAACTGCCATCTTAGCCATTTTGCTCTCGAATTCTTCGATTTGCCCATTTACACTTTCAATAGTGCGCGTTGCTGCAAACTCTCCTACATTGTCGGAAAAAACATCATCATAGATGCCATAACGTCCTGAGCCTAATTTCTCAATGGTATGATTAGCCATATCTAAATGTATGGCGTCACATATACCACCAATAGATATCACCTTGTTCATGATAGCTAACAGGCTTTCTACATCATCATTGCCTGGTTTGACACCACCGCCACGATACTGTGTTGCAGCTAGATATTCTATTAAAGCACGAGTAGATATTCCAGCATCAGCAAGTCGGTTTTCTGTGTCGAAGAATTCTTTCCGTTTTGACTCATTTTCTCCAAAACAAAGAATCTGTGCGGGTTGTAAGACTCTGTTATGCTCTCGCTGATAAACCAATGTCTCGTGATTCTGCATGAGCATACGCAGCAACCACAATGTATCAAATGATGATAGGCGTCTATCAAGTTCATTAAGGAGCACATCTACTCCTTTGTGGAGGAAGTCTTCTTTTTCAGTTTTTGTATTGAGTTTACCTGCTATATCATGACCATTCTCCTTCATCCACTGTGGGAATTTGTCTTGTAGTAGTTGTCTGGTGGCGGCATGAATATAGATAGGAGTATAAAGCCACAAGGGTATTAACAGGGGGTTGAGTGACTGCTCCATCATCAGAATCATCTTTGCTTGACCAAAGGGGATGCGAGTATCAATAATTTGGCATGCAGTCTCTTCGTCTATTTCCAGGAGTTTTTTTATGATACAACGCATCATGTTGCGCTCACTCTCATTGCCAGCTCCCATAAAAGAATGGATATAATCATCATTAAATGTAACGGAAACTCCGCCTTCTGTCTTGGATACGTTAAGATTTCCTCCTTGCGTAGGCTTTATGTCGTCATCATAGTGTATTCCTTTATCGGCCAAGACCTTTTCACTGAAGACAAGTTCTATTTCTACGGAGTGCTCATAGCGTTGGCTGATCATATCGGCTATGGCTGGTTGTAAAGTATCCATCCAGTATGCAACAGCTGTTATTACAGTATCGGAAATAGAGGATGGATTTATTCCCTGTTTTTCTTCTTGATAACAACTTACCCACACAGGAATACTATAAGATTCACAACTCTTGGCATTGAAAACTGAATGGACAGGCTTAAAAATTGCCGCATAGTCGAGATCACGTATCACTGGTATATAAGCATACTGTCCATTTAATCTCTTCAGCGTTCCGTGGAAATACAGTTGATCTTTACTTTTGAATATGAGATCACATCCATCATTTGGCTCAATATAAAGCATGTCTGATGGTGTGTTGTCTGTCATATAGAAACTTTCACCATAATGCTTATATATAGCATATACATCGAGAGATTGATTCAGAGGAGTCTCGAGAGATGATACATTCTCTTTGGACCGAGCATAACGAACAAGACTCAAGCTGTCCCATTTCTCAGTCTGTATCAGTTGTAAGAAATCATAAGCAGAGAATTGAAGAAAATAGTCAGTTCCATTTTGCTTTTTCATGGCAAATCCGTATGTCTCCCCCATTGTAGAATACAGAACAAGCGTCAGGATATGGTCATCTTTCGACCTTTTATCATTTCTGATGGTATCAATACGTTTTTGTAAATGTTGGCTGAGATCTCGATTGTTGAAACTCTCATTGCCATCTATGGCTACATTACGGGCTAAATCATGAGCATAGCACACGTATGCAAGCCAATTGACATCAATGCGGAATACATCTTCGTAATAGCCTTCAACAGGAGCAAGTATTTCATCCATTGAATTTTGTACCCAGCGCAGTTGTTCTATACAGGAACGCCCGATGCGCATCCAGACACCATAATGGGTCTGTTTTACTAGTTCTTCAAGACAACGATGTTTTAGAGCTGTTTTTAAGATAAAGTTGTTAATGGCACAGCCTTGACTGGAAATTCCGGCAAAGTAGAAGTTATTGTCAAACTCAACGATTGGTCTGTATAACAACGGATTCTTTTCTGCATCTTGGGTTAGTATATCAGTAGCATTAACTTCTAACAAAAATGATTTCAAAACATTTGGATTCAGCCTATTCCGATGAATGAGTTCTGTCATTGTCGGCAAATTAATGACAAAAGATTGGCTAGTATTTGGTTCGTTAAGCGTCTCGCGAGGGGTCTCATTTCCGCGTACTAAGCCACTTATCCCTGCTTGGGTTGACAAAAGCTTGCTCAGTTCAAGCATGAAGAGTACTCCATCATAAATTTCATTACGGAAAACTTTCGTAAATATATTTCTTTTATTGAATATGGCTTCTGTCATTGAACGGAAAATTTCTGTCGCATGTGTCGAGATGCCAGGAAAGAATGTGTAATTGCCTCCATAAAACACTACAGGTTCGGCAAACATGTTAATCGGCATGTCTTCCATAAGATCAAATGAGAACTCTTGGTCAATTATACTCTTGAACTCACTGATGTCAGGAATCTGGCTACTCTTTCCGAGATTCGCAACTGCTATTTGCAAAAGGTGCTCAATTCGGATATTCTTCCCTCGATTTTGTGGATTAAGTTGCATTGCTATCAAATAGTCCAATATGGGAGGGACTGCATGATTACTTAAATACGCTATCGTTTTTGGTACATCAAGCCAAGAAGATGGCCACAAAGCATGATTTGCTACTGGCAATATTCCTATTGCCTGTTCCTTTTGCATACAACAATGCTTATATTTCTTGCCGCTGCCACAAGGGCAAGGCTCATTACGACCTATTTTCTTTGACATTTTTGAATAAATGTTATCTTTATCTTAACTTAAATCATTTAGCTTAGTCAAAAGCTATTAATCATTTTCAGTATTAGACGAAGAATGTAATAGGTAAAGACTAATTTGGTGTAGTTGCTAATAGTATTCTTACCATGATTTACAGTCCAAATAATTTCTTGTACAAAGGTATTTATTTTAGTCGATGATGAGCAATGATAATCGGTAGAATTTCTAAAACGAACTATTCCCGACTCAAAAATAAGTTGCGATTTGCCAAATCTCATAGAATTTTAGGAGTTTGACGAATTCTTTATCTTATTATCAATGAATTGTAGCCTTATAATGGCTATTTGAAGAGAGTGATGTGTTCTTTACAAAATATACATGAAAAGGAGGAAAAACACATGCGATATCAGATCGGCTAAGGGTTAAATTAGGGTATGAGGTGAAAGACAAAGTTCATAAGACGTTTATGCAAAGTGATGAATATAAAATAACAGCATCATTCTCATCTCACCTTTCATAAACTAATGGTGGGGACGATAGCCGAGGGTATGATCTTGAATACAGGGGAAAAGAAGAGGTTATGTCCAGTGCCTTGAAATCAAACATTATAACGGTGGATCGATTATTCTTACTGATAATTAAGTATGCTATATTTCAATCGGTGGAATGTGCTTGACGGCATGATTTAGCTTTGGTCTCTGTAAAAAAATACTATACTTATATACAATACCTTTTCTGATTCATCAAAATACAACAAGAAATCAAATGACTATATCGTCTATTTTAGCGCTGACGAATTATTATGAACAATGATAAATATTTCTGCTTTTATATTCCTTATTGCAATCAAATTTGTACTTTTGCATCAAACTATAAGTTTTTTCTGTATGAAGCAACTAAATAGAATAAAGGTAGTACTTGTTGAGCAAAACAGGACGGCAAAATGGCTGTCTGAGCAGATTGGTAAGAATACCTGTTCTGTGTCCCGTTGGTGTACAAATACATCACAGCCCGATCTCGAAACATTGTTTCGTATCGCTGAAGTTTTGAATGTGGATGTAAGAGAGTTGATTTATGTAGAAAAACGCGCTAATCCTGATAATCTTCAAGAATATGGCAATACAAAGTGAAGCCGCATTGGAAAACGGCTTAATCGCTACGCTTCAGCAAATGGACTATGAGTTTGTCCAAATAGCGGAGGAGAAAAATCTTCAAGCCAATTTCAAACGGCAGTTGGAGATACATAACCGTAAGCGGCTGACAGAGCACGGTCGCACCGAGTTTACGGATGAAGAATTTGACAAGATACTCATCTACCTTGAAGGGGGCACACGTTTTGAGAAGGCAAAGAAACTCCGAGACCTTTATCCGCTTGACACAGCGGACGGCAAACGAATATGGGTAGAGTTTCTTGACTTTCAGCAATGGTGTCAGAATGAATTCCAGGTATCCAGTCAAATCACGGTGGAGGGACGAAAGAAATGCCGCTATGATGTGACTATTCTTATAAACGGCCTGCCATTGGTGCAGATTGAGTTGAAACGTCGTGGCGTGGAACTCAAGCAGGCATACAACCAGATACAACGTTACCATAAGACTTCGTTTCACGGGCTATTCGACTATGTCCAGCTGTTTGTCATATCCAATGGTGTAAATACCCGTTACTTCGCCAACAATCCGAATAGCGGTTACAAGTTTACCTTCAATTGGACGGATGCAGCCAATCATCCGTTCAATGAATTGAATATGTTTGCCTCGTTCTTTCTGGAGAAATGCACTCTCGGAAAAATTATCGGCAAGTATATTGTGCTTCATGAGGGTGACAAATGTCTGATGGTGCTTCGTCCGTATCAGTTCTATGCCGTGGAAAAGATATTGGACAAGGTGAAAAATTCCAACGACAACGGCTATATCTGGCACACCACGGGAGCAGGAAAGACATTGACCTCATTCAAGGCTGCGCAACTCGTTTCTGAACTGAATGATGTGGACAAGGTGATGTTTGTTGTAGACCGCCATGACCTTGACACACAGACCCAATCGGAATATGAAGCATTTGAGCCGGGCGCTGTGGATGGTACGGACAATACGGACGAACTGGTAAAAAGGTTACAGAGCAACTCCAAGATAATCATTACAACTATCCAGAAACTCAATGCAGCAGTCAGCAAGACATGGTATAGTAATCGGATAGAGGACATACGACACTCCCGTATCGTGATGATTTTTGACGAGTGTCACAGAAGCCATTTCGGGGAAAGTCACAAGAAGATAATGAAATTCTTCGACAACGCTCAGGTATTCGGCTTCACGGGTACGCCTATCTTCACGGAGAATGCCGTGGACGGGCATACGACCAAAGAGATATTCGGCAACTGTCTGCATCAGTATCTTATCAAGGATGCGATTGCCGATGAAAATGTGCTGGGGTTCCTGGTGGAGTATTATCACGGAAACGAAGAAGTGAGAAATGACGATACGCACCGCATGGAGGAAATAGCCAAATTCATCCTCAATAATTTCAATAAGTCAACATTTGATGGTGAGTTTGATGCACTGTTTGCCGTGCAGTCCGTACCGATGCTTATCAGTTACTATAAGATTTTCAAGTCTCTCAAACCGGATATCCGTATAGGTGCTGTATTCACTTATGCCGCCAACATCAGTCAGGACGATGAACAGACCGGGATGAATACGGGGCAATTTGCGAATCAAAGCACTGGTGAGGCGGACGAACTGCAAGCCATCATGAATGACTACAATGAAATGTTCGGCACAGCGTTCACAACCGAGAATTTCCGTGCCTATTACGATGATATCAACCTACGCATGAAAAAGAAACGTGCGGATATGAAACCGCTTGACCTTTGTCTTGTCGTAGGTATGTTCCTTACCGGATTTGACAGCAAGAAACTCAATACACTCTATGTGGATAAGAATTTGGAGTATCACGGATTGCTGCAAGCGTTCAGTCGCACGAACCGTGTGCTGAACGAGAAAAAGCGTTTCGGCAAAATTGTATGTTTCCGTGATTTGAAAAGCAATGTAGATACGGCTATCAGGCTGTTCAGCAACTCCAACAATCCAGAGGAAATAGTAAGACCTCCGTTTGAAGATGTGAAAAAGGAATATCAGCAGTTGGCAACAGACTTCTTGCAGAAATATCCAGAGCCAAGTAGCATTGACCTGCTACAGAGCGAAAAGGACAAGAAAGACTTTGTACTGGCTTTCCGTGAAATCATCCGCAAGCACGCAGAGATTCAGATATACGAAGATTACAGTGATGAAGCAGACGACCTTGGCATGACCGAACAGCAATTCAACGATTATAAGAGCAAGTACCTCGACATTACTGTCGGATTTATCGAGCCTCCAGTCACACCTTCGGTTGTTGCTGAAGATCCTGTTCCATACGGGAATAGCCAAGGATTGGAAGATATTGATTTTTGCCTTGAACTCCTGCATAGCGACATTATCAATGTTGCCTACATCCTTGAATTGATTGCCAACCTTGATCCATACAGCAACGACTATCTTGAGCGTCGTAAGAACATTATTGATACGATGATTAAGGATGCCGAAATGCGTAGCAAGGCAAAGCTCATCGACGGCTTCATCCAAAAGAATGTGGACGAAGACAAAGAGAACTTCATGATACAGCGGCAAAAGGCAGACGGCACAAGTGAACTGGAAGAACGCCTTAACCGTTATATATCGACCGAACGTGAAAAGGCTGTGAACTCTTTGGCACAAGACGAAGGACTTTCTTCGGAAGTGCTCGACCATTATCTGAAAGAGTATGACTACCTCCAGAAAGAGCAGCCGGAAATCATACAACAGGCACTCAAGGAGAAACACCTCGGACTGATTAAGACCCGAAAGGCTCTTACGAGAATTATGGATAGATTGGGGAACATAATAAGAACATTTAGTTGGGACTAAAGGATATGGATAAGACAAAAGAACCGGGATATGTGTATATCTTGACCAATCCCAGTTTTCGTGAGGATTGGGTAAAGATTGGTAAAAGTTCACGTCCAGTTGATGTGCGTTCAAAGGAACTTGACAATACCGCCGTGCCTTTGCCATTTGAGATATATGCAACTATCAAGACCGTAAAATACAATGAGGTCGAAAAACACGTCCATAAAACCATTGACCGTTTGACCGATTTACGCATCAGACAGAACCGGGAATTTTTCAATGTCGCTCCGCAAATAGCACTGGACATTTTTTATGACATTGCAAAAATGATAGAGGATGCCGTTGTTACAGTTTATAAAGACAACAAGCCTGTTACAAATAATGAAAAGCTGGACGAGTATGGCGATGACCACAAGCGCATAGTCAGGCGAGGCCGCTTTAAATTCAGCATGGTAGGCATAAAAATAGGGGAAAGCATAACTTTTATACCCTCAAATACAGAGGTAAAAGTTGCCAGTGATGATTCCATTGAATACGAAGGTCGTATTTACAAGCTTTCTCCTTTTGTCGGCACTTTTATGCCTGAAGATAAGAGGAATACATCGGGAGCTTATCAAGGTGCAAAATACTTTTCGTATAAAGGGAAAGTATTGGATGATTTGCGTAGCGCGATGGAAAACGAAGAAACGGAATTAGAAAGAAACGAAATTGATAACATAGAATAGGAACATTATATGAGCGAAGAATTACAACAGAAACTCCGCGACCAGCTTTGGGAAGTCGCCAACAAGCTGCGCGGCAATATGTCAGCCAGTGATTTCATGTATTTCACTTTGGGCTTCATCTTCTACAAATATCTATCTGAAAAGATAGAGGCATACGCCAACAACGCTTTGGTGGATGACGGCGTATCGTTCAAAGACTTGTGGAATATGGAGGATGAAGATGCCGTTGAACTGAAAGAGGAACTGAAAAAGCAATGTATGGAAGGGGTCGGCTACTTCATAGAACCGACCTACCTCTTTTCATCCGTGATTAACCGAATCAAAAAGAAAGAGAATATATTGCCAATCCTTGAACGGTCGTTGAAACGCATTGAGGATAGCACGTTGGGACATGACAGCGAGGAAGATTTTGGCGGCCTGTTCTCTGATATAGACCTTGCTTCTCCTAAACTTGGCAAGACGGCAGAGGATAAGAATACGCTTGTCAGCAATGTGCTGTTGGCTTTGGATGACATTAAGTTTGGTGTGGAGGCATCGGAAGAAATAGATATTCTTGGTGATGCCTATGAGTATATGATTGGGCAATTTGCCGCAGGAGCCGGAAAGAAAGCCGGGGAGTTCTACACACCGCAAGAAGTCAGTCAGATATTGGCAGAAATAGTGTCTATCGGTCATGCACGCCTTCGCAATGTATATGACCCGACTTGCGGTAGTGGTTCGCTGCTTCTCCGTGCGGCAAAGGTGGGTCATGCGGTAGATATTTACGGACAGGAAAAGAACCCGACAACTTACAATCTTGCCCGAATGAATATGCTTTTGCACGGTATCAAGTTCAGCAATTTCAAGATAGAGAACGGTGATACGCTGGAATGGGATGCCTTTGGCGATACACAGTTTGATGCGGTAGTGGCAAATCCTCCGTTCTCCGCAGAATGGAGTGCTGCCGACAAGTTCAACAACGATGACCGTTTCAGCAAGGCCGGACGACTTGCACCGAAGAAAACCGCCGATTACGCTTTCATTCTCCACATGATTTACCACTTGAACGAGGGTGGTACAATGGCTTGCGTTGCACCTCATGGTGTATTGTTCCGTGGCAATGCCGAGGGGGTAATCCGTCGCTTCCTTATCGAAAAGAAAAATTATATTGATGCTATTATCGGTTTACCTGCCAACATCTTTTATGGTACGAGCATACCGACTTGCATCCTTGTGATGAAGAAATGCCGTAAGGAGGATGACAACATTCTGTTTATTGATGCAAGCAAGGAGTTTGAAAAGGTCAAGACCCAAAACAAGCTCCGTCTGCAACACATTCAAAAGATAGTCGAAACCTACCGTGACCGCAAGGAAATAGAAAAATACAGTCACCTTGCCACGCTGCAAGAGGTAGCCGACAATGATTATAACCTGAATATCCCTCGCTATGTGGACACCTTTGAGGAAGAAGAACCGATTGACATCAAAGCGGTAATGTCTGAAATCAAGGAACTGGAAGCTAAACGTGCCGAGTTGGATAAGGAGATTGATGTGTATTTGAAAGAGTTGGGAATTATATAATTTTGATTGTAACATTTGAATTCGCAATTTGTGACATCAAGATGTATAGGCATGACTAAAGAAATGGAAAAGATAGAGGGCAAGGTGAATGAACCGGTCGCGAATTGCGACCAGTTGCCCAAAGCTATTGACATACAACCAATGATTCGTGTAATCAGAGGCCAGCAAGTTATTATTGACAGGGATTTAGCTCTGCTCTATGGCGTAGAAACAAAGCGTCTTAATGAGCAGGTGAAACGCAATATAGAGCGGTTTCCCGATGACTTCATGTTTCAACTGAATAAGGAGGAAGTAGAAATCTTGAAGTCGCAAAATGCGACCTCAAGTTGGGGCGGCGACAGAAGATTGCCTTATGCTTTCACTGAACAAGGTATCGCCATGCTTAGTTCTGTCTTGAAATCACAAACAGCGGTGGAAGTGAACATCCGCATCATGCGAGCCTTTGTGTCTATGCGCCGCTTCATCGCTACCAATGCTCAACTGTTCCAACGGCTTGAAACGATAGAATATCATCAGCTTGAAATGAAGCAGCATCAAGAGGTGACGGACAAACGCATTGATGAAGTGTTCAGACGGTTGGACGCGAATATTCCACCCATGCAAGGTATTTTCTATGACGGGCAGGTGTTTGATGCTTACCGTTTCGTGTCCGATTTGATGCGAAAAGCAAAGCGTTCAATTATATTGATTGATAACTATGTGGATGACACTGTACTTACATTGCTTGATAAAAGGGGAAACGGGGTTACAGCAACAATCTACACACAGCGAATTAGTAACCTGTTCCAATTGGATGTTGACCGCCATAACGCACAATATTCGCCCATTGAAATAAAGCAATTCAACAAAGCACACGACCGTTTCTTGCTTATTGACGATGAAGTGTACCACATAGGAGCATCCATCAAAGATTTAGGTAAGAAATGGTTTGGCTTCACCTTGATGCGTGACATCACGGCAACTGAACTTATCAACAAAATTAAAGAGTAATGACTATGGCAGATAATAAAGATAAGAAAGTCCTTAATGTTCCGGTTTTGAGATTTCCGGAGTTTACGGAGGAGTGGAAACGCATTAGAGTTTCTGATCTGCTTGACTTTTATTCTACTAATTCTCTTAGCTGGGAACAGTTAGAATATGAATCAAATGAACCATATAATCTGCATTACGGCTTAATCCATGTTGGGCTTCCAACTTTGGTAGATTTGACAAAGGATAAATTACCAAGTATTAAAGAGGAAAATGTGCCTAAAAAATATGAATTGTGTAAGGAGGGTGATGTTGCTTTTGCGGACGCATCAGAAGACACAAACGAAGTCGCTAAGGTTGTTGAATTTTACAACTTAGATGGTAAAAAAGTCGTGTGTGGACTTCATACAATTCACGGACGCGATAACAACAAACAGACAGCCAAAGGATTTCTTGGTTATTGCTTTTCCTCTACAGTATTCCACAATCAAATACGGCGCATAGCACAAGGAACAAAAATATACTCTATAAATACGAGGAACTTTTCAGAAGTCTTTGTTGGATTACCAAGTAAAAGTGAGCAACATAAGATTGCGACATTACTAAGGTTAATAGACGAGCACATTTCGACCCAGAACAAAATCATTGAGGATTTGAAGAAATTAAAGTCAGCCATTGCAGAAACTCTATTCTGTACTCCCAAAGAATCAATGCCAGCTAAAAGGGTATCCCCATATAACAAGGAATGGAAGTTGATTAAACTTTCCGATATATGTCAAAGGGTTCAAACTAAAAATACAGGTAATCAATGCAGGCAAGTTTTGACCATTGCAGCGCAGCATGGACTTGTCAACCAAGAAGATTTCTTCAATAAGACTGTTGCAAGTGAAAATTTGGAAGGATATTATCTTTTACAGAAAGGGGATTTTGCCTATAATAAAAGTTATTCGGGTGGTTACACATGGGGTGCAATAAAACGATTGGAATGGTATGATAAAGGCGTATTATCCCCTTTGTATATCTGTTTTCGACCTGATTCAAGCAAGGTGAATGCAGATTTTCTTGCGCATTATTTTGAATCAAAAAAATGGCATAAAGGCATTGCCGACATCGCTGGTGAAGGCGCAAGGAATCATGGACTACTCAACATTTCTGTAATTGATTTCTTCAACACTATTCACCGTATACCAGATTTGGACGAACAAAAAGACATAGCGCGAATCCTCAATTCGTTATCATCCAAATTGTCTTGCGAACAACGTGTTATACAAAACCTCACAATGCAACGGAGCTATTTACTACACAAAATGTTTATATAAATAATTTACGCAGTAGATATTTCTTTTGAATGACATAATGCTCCGTAAGTAGAATATCACAGGCCATTTTTGCATCTATGACTGATAGAATTGATATTATACTCTTTTGTTTGTTAATTACAGGTAATATAACGGGAAAGCGGAGCAAATCTTTCTTTTGTATATTGGGTAAACCTGACCCTATACGAAGTGCCATAATATTATCCTCTTGCCATTTGAGAAAGTGATAGAGATACAAATCCAAAGTTTCTTGCGGATGCAGGATTCTTAACGAATAACAATGGCCTCCGCTCCAATAGCGAGAAGTGTTATATTGTACATAACCACAGGAGTTACCACCTTCGCTAATAGAAATTGTATTGGCTTCCGTATTGTATCTGTTTAACCATCCGGAAGGTGTCGTTCCGCCGTTCATCACATAATACTCCCCCTGTTCCAATAATTCTGTACCATTTACTTGTTTCCCTTTGATAATTTCTGCTACTTGACCAAGTTCCAATGTTTGTGCAACAAGGCTTCCAAATATTTCTTGATAAATGGCTGACATTGCAGTTCATGTTATCCTTAATTAAGGGGATTCGCAATAATATAATATCCAAAATCAAAGGAGATTGTATTACTTTACAAGATATTGCAGATATTTATCAGCCACAAACAATTGCTTCAACGGACTTAACTGAAGATGGGTATCTTGTATATGGTGCAAATGGAATTATAGGCAAATACCGTTCATTCAATCATGAAAAAGAACAAATCTGTATCACGTGCCGTGGTAATACTTGTGGTACGGTAAACTTTACAGAGCCAAAATCATGGATAACGGGAAATGCTATGGTTATAAATACAGATAATTATGCTAAAAATGTAAATAAGCGATATTTGTTCCACTATCTTTCGTCCATAAATTTTAATAGTATTATATCTGGGTCTGGACAGCCACAGATTGTTCGTCAACCACTGGCTAAACTTAAACTCATTCTTCCAGTACTAATAATCCAAAATCGTATTGCGGAATGTTTAGATGCCATGTTTGCCAAAATGAAGAATGAACAGTCTTTCTTGCAAATACTTCAGATACAGAAATCATGTTTGTTGTCACAAATGTTTATATAAACATCTGTGACAACAAGAATTGTCGCATATCTTTATAACAATTGCGAATATGGATTTCAGTTATTAGTTTAGATTTTAGTATGAGGATTTTATTGGATATGTCCTTTTGTATTTTGATGTTTGGAATTATAATAGGCATTTCTGCCAATGTTGCCAATACAATATAAGGCGTATTGCTTGTGCTTTTCTCAAGAGCTATGCGTTTATGGAGATAGGCTTCAAGATAAATCTGAATATAGTGTATATCTTCAATGAAATTACTTAAAACGTATGTTCTTTGATAGGCATTAAACTTTCCCTTGTAATAATGAATGTAGCCTAAATTTGCGCCATTCCCTGATACTAACAATGCTTCTGTGTCAAAAGCGAAGCTGTCAATTCTATACACCTCTTCTGCACAAGTAAAGAAAGGGTATAGACCTTCTGATTTCATTGCATTTGCATCTAATTTGCCTGTTGTAATGGTACAAAGTTCCCCAAGTTTTTTCTTTGTTATATTCTGCAATTTGTTGTTCAAAACATAATCACGAATCCCCTTAATTAAGGTTTCCAGTTTCTCAATGATTTTGTTTTGTAATCTTATACGCTCATCTAACATTGATAGAAACATTGCGATTTTCTTTTGTTCTACATTTGTGGGGATAAAGAATGTGAACTTTTCCATTTGGCTTTTGTCACCACGAGGCATCTTTACTCCTTTTGCGTCACTCATGACAAAATTGATAAATCTATCTGAAGCAATGACATAATATAAGAATCGCCGTTCACATTGATTCCCTCTTAAAACAAAAACATCAGCACTGCATCCACCATGCCTGTCAGACAACCAAACCTTTTTTAGATACGGCCGTATATTCGATAATAATACATCCCCCCTTTGATATTCTATTACATTGGTATTCGCTGGTATTGAGATTGAATTTTGCACACCACCAAAATTCTGCAATATATTTTCAGTCGAGATATAATTGCTATTGTTCAGCAAATCTGATGAAATTCTCTTTTTCTGAAACTCTGCCACATCTTCTAAAAGGACAGATTCCCATTCTTCCGTAAATTCCGGAAATCTCAAAGCCGGAACTAATCACACTATATTTCTCTAATTATAAGAACCAATTATTTAGAAATTATGATTCATAAAACAGTTAGAGAAATTGCGGCGGCTTGGAAAGAGTACAAGCGGCCTTATGTGAAGCAGTCCACAATGGCGGCTTATGTGTTAATCTTGGAGAATCACATTCTCCCTTATTTCGGAGATGGTACTTCACTCCAAGAACAGACGGTGCAAGCTTTCGTCTTGCAAAAGTTGGAAGCTGGTTTGAGTGCCAAAACTGTTAAGGATATTCTGATAGTCCTTAAAATGGTGATGAAGTTCGGGGTTAAGAATGAGTGGATGACCTATTGTGAATGGGATATAAAGTACCCTACGACCTCTACCAACAAGGAATTGGAAGTACTGTCTGTCGCCAATCACAGAAAAATTCTGAACTACATCCAAAGTCACTTTACCTTTCCCTGGCTGGGGATTTATATCAGTCTTAGTACAGGGCTGCGTATCGGTGAAATATGCGCCTTGAAATGGAGTGATATCAATATAGTGGACGGTACGATAACCATTAGCCGTACCATTGAACGCATCTACATCATTGAGGGAGAGAAAAAGCATACAGAGATTGTCATCAATACACCCAAAACCAAGAATTCCTGCCGTGAAATACCCATGAGCAAAGAGTTGCTTGCCATGATTAAGCCATTGAAAAAGGTCGTCAATGATGATTTTTATGTACTGACCAATGATGAGCGTCCAACAGAGCCACGCACATACCGCAATCATTACAACGGCTTGATGGCGAAACTGGACATTCCAAAATTGAAATATCACGGGTTGCGTCACAGCTTCGCCACCCGTTGCATTGAAGCCGGGTGCGACTACAAGACTGTAAGTGTGCTGTTAGGACACTCCAACATTTCAACCACTCTCGACCTTTATGTCCATCCCAATATGGAACAGAAGAAGCGTTGCATTACCAAAATGTTCAAATCATTGGGCAAGTAAAGGCCTATGTGGAGTGAAGGAATTTGACACAATACAGTGGTTTCAGAGATACTGAATTGACCGTTTTTATTTGGAGTTCTTTCTTAGGATTGATAAATTTGCAGTTGTTATTGGTGATCAGTCACCAATAACAACTGAACAAAATTGAACCTGATACAATACCTAAGGTCTTATAAATCAGAATATGAATAACTCCACAGAATATGAACTTTTTACTCGGGGAATTTATCAACAACTTGTTGATGCAGATACCATTAAAGCTACTAAAGTACAGCATAATGTAAAGTTGGAGGGTAAATCTGGACAAAAACATCAAATAGATGTATATTGGGAATACGAGATTGCTGGAATTACACATAAGGTCGCGATTGAATGCAAAAACTACAGTAAACCTATCGCAATTAGTAAAGTAAGAGATTTTTATGGGGTACTCTCCGATCTTAATAATGTAGCCGGAATTATGGTTACTAAAGCCGGATTTCAAGAAGGTGCGAAGAAATTTGCAAAACAATACGGTATCTGTTTAAAGGAACTTAGGAATCCTACAAGAGAAGAATGTATCATTGGAGAATTGATAACCATAACTTCGGCAGATATCAGACATACATTGTTTCTCGTAGATGAGGAATGGGCAACAAATAATGGTTATGACTTTCAGGCATATCGACGAAGACTTGACATGTTTCATTGTACGGGTCGTTGGTCAAACAGCTCGCATATACCAATCGAACTGAATAATAAAAATATTTGTGACGCTTCAGGTAAACCAATCTCATCTTTGGATGCATTAGAGAAGAAAATCCCATCAGATCATAATGGTATTGACGACATCACATTTACATTCGAAGACGCTTATGTCAATGCAAAATGGGGAATAACAAAAATAAAAGAAGTTCAATATTCATATGAGCATAAAACGCAAACTAGCACTATTCGTTTGGATGTATCTGGTTTTGTAGATGCGATTCTCAAAGATGCATTAAATGGAGAAATTCGGTTAATAAACAAACGACAGAGATAAAGATACTAGAATTTTCCAGATTTAATCTGATTTTTCATCTGTCCCCAGTGCGCTACAAGCCAAGCATAGATTGATTAAACTGGTCGGCAGTATATTGGACATATTAAACGATACGCGATAATTGATGTTGCCGGAGAGTGAGCTCTTGTTTGCCGGATTTTCAAGATGGATTGTTGCTGAGATTATCCAGTCAAAGAAATTTTGTTTGCCAGATCTATGATAGAAGTTTGCCATAACATGAACCAATTTTTGTTAGAGAGTATGTGCTATGCTCATTGGACATTCGTAACTTGACTTTGATAGTAAGTTTGGCTATGGACATGATGAATCAGACTCAAAAATAGGGAATACAATATCAACAACATGTCCAATAACCAAAGCATGGGACTGTCCGATATTCTGCCGAATGGGTTTAAGAGTTTTGGTTGTAGATCTCGCATTTAGGAATCGTAGGCTTACCATAGTTTCACATGATGTGTTTTTGCTCCAGCCATAGCTATTGCCTCAAATCATAACTTGGTTAAAGTCCGCTCCAATTCTTCTGCAGGAACTATGCGCATAAAGCAGATATTATAGTTGGCTACAAGAGAGATAGGATTTTTTGTCTACTGTCCAATCCAGACAGCGATTTTCCCGTGCCCAGCTTGCTGTTTTAAGTGGCACTCATCCCGCTGCCGAAAGGCGAGTGGGGTATTAGGCTCCCCCATAGGGTTTACTACTGGCAGACGGGCAAGCCCGGCATGGAGTATAGCTTCACTTCAAATAGTGCAGATGCTGTCCGGTTTCCAGTGTACATACAAAAGGAAGTATGGCAGATTGTACCTGTATGATGAAACCTGCCATAGCTTTGCTTTATTCCTATATCTACACCCCGGCATTAAAGTAAAGCCGGGAAATGTCACAGAAAAATGTCA